>Ga0255053_10000985_pt1 | contig 15660 bp, 11 predicted proteins | sample JV7_2_22_MG_FD_188635 | JGI IMG/M metagenome (GOLD analysis project Ga0255053, IMG submission 188635) | Seawater microbial communities from Jervis Inlet, British Columbia, Canada - JV7_2_22 | ecosystem: Environmental > Aquatic > Marine > Inlet | place: Canada: British Columbia | collected...
TTCATGAGTCCGGCGCGATAGAACTCTCCGGTTGCGTCGTATTTCAGAGAACGCTTGCCAATGCGAATCTCTGACTGAGCAGCACCAGGCTTGTCCACGATATAGATTTTCGTCTTTCCCAGCTCCGGAAATGGCTGCAGTTCTGCCACAGCAACGTCTGGTCCCTGCCAGTTACCAAGAACGGCCAGCTTCCCGAGCAAGTCTTCCTGCTTCAGATCGCTAACGGCGATTATGCTCGCGATGTCCGGTGAATAGTGCTTCGCATGGAATTTCGTCACATCCTCCAGTGTCAGGTCGCGGACCGAAGCCGCTGTACCGATATCTGAATACGCAAAGCTGTTTTCCTTACCGAACAGCAAGAGTTGGTAAATCGTGTTCGCAGTGACGGAAGCTTCTTTTTTGTTGTGTTCGATGATCTGCAGAAACTGCGATTTCACACGCTCAAAATCTGCGGGGTCGAATTTCGGCATGAGCAGCATCTCTGCCGCCACTGCCAATGTCTCGTCAAGATTCTCGCTCAGGCTGCGAATAGACATCGTTGTGTCGTCATCGCCGGCGCCGAACTGAACGCTCGAACCAAGTTTGCGCAATCGGTTGCTCAGCTCTTCATTGGAAGATCGGGTTGTCGCCTCATTCATCATCGAGGCTGTCAGTGCAGCGAGGCCCAGCTTCTCGAGCGGCTCATTGCGCTGCCCCGCTTCGATGCGTAGCCGAATGGCCACGGTGGGCGTCTCTGAATTCAGCGCCCCTAACACCGGTATGCCGTTCTCCAGTTCGTCGCGCCAAATCGCCGGCAGGATGACACTCGGATTCTCTCCGACTGGCGGCATCACGCTACGATCGAACTCATCCGCAGCACGCCGAAATTCGAGGTCACCCTCGTCAACTGCGACGTATTCCGGGAGCGTTCGGTCTGTGCGCGTCCACGTATCGGCGTGAGCGATCTGAGTAGCTAGCCCCATCGGCACGACGCTCATGATGACGGCTGCTTGTCCCTGTATGTACTGACGATAGACCCGCATGACATCGTCTTTAGTCACGTTTTCGTATCGCGCAATATCAGCGCCAGTGAAGTTTGGATTGCCGGCGAAAGTCTCGTACGAGGCAAGGCGCCTCACCTTCCCGGACACGCTCTCGAGGCCGTAAATCATGCCTGAAACGATGCCCATCTTAACTCGCGTCAGGTCGTCTTCAAGAACACCTCTGTCTTCGAACTCGAGCAACGACTCTCTTGCGATTCGCTCGAGATCGGTCAGGGTATTCCCGGACGGCGGGTTTGCCACCGACAGTATCGTGAACGTGCACGCCAGCTCTAAGCATGCATGCCCGGCGCCGGCCTGCACGGCCAGACGGTTCTTCACCATATTCTTGTAGAGCAACGACGTTTCGCCCTGGCCGAGAATAGATGCCAGTACATCGAGTGCTGCCTCATCTTCGTGAAACGCGTGTACCGTCGGGTACAACATGTACAACAGGGGCAAAGCGACGTTGTCCTCCATAGAGAGGTATCTGTCTGCGTCGAGTTCAACTGTCGGAATTTCGGGCGCCGTAACTTCCGGGCCGCTCGGAATCGATCCGAAATATTTGTTTATCCACACGACCAATTCGGCTTCGTCGTATCGTCCGCCGATAGTGAGCGTCGCGTTGTTTGGCCCGTACCACCGCAGGAAGAACTTCTTCAGGTCGTTAACGTCGATCCTGTTCAGATCTTCGATGTAGCCAATGGTTTGCCACGAATAGGGATGTCCCTCGGGATATAAGGCTTCGTTAACGCGTTCAATCAATCGTCCATACGGGCGATTGTCCATCGACTGGCCGCGTTCGTTCTTGACAGTGTCGCGCTGAACTTCGAACTTTTCCTGCGTGACAGCATCGAGAAAGAAACCCATGCGATCTGCTTCCAGCCAGAGCATTTTTTCAAGCTGATTGGCCGGCACTGTTTCGAAATAATTGGTTCGATCGGTGTTTGTCGTCCCGTTGAGCGTGCCCCCCGCTTCCGAAACGATCTTGAAGTGCTGTTCATCGCCTACGTTTTCCGAGCCCTGGAACATCATGTGCTCGAAAAAATGTGCAAACCCCGATCTGCCTACTTCTTCCCGGCCCGAGCCCACGTGATAGGTCACATCAACATGCACCAGCGGGTCAGACCTGTCTTCGTGAAGGACGACGGTCAGCCCATTCTCGAGTTGAAACTTCTTATACGGAATTACGATGCCGTTTTCATCAGCCTTTTCGACCGTTTCCAGCAGTGTAATACCTTCTGGAATTGCGACCGATCTGCCGGCGGTTTCGGATTCGTGCCCGGATTGACAGCCTGAGACGGTCAATACGAGAACGCCAATCAAAATAGATTCTCTGGTCAATAGCATGCTGCGATCCTGCGATTTGATTCGATGTTGCAGTTATCGGACCCAGGCAACGCGCCGGGGTTCACGACTCGTTGATGATGATTTCCGGGTATTCGGGAATCCAGCGGTATTCTTCGATCCTTGATTCGAGCTCATCAGCGTCGACATTTTGCCCAACGCCGTCTTTGACAGCCTGCCGTGCCACGGCCAGCGCGACGTGACCGCAAATTTCCCAGAGCCTCGAGACTTCAGGCACAAGACACTGGCTTTCTACGTCGTCGTCGCTCAAGGTTTCCGCCAGGGCCCTCGATGAGGCAGCGATCATTGTCGTGGTGATCTCCGTGGCGCCGCTGACTATTGCACCTAAACCGATACCTGGAAAAACAAACACGTTATTGGCCTGGCCGATGCGGCGTTTGCCATCGCTGGTGTCTGCCGGGTCAAACGGACTTCCCGTCGCAACCAGCGCCCTACCATCCGTCCAATCGAGAATGTCCTGTGGATTTCCTTCGCAGATGGACGTCGGATTAGACATCGGCAGAATAACGGGTTGTTCGGTATTTGCTGCCATGGCCCTGACCGTGTCCTCAGTGAAGGAACCACCCTGGCCGGAGGTGCCAATCAGCACTGTCGCCTTGTAGGCACTGACTACTCTCTCAAGATGAGCGCTGTCGCCTTCACCGAGGCCGAGACTTGCCAGCATTTCAGCCGGCCAGGCCAGTTCTTTCTTGTATTCGTCAAGACCCTCTCTGTCGCTGCTGATGATGCCGCGACTATCCATGGCGATGATGGCCTGTTTCAGTTCCCCATCCTTCAGGCCCGCATCACGCAGTTGCCCGCGTAACTGGCGCGCAATGCCCAATCCGGCCGCCCCGGCACCATAGACTATGATTCGACTGTCCGTGAACGAGCTGCCGCTGATCCGGCACGCGGCATGCACACACGCAGCCGCAACGGCCCCAGTACCCTGAATGTCGTCATTGAATGACGGCAATGACTCCCTGTACCGATTCAGAATCATTAACGCATTGTCTTTGCGAAAATCCTCCCACTGAATGACGACGTCCGGAAATACCGCTTTGGCGGCTGCCACAAACTCGTCGACTATTTCCAGATACCGGTCACCCCGCAATCGCTTATGACGCCACCCCAGGTAGAGCGGGTCGTCCAACAGGGCCTGATTATTGGTGCCCACGTCCAGGCTGATCGGCAAAGTTTGCGCCGGGTGAATGCCGGCACCGACACAATAAAGGGCCAGCTTGCCAATGGAGATTGCCATACCACCGACGCCCTGGTCGCCAATGCCGAGGATCGCCTCGTTGTCAGTAACGACCATAAGACGAACGTCGCTAAACGGTGCTGAATCTCGCAGGACTTCCTCGATTCGCCCCGCATGCTCGGGTGTGATGAAAACTCCCCTGGCCCGGCGATAGACGCGGGAGAAAAAGCGCGAGGCCTCTCCAACTGTTGGCGTGTAGACAACGGGCATTAGCTCCTCAAGATGCATGCTTAGAATTCTGTAAAAGAGCACCTCATTACGATTGAGAAGTAGCGAGAGGTCTATGTGTCTGCCGACCGGATCAGGGTTAAAGCAAATCGACAAATACGTTCGCTCTGCCTGGATCGCAATATCGTTGTGCTGAGCGGGCAGCATTCCTTCTATACCGAACTTGCGCCGTTCCTCGAATGTGAATCCCGTGCCCTTGGAATACAACGGCAATCGCAGCATCTCCCGGCCGCTCTTGGAAGTATGCAGCTGATGCCCTGACGGCGTTTTTCTCAGATCGAATTTTTCCACGTAACCACACCAGTGCCGATCGAATGACCGGCACTAGACGCGCTTACGAACGTGGTGTCAAGCAGGCTCTTGCAATGGTCGCGTGAGCCGTGTTTCTGGCCGCGGTGGCTTTGTTCCCAGCACGAACGTATTCCCGGCCAGAACAAGGACAGTGCCAAGGATAATTGTTGCGTCCAGCTTCAGCCCTTCGAACAGCATCGACAGTATCAACGCCACGACAGGGAACATGACCATCGCGTAGCCTGCCTTATGTGCGCCGATACGACCCAACAATGTCAGGTACGCGCCAAACGCGATGATCGAACCAAATACTGTCAGATACGCCAGCGACGTGATGTAGCCAAGTGACCAATCAAAGTGAAAGGAATGACCCTCAGTGAGGGCAACAAGTCCTGTCAGAACCGCACCGTAGAACATGCCCCAGGCATTGGACTGCACGACTGGCAGACGATGCTTTTGAGCACCTTGGGACACCATGTTGCCGAACGACGCGAGGACCGCACTTAACACCGCCAGAACAGAACCGTAGAACACGGTATCCGTCAGCGTCAGTTCCCCGACCTGCGGAGCAAACAGCGTGAAAATGCCGGCCACGCCCAACAGGGATCCGAACAGCACTCTGCGCCCCGCCCTCACACCGAAGAAAATTCGTGCGTTAAGAATGTTCATCCAGACGATCGCCGAGAAAGCAATTGCCGTCAGTGCCGACGTAATGTAGATCTGGGCCCGATAAGCGAGTATGTAATTCAGGCCGAACAAGAACAGGCCAAGCAACAGGAACCAGCCGTGTTGCCGCAGTCCGAACGACAGACTCAGCCCACGATATCGGCTCCAGGTAAATAGCAATAGCGAGGCGCCCAGGAACCGATAGACGATCGATACTTCGGGAGCGACGACGCCGAGCTGAAACTCGATCGCAAACCACGTCGAACCCCAGACCAGGACCGTAATGATGTAGAGGACCACGTTGCTCATTACTTGTCCTTGCAGTCGAGGTCACACAGTGCCTCATAAAACATCGATCTGTGCAGGTTTCGATATTCATGCACCCGTGTCGCAGGCGCTGCAAGCGCCAGGAATGCATCTCTCCACCTGGGCTTCTCTGGATTGTGCAGATCCACAAGACGGGCCTTCGAATTGCCTCGAAGGGACATCTCGACAGTGTCATAAGCGCGGTGTTTCATTGTCATTCCCTCGGTCAGCTGCAAACAAGGACTTGACTATACGGGTCTATTAGAGATATAACAGCTACAGTTTTTCAGAAATGTAACCTATACAGTTATGTTCGCCATCGACAAGCAAAACAGCAACTATCTCTACCGACAGGTTATTGATTTAATAAGTGAAAATATCGATTCCGGCACACTGCTGCCGGGTGATCGACTGCCCTCGCTGCGCAGGATGAGCCAGAGCGCAGGCGTGAGTGTCCCAACAGTCAGGCAAGCCTATGTGGAGCTCGAGCGTCAGCGCCGCGTAGAATCGCGCCCACAGTCCGGTTTCTACGTACGCAGTATTGCGTGCAATGACATCGTCCACCCCGCCCCGTCGTCGCAGGGTGAACCCGTCTGCCTGAACTGCCGCCCCTTGATGGTGCGGGTGTATGAGGGAATTAACCACCCGGAGCTTGTACCGCTTGGGATAGCCAATCCATGCATGGCCAGGCCGGCTGCCAAAACCTTGCACCGTGCTATGAAGCGGGTCATGGCGCGCGCCGAAGAACGAAGCATTGGCTATGCATCGACCCTTGGAGAGGCCTCGCTGCGCCGTCAAATTGCCTATCACTATCTCGACACAGCCGGTGTTCAGGTGGAGCCGGATCAGATCGCCATCACAAATGGGGGCCAGGAGGCACTGCTTCTTGCCCTGAAAGCGGTCGCATCGCAGGGTGACGTGATTGCCGTGGAAACACCAACGTATCACGGGCTGCTCGAATTGATAGATAGCCTGGGCATGCTGGCGGTTGAAGTCGAAACCTGCCCCGAAGAAGGTGTCGTACTTGACGAATTGCGCCGCACTCTGGAGCAACACCCGGTCAAGGCGTGCATGTTCTCCACCACACTATCGAATCCACTGGGTGTTGCGATGCCTGAAGGTGATCGGCGCAAGCTCGTCGAGATTCTGGAAGAATTCGACACGGTACTCATCGAAGACGACGTTTACGGCGATCTCCGTTTTGACGGCGTACGTCCTGTACCAGCGCAGTTCCTAAACAACCATGCGCGAGTAATGACTTGTGGATCATTTTCGAAAACCGCTGCGCCCGGCTACCGCATCGGCTGGGTGGTAAGCAACCATTTCATGGATAGAATCACGCGCCTTAAACGAGCCTTCTCATGTTCATCGGGTTTACTGCAACAACTTACGCTCGCCGATTTTCTTGCATCCGGAAATTACTCCCGCCACCTGAAAACGCTACGGCCTGTTCTAAAGCGAAATGCAGAGCGTATGAGCGCGATGGTCGCTGAACACTTCCCGTCAGACACGCGAACATCGAAACCCGTGGGCGGATCTGTGCTCTGGCTCGAACTGCCCGGGAATATTGATTCCGAGCAGCTCTTCGATGAGGCGATCGAAGCAGGCATAAGTATTGCACCGGGACAGATTTTCTCGCCGTCAAACCGGTACTCGAATTTCGTCCGATTGAGTTATGGCCACCCATGGAGTGAGCGCACAGAAAATGCGATCCGCTGGCTGGGACAACGCGTCGGTGAACTGGCTGCCTGAGTCATCCTGCGGCATTACTCTCATTCGATTACCTGGCCGTTGACAGCTCGGCAAGATCGGCGCCCATCAACTCACCAGTCAACTGCACGACGGTTGCGACCTGGCGCCGGAACAGATTCGCATCAAAGCGATCGATGTCGGAGGAAGTCGCCCAGTACGCGCCCATAAACCCCATTATTGCGAATGCCGGAATACCGAGTTCCGGGGCATACTTTGCCATGCCATACCACTGACCCTGATTCCCGCCGTGCACGCCCGGTCGTGCAACGTTGCGGACGTAAGCAGACGGCAAAATATTGTCATTCACGGCCTTTATCGCAAGCTCAACCATCTTGTCGCTGTTGGTCGTCCAGATTTGCGAAGGATAGACCCGGCCACTTTCGAGCAGAGTATCGCCGTCTTCGACGAACTCTATTTGCCCGAGATGTTCCACGCCGATCATCGCAACGACCGAGTCCCGGGCATCCGGGTTCCTGACAAACCAGTCTTGTTCTGCAAATGCCTGTTCGGCGCCGGGCATAAAGTGCCGGCAGTCCAGGAACACCATGAGTGTCCGGGGTCTTTCCGCTTGCGGAATCTGTGACATGTACTTGACTACACCCAGTATTCCGAAGGCACCATTGTCCTGCGATATCGAGGGCCCATCGGTGTGCGTCGTCAACTGGATCTGCTCATCATCCGCGGTACCGTATTTACTTCCAGGTAAATACCCGATGAGCTGGTATGCCGTGCTTGTGGTGGTGGTTGCCTCGAGCCTCAGCGTGGCGTGAGAGCTCGCCCTGGCGGCTTCGATCGCCTTCTTACCCGCCGTGCGGTCGAGATATAGTGACGGTGCATCGTAGATTCGGGGAACAGGAAACGTATACATACCAGCCATCAGATCGCGGCCGGCATCGAGAACGAACAAAACGCCAACTGCGCCACCCTCGTTCGCGATATCGATGAAAGCGGGCACCTGAATCAGCTGCAGGAAAATACTTAGACTTTGAAAGTCTGTCAGGTCATCGGGAATCGGCAGCCCGTATTCGGGGAAACTCTCAAAAGTGCTTCGATACTCATAGTCGTTGTTACTGAATCGCTCTATTAGCGCCTGATCCACGACCGTCTTGAACACCACAATCTTGTCGGAAATATCGTCTGGAGGATCCTCTTTATCGTAGTAAACCAGTTCTGCCGTTACACCATCAGGTCCGGTAGAGCCGGAGTTTGCCCCATAATTAGCCACCTCCAGCTCTTCTCCACCGGCGACAAGCGACCATTTCGAGTGATCCGGCCATTCACTGCTATGCCAGCGCTGGAATGACCACTGGTTCCTCTCAATATCGACGGCACCGTATGCGCCGAGCTTTTCTTCGACGAAACCTACGAACTGGTGCCAGGAAGCGTTTCCGGTGAACGCAGGGCCGTTCTCGTCTTTCACCTTGTGCCACTCGATCGCTTCTGCTTCGCTCAGAATCCACTCGTCGCGGACATCAGTGAGAAAAAACCCGAACGACTCATCCGCATCGGGCAGCTTGCTGTCGCACGCGACCAGGTAAGTGCTAACGATAAGCAACACCCACAGTAACGCACGCGGAATGCGCAGGCTTTGGCTCATTGTGATCTGCGAAAAGTAACCTTAAGTTTGCCTCACACTCATCAGCCTCCGTAGTTCCAGCGAAATGACACGCCATAAGTACGAGGATTGCCTACGGTACATCGTTGCGGGACTGTGTTGGCGCCAGCGTTGACAGCGCCAAACTGGGCGCCGAGCGGCTGATCGTAATTGATCTCGCAATAGCCTTCATCACTCAAGTTCTTGCCGTATGCCGTGACTTGCCAGCGACCGTCGGCAGCCGCGAGGCCGAAACGAAGGTTGGATAATCCATAGGCATCATGAATGGATTGCGGGTTCATATTGGTATTGGCGCCGATGTTTTGTTCCCCAATGTAGGTGTACTCAGGGCGCAGGAACCACTCAAGGTTGCCCGAGCCGATCGGAGCGCGCCATTCGACAACCAGCGAACCCTGCCACTCGGGCGAAAAGTGTGGCGTTCGCCCGGCAAGATCTGGCGACATGAGCTCAGGATCTGGCGACGTCTCATTGCCAGGCAACGGCGATGCATCATCGAATGAATCAAAAACTGCATCGAGATAGCTGAAACCGCCAAAAATCATCAGTGACTCACTTGGGTTCAGCACGAAATCCGCCTCGACGCCTGATTGCGTGCGAGTACCGGCATTTCGTGTCAGGAAGCTCAGGCCGTCGAAAGACCGGTCCTGAAAATCTTCAAGCTCCGTGTGGTAATACGTAACATTGGCGGTCGCCTTACCATCCCAGAACCTACTCTTGATACCCACCTCATAGTTTGTGGATGTCTCTTCCTTGAATATGCGCGCCGCTCTGCCAAGCGCAACGCCGGAGCCGCCCGAATTAAAACCACCACCTTTGAAGCCGGTCGACGCCGAAGCGAATAGCATGACGTCATCTATCGGATGGTATGTTGCATTAACCAGCCACGTAAATGCGTCGTCGTCTGACGAGAGGTCGGGAACGTCTTCCGGAGCGCGGAACAGGCTACCGATAATTGCATTCGGTGTTGTCTGTACAAATGCGGCGTCTTTGCTGTCGGACGTATAGCGACCCCCAAACGTCATTGAAAACTGGTCTGTAAAGCTGTAAGTCGCTTGCGCGAATGCCGCGGAGCTGGTGAGAGATTGTGTGTAATCTGAATCGGTTGCTGGAAATTGCGACATCGCCAGACAAGCCTGTGCAGTGGGAAGGCTCTGTGTGAGCGCAAACACCACGGGTATGCAAGCATCCACTCCCGCATCGAAATCTTCGTCGATGTAGTAGTCTTCATCGTAGTAGAAAAGACCCAGGACGTAGGTCAATGGCTGGTCTGTCGGTGACAGTAATTGAAACTCCTGCGAAAACGTTTCTGTCTCGTAGAAATGATCTCTAGGCAAGACATCACCCGTTATGCGAAGTGCGCTTTCGCGATTTGTCGCCTGCCAGTCCCGGTAGGATGTTATCGACCTGCCTGTGTGCGTTCCTATTGAAAACTCCACATCGAAGGCAGCGCCCCATTGTTCATCTTCGACTGAATCCTGGTGGTCCTGATTGATGACCTGGTCGTAGCCATCTGCTGTTGTGACAGTCGATCCGAACAGTGCGCTCAAGGTCCCATCAAATACCGGGCTCGCTGTCTCGGGCAGCAATTCAACGACCTGCCCGCCTGTGTTGACTTCGTTGTAGTCGAGGGTCAGCTTGCCGTAGACATTAGGCGTAAAATCGATCCCCAATTTGGCACGCAGCGTCAAATCATCGCGCTCGCCGATTTCTTCATCGGTCATGGTGTTAAAACCGTAACCGTCGCGTTCTGCGTACTTGACCGCCAGCCTGCCTGCAACCTTTTCGGAAAAAGGGGCATTGAATACGCCCTCGAAATCGTAGGCGCTGAAATCACCAATGCCTGCTTTTACATATCCTTCAACCTCGTCTGAGGGATCCCTGGTCCTTAAACTCAATGCGCCGGCGGCGGTATTGCGCCCAAACAGCGTACCCTGAGGGCCGCGCAAGACTTCGGCGGCTTCAATATCAAGCAGGTTGCCGATAACTGACCCCGGTCTCGGGTAATACACGCCATCAACGAATACACCGACAGACGTTTCAATTCCGGCATTACCGACGGACCCGATTCCACGAACAAAAATACGAGCATTCGTCGGCTGTGACGAGTAAGCCATAGTGAAGTTAGGTGCATACAGCGACAGGTCTTGCAACGTTCGGATATCCGAGTTTTCCAGGAAATCGCCCGAATATGCGGAAATGGATATGGGCACATCCTGAATGCTCTCGGCACGTTTTGTGGCAGTAACAATGATCTCTTCAACCTGAGCCGTCGCAACATTGCTGGCGGACAAGATCAATGCAACTACGTATAGCAATGCCTTACGGTGTGAAATCGTGTTCATGTTGATCCCCCCTTGAAGTACACGAATATAACTATCCACATATTCAAGTATTTGAATTTGCGTCCGATATTATCAAATTTTCAAATTCTTGCTCTAGGCCAGGCCCGAGTTCCTTAACGGTAATTCTCTGACCCGGTTTCCCGTCGCTGCGAAATACGCGTTCGCGATTGCAGGCGCTACAGGCGGGACTCCGGGCTCGCCGACACCACCTGGCGGTGCGTCGACGTCCATGATATGGACATTGATCGTCGCCGGCGCTTCGTTCATGCGCACGACCGGATAAGTATCGAAGTTGCCTTGCACCACGGCGCCGTTCTTCGCCGTGATTTCGCCGTGCAACGCCAGGCTCATGCCAAAAATACCGGCACCTTCCATTTGCGATGTGACCCGATCAGGATTGATAACCAGTCCGGCATCAATCGCAGTCCATAGCTCGTGCACGACCAGCTTGCCGTCACCGCCAACGCTGACCTCGGCCACTGTGCCGACCGTACTCAGGAACGAGCGATGTACGGCAATGCCGAGACCTCGACCTTGCCCCATTACCCGGCCCCAGCCCGCCATTTCAGCAACCTTGTCAACGACAGCGGCAATCCGACCGGTATCGATCGGGTGCGTATCGACGCCTTGGCCGTAATTGTCATACACCGCACCGTCAGCGGTCGGATCCACCAGCCTGGGAGGGCCCAGCAATTTCAGCAAGTGGTCCTTGGGATCCGCCCCAGCCAGGTAAGCGAGTTCATCAACGAAGCAGCAGTTAGCAAATGCGTGATATATGTTGCACACCGAACGCAGCCAGCCGATTCGCAAGTGCGCTTTCGCGTTAGCCGCCTCAAGACGCATATTCGGAATAGCGTAGGGATTGTCTGAAAAGCCAAGCCCCAATTCCATTTCAACCGGGCCGGTTGTGGTCGCGTCAAACGTCGAAAAAATCGAGGGAAATGCTGTGCACTGTTGCCAGGCAGTCGTATTGCCATCAGCATCGAGACCGGCCTTGACGTGCTGCGCACTGACTGAATGCAAGAAACCGTGACGAATATCGTCTTCGCGGGTCCAAGTAACCTTGACCGGGCGTTCTGTTTCTCTTGCAAGCCACGCCGCCTCTGCAATGAAGTCCCCCTTCGACTTGCGCCCGAAACCACCACCAAGCAGCGTGACATTTACCTTCACGAGGCTCTTGTCGATTCCGAGCACGCCAGCGACGGTATCCTGCGCTGCCTGAGGGTCCTGCGTACACGCCCAGACCTCACATCCACCGTCTTCCGTCATTCTGGCTGTCGCTGCGGGTGGCTCCATCGGCACTTGCGACAGGTGTGGGGCAAAGTAATCTGCCTCATGAATCGTATCTGCATTTGAGAATGCTGCGTCAACATCGCCACGGTCCAGGGCGATTCTGCCGCCACTTTGTGCACTCGACGTTAGCGCTTCGCGATAATCAGCCGAATCGTGGTCGGCATTTGCACCGAGATCCCACTCAATTTCTAACGCCTCACGTCCCTTTTGTGCGGCCCAGGTATTGTCGGCGAGCACCGCAATGCCGCCGAGCGGATTAAAGAGCAGCGGCGATGTTGCATCCGGAAGCTGCAAAACGTGACTGACGCCGGCGACCGCTTTTGCTGCTGCATCGTCAACCGACTTCGCTGATCCGCCTATGGCCGGACAACGCTCGATTGACGCGTAGAGCATATCGGGCAGCACAGTATCGATGCCGTACGCCGCTTGACCAGTTGTCATAGCGAAACCGTCCACTATGTCCATCGACTGACCAATGTAGCGATAATCGTCAGGTGACTTAAACGAAACGTCTTCCGGGACGGCGACTTCTGCCGCAGCGCCCACAAGCTCGCCAAACCCCGCCGACCTGCCACTGGTTTCGTGGTGAACCGCGTGTTCACGCGTCATGCATTCGGCGGTCGGAACGTCCCAGGTTGCTGCGGCAGCCGCAATGAGGGTCTCCCGTGCGCTCGCACCGGCCGTGCGCAACAGGTCGAAATGTCGCCGAATGCTGGTCGAACCATCGGTATTCTGATCGCCGTATTTCTCGTCACCTAATGCCTGGATGATTTCGATGCTATCCCAGTCCGCATCCATCTCGTCTGCAATAATCTGCGGCAGGCACGTTCGGATTCCCTGTCCCATCTCTGAGCGATGGCAATAGATTTCGACGACACCATCCTCGCGAATATTGACGTATACGTTCGGGGCGACGCTCGACTTGCCGTCGCTATCGTCTTTGCCTGGTTGACACGCCGACGTCAATGTCAAAGCAAAAATGAGCCCGCCGCCGACCTTACCTGTCCGCTCGAGGAATTCCCGTCTGCTGATTCGCTCAAGATTGCTCATGACTGATCCTCCGCCGCACGGTGGATCGCCGCTCGAATTCGAGTGTAAGTGCCGCAGCGGCAAATATTGCCGCTCATCGCGTTGTCGATGTCGTCATCCGATGGCTGTGGGTTGCGCTCCAGCAAGGCAGCCGCACTGATGATTTGTCCTGACTGACAGTAACCGCACTGCGGCACATTGAGTTCCCGCCACGCCACTTGCACAGGATGGTCGCCGTCCTCGGAAAGACCTTCAATTGTCGTGACACTCTTGCCAACCGCTGCTGATACCGGAAAAACGCAAGACCGAACGACCTGGCCGTCGACGTTGACGTTGCAGGAACCGCACAATGCCTTGCCACAACCGTACTTGGTTCCGGTCAGTCCGGCCGCATCGCGAAGTACCCACAGCAACGGCATCTCCGGGTCCACATCGAGGACTACCGACTGACCATTTATTACCAGATCGACCGCCATCAGAAATCTCCTGTTCATTGCGTCACGGCTGAAGCCAATCCTAGCACTATCGGCACATCTCGCCGCATAATCGAGCGATGCAGCAACTGCTTCTTGTTTTACCCATCGTGGTGCCTGTGATTTTTTGGGCTGCGTACCACTACCACAAGGACCGGCACCTGCCGGAGCCATTGGGGCTCCTGTTGTTGACTTTCGGCCTGGGCATGCTGGCTACCGGAATCTCAAAGGGTCTTTATGTGGGACTTGGGTATGCGGGCCTGCGATTCGATGCGGGTTACCTTGCCGACACGAACACGTTGGGACTGCTTGCCTACTCGATGCTCGCAATTGGGCCCATCGAAGAAATCGCCAAGATGACGCCATTTCTGCTGGTCGTGTTGCGCTTCAAGGAACTTGATGAACCCCTCGACGGAATCATTTACGCATCATTTATTGGGCTCGGCTACGCCATGGTCGAGAATTGGCAGTATCTGAATTACCTGACGACGACTGAGGCGATGGCAAGAGGATTTGCGAGCCCGGTTCTGCACATCCTGTTTGCATCAATCTGGGGGCACTGGATCACCCAGGCTCATCTGAACAGGCGTTCGGTCGCGAAAGCGGCAATTGCGGGCTTGGCCATCGCAGCAGGAATACACGGACTTTATGATTTTGTTGTTGTTTTGAATCCGCGCAATTCGTTGCCAATTGCGGCACTCGTCATCGTCTCGATCTGGCTGTGGCGCCTCAAATTAATGCGCGCCATGCACGACGAAGCGTCTCAGGATCGATGACGGTTGTACGGGTCGTTGTTCGACCGAGGGTCTGCGACGGGTTCCTCCAGCGTCAGTTCCAACAACGCATCGGGTTCATCCATGAGCTCGTTGCAGCGTTGTTGAATCTCCTCGAGTTTCAACGATACGCTTGATTGCGAGAGTGGCGTTTCCATGTCCTTGGTATCCATACCGGTCTTCGACAGTCCTCTGTCGCTGTATGGCGACAGTTCATTTGTCGCAGTATAGAGACAGGGGTGACCTCAGAGTGTGAACCAGATCACACAAAAATCGCCAAAAACGCTGTTTTTCAGGACCTTATGTCAGCTCGCCCGCAAAAGAAAAGGCTGCTTCAAAGAAGCAGCCTTTTCCGGTTACACCGTTTGATTGGTGTCTTGTTACTACGGTTTCAATCTGTCGACAGTGCCCAGAACAATCACGGTAGCAGCAGCTGCCAGGAACAGACCGTTCAGCCCACCAAGTGCTGTGGTAAGTATCGGGCCAATGGTCGGGATCGCGTCCAGACCACCCTGTGCAAATGTCAATGCGACTGCCGCAATCAGGAACCTGGAGCGATCATCTTCAGCGATGAACCAAGCGCCTGCAATACCAAGCAGAGCCACAATAAGGCCGCTGTACGGAATAGCCACAAACGCGGCAATGATTGCTACCAAAACGCCTACAAGTTTGACGATTTTATCTACACCCATTTCTTATCCCCTTGTGCTTCTTTTTATAGTAATGATGCAAGCTGCTTTTGTTATTCTTTCGAACGACCGCGTGCTGCGGTCGCGCACAGTCTATCAGGTATCGAAAAATATTGTTTTTATTTAATAAACAATACGTTATCGTGTTTTTTTAAAATAAAAATGAAGAAAAAACAGTCTTTTTTTTGAGCTTTTTGACTCAAAACCATCTGCCACAGTGGCCGATTATTTCCCGGCTGTGCAGCTTTTTTCAGAAGCGTACGAGAGCAGATCCCCAGGTGAATCCAGCACCAAATGCTTCGAACAGCAACAAGTGACCACGTTGAATTCGCCCATCACGCACGGCGGTGTCGAGCGCAAGGGGAATGGAGGCGCTTGAAGTGTTGGCGTGTTCGTCCACAGTCACCACAACCCGGTCCATTGGCAGGTCGAGTTTCTTGGCGGCCGCAGCGATTATCCGCAGGTTGGCCTGATGGGGTACCAGCCAGTCGATATCATGCTTATCGATGTCATTGCCGGCTATTGTCTCTCGCGCAATCGAGTCCAGGGTGGCGACTGCCTTGCGAAATACTGCGT
>Ga0255053_10000987_pt1 | contig 15652 bp, 16 predicted proteins | sample JV7_2_22_MG_FD_188635 | JGI IMG/M metagenome (GOLD analysis project Ga0255053, IMG submission 188635) | Seawater microbial communities from Jervis Inlet, British Columbia, Canada - JV7_2_22 | ecosystem: Environmental > Aquatic > Marine > Inlet | place: Canada: British Columbia | collected...
GCGGCAAGATAGCGTTGATACTCCGCTTTCGCATGCGCCATCTGACCGTTTTTTTCGCGGGCAAGCCCGAGATATTCCTGCGCCTGTGCATGCCGATCGTGGTTCGGGGCTCTCAGGACCTTGGTGTAGATCTGTACCGCTTTCGAGATCTCACCGGCGATCATTGCGCGGCGTGCGTTCTCCATCAGCCGGTCAGCCTGATCCAGTCCGATGGATGCAAAAGCAACGTTGGCCTCAGCGGTGTCTGGCAGCGCGTCGTCATTCGACTGCTGGCTGCCGATATCAGTAACAACAGTCTCCCTGGCACGATCAATCCAGGCCGTTGGATACTGATTACGAAAATTGATCAGTTCGGCCTGTGCATCGACAGAGCTCTTGAAGCGGCCGATACGCAATCGGTACCAGGTCACACCGGCGATGACGACTTCGGATTCGAAAATTTTGAGTCCCGGCTTAAGGCCGATGCCCGGCATATCCGATGTTGCGTGAGTCCTGCGGCTCGATGACAGGTTAATGACATATTCTGGTTGAGGTTCCGGAGTCACCGGCACCCTGGTTCCGGAAGCACCGGATTCTGATGCTATGGATACAGTCGGTACATCCAGATACACGCGGATGTTCATGTCGCTCGATACGCCGTCATGCTCGACATCGAAGCCGACATCTTCGCTGAACACGAGGGTGAGCGTCGGGCCTGATGCAGTATTACCGTCGTAATCGATCTGAATCAGCTTTGCCGAATCTGCCGACATCGGCCGATGCTGTTCCCGGGACCTGGCGATCAGTGGCGAGACCCCCTTGCAAACAGCGGTTGGTTCTACCCGGACACGTAATCTGTCGCCCCGTCTCGCAGGCAGATGGTCGAGGTATTCCACACCGCAGGCGAAGTTGACCGTGATTTTGGCAACATAGGCGTTACGCGTAACCTTTGATCCGGCGATAAATCCGGGCGCGGCAAGGACGGCAGGTGCGACAAATAGCAGGACCAGGCCTGCAATATGTCGCCGGTATGCCTGGATAGAGATGCTAGAAACCACCGCCCGATATCCGGTGCTCTGGGCCGTTCCTGCGTTTCTGGATCGTGGTCATCGTGCTGTTGGTGTAAACGTGGCACGCGCCGCTGCAGTCCCTTAACTCGCTGGCGGTATATTTGACATCCGGATTTTCGGTTTTCTTGTGTGGCCCCGATTTGTAGTCACCCGCGTGGCAGCCCGCGCAATCCGGTTGAAATGCCGGATACTGCCAGGCGACAAACTCCGTATTGGTCTGGTGGCACGCCGTACACGGCAGGTTGACGCGGTGGTCCTGCGGTTCGTATGGCAACGTAACGTGCCGGTAATCGGCAGGTGTCCACGCGTTTGAAACATGGCAGGTATCGCATTCCTTCACGGTGCTAAAGTGATTCGGGCCCGGGCCGACGGCTCCCACCCCGTTGTGACAGGATGAACACGAGCCAAGCACCTGGGTGTGGTCGACCGTCATTACGGGCGCAAACACGTTCGCGGTGTGGCAGTCTTCGCAGACATCCGTCGTCAGAACGTGTGTCGGGTTCTTACCCGTTGCATCCGTGCCGTTATGGCAACTGACACAGTTCCCCGTGATATTTACATGGTCGAAATTCGCAGGGAGCCATGCGATCGTGCTGTGGCAGTCGTCGCAGTTGTTGCCGCTTGCAATATGCGTCGGGTGCTTGCCGGTGGCAGTGACGCCATCGTGACAGGAGCCGCAGGCTCCGATTACCTGCGTGTGATCAACGATCATCACTGGCTGCCACACATTCGTGGTGTGGCAGTCTTCACAGACATTTGTCGTCAGGGCGTGTGTGGTGCCCTTTCCTGTCGCGTCCGTGCCGTTGTGGCAGTTGAAGCAGTTGCCGGTGATGGTTGCGTGATCGAACGTTGCCGGCAACCAGGCAACAGTGGTGTGACAGTCGTCGCAGGTGTTTCCGCTGGCAATATGAGTCGGGTGCTTGCCGATGGCAGTGATGCCATCATGACAACCGTCGCAGGTTCCGATCACCTGTGTGTGATCGACGGTCATCACCGGTGCAAAGATATTGGTGCTGTGGCAATCCTCACAGACATCTGTCGTTTGAACGTGCACCGCGTTCTTGCCAGTCGCCTCCGTGCCGTTGTGGCAGCTGACACAATTGCCGGCAATATTTACGTGGTCGAAATTTGCCGGTAGCCAGCCGGCCGTGCTGTGACAGTCATCGCAGGCGATGCCGCTTGTGATATGCGTCGGGTGCTTGCCGGTAGCGATGACACCGTCATGGCAGGAGCCGCAGGCCCCGATCACCTGGCTGTGATCGACAGTCATCACGGGCACGAAAATGTTGGTGCTGTGGCAATCTTCACAGACATCGGTCGTTTGAATGTGTGTCAGGTTCTTGCCCGTTGCATCCGTGCCGTTATGGCAGCTAACGCAGTTGCCGGCAATATTTACGTGGTCGAAATTTGCCGGTAGCCAGCCGACCGTGCTGTGACAGTCATCGCAGTTGTTGCCGCTTGCGATATGCGTCGGGTGCTTGCCGGTGGCGATGACGCCATCGTGGCAGGAGCCGCAGCTTCCAAGCACCTGGGTGTGATCGACAGTCACCACGGGTACAAACGTGTTCGTGTTGTGGCAGTCTTCACAGACTTCCGTCGTTCGTACGTGAGTCGGGCCCTTGCCGGTCGCGTCCGTACCGTTATGGCAGGAGCCGCAAGCACCCAGAACCTGGGAGTGATCGACGGTCGTCACCGGCGCGAACACGTTGGTGTTGTGGCAATCTTCACAAACATCGGTCGTTTGCACGTGCGCCAGATTTTTGCCGGTCGCTTGCGTGCCGTTGTGACAGCTGACACAGTTACCAACGATATTCACGTGATCGAATAGCACCGGCAACCAGCCGACCGTGGTGTGACAGTCATCGCAGGTGTCGCCGCTCGTAATGTGAGTCGGGTGCTTGCCTGTGGCGGTGACGCCGTCGTGACAGGAGCCACAATTCCCGATTACCTGGGTGTGATCAACGGTGACTGGAGGTGTCCATACCGTCGGGTTATGGCAATCTTCACAGACATTTGTCGTTTGAATGTGAGTCGGGCTCTTGCCGGTCGCATCCGTACCATTGTGGCAACTGACACAATTGCCGAAGATGTTCACGTGGTCGAAAATTGCCGGCGACCAGGCACGGGTTGTGTGACAGTTGTCGCAGGTATTGCCGCTTGTAATATGAGTCGGGTGCTTACCGGTGGCGCTAACGCCGTTGTGGCAGCCGACGCAGTTTCCGGAAAAGCCGGAGTGATCGAATACAGCGGGTAACCAGGCTGTCGTGTTGTGGCAATCGTCGCACTGGTCGCCGGAGGACATATGATTCAGCGTTTTGCCGGTAGCCTGGGTACCGTTGTGGCAGCTTACGCAACTGCCGGTTATGGAGGTGTGGTCCATAAAAGCGATCGCACTCCAGCTCGCGGTGACATGACAATCCGAACATTCGCCCGTCGTCGGCACGTGATTGGCCGGCTTTGCGGACGATCGGACGAACCCGCCTTGTGAATGGCAGCTGGAACAGGCCGAATCGGTCGCGACGAAGGTTGCGCCCGCATGGCAGGCCTCACAGGTAACACTTACATGCGCGCCGTCCAGCACAAACCCCGTGCTGAAGTGATCGAATGTTCCTTGCGCATGGGCGGGCAGCTGGATTAGCAGGAGAATGAACAGCGCGGCGGCGAGGATTCCTTTCCAGTAGAAGCTCCTCTTTACCCCGCTCCTGAATCGTCGTCTCGAATACATCATTGTAGTGACCTCACGTCCTTGAAGGAGCTGTCGCCGTGACAGCGCCCGCAGTCGGCACCAAATTCACCATCATGAATGTCGTCTGAGCGATGGCAGCCACCACAGCTGTCACCAGTGCTTTGCATTGCGGCTAGCGAACTTCGGTGGCAGTCGTCACAGGCAACGTTCACGTGCGCGCCGTCCAAAAGGAAATCGGTCTGAGTGTTGTGATCGAACAACCAAAGATCCCAGGCGACCGGGTTGTGACAACTACTGCAGTTCTCTTCGAAATTGCCACGGTGCGGGTCGTCTTCGACATGGCAGGAAACGCATTCGATGTCGGCGTCGGTAAAGACCTGACTAAGGTGGCAGGTCTCACATTCGACATTGGCATGTTCGCCGAGTAGCGGAAATTGGGTCAGGTCATGCGAGAAGTACGGCGCTTCCTCCCAACTCGTGTCGTTGTGACAGTCCTGACATTGTTCTCCCTGCTGGCCTTCGTGCACGTCATCATCCAGATGGCATGCAGTGCAGTCCGATTGCAAACTGATCTCGAATATGGGTTCGACGTGACAATCGTTACAGGCGATGGTTTCGTGCGCGCCGCTCAACACATAGTCGGTATCGCGATCGTGGTCGAAACTCGGGTCCTCCCATTTCACGGGGACATGACAAGTCTCGCATTCCTGGCCGCGGTGACCGTCGTGATGATCATCTTCGAGATGGCAGACAGCGCAGCTGCGATCCATCTCATCAGCGAAGGGATCCTCACTATGGCAATCCTCACAGGCTGCTTGACCATGGCTGCCTTCAAGCGCGAAGTCAGTATCGCGACCGTGATCGAAACTCGTATCGTCCCAGGCAACAGGGTTATGGCAATTGCCACACTCGTTCCCGCTTCGTCCTTCGTGATTGTCGTCGTCCTTGTGGCAGGCATAGCAGTCAGCCGGCGTGCCCAGGTAGGTCGGATCCTCGTGGCAGTCGAGGCAGGCCGTTTCAATATGCTGGCCGAGCAGCGGGAAGTCGGTAGTGCCATGATCAAATTCCGCGTCCTTCCAATCGGTGGCGTTATGGCAGTCTGCGCAGGCAGTACCAAGACTGTCCTTGTGAACGTCGTCTTCCCGATGGCAGTCAACGCAGTTACCAGTCGCATTACGATGCTTGTCGTCGGGCTCGTGGCAGTCGACGCAGACGGCATCAAGATGTTTGCCGATGAGTTCGAAGTCGGTGAGAGCATGGTCAAATGTCTCCTCATTCAGACCGACTATGTCGGCGTTTCGGCCTTCATGATCGGTATGGCAGGACGCACATTCCTTCGTGCCGACGTCGTCGGACCTGCCATGAAATCCTGTTTCGCCGTCGACGTCCGCGGCAACATCCTCATGACAGTCAAGGCAGAGAGTTCGCTGTTTTGATCTGCTGAACGCCTTGTGACAGGAGGAACACTCGGACTCCAGGTCCGCATGGCCACGCACAACTTCACCGGGCATGACCAGAAACTCAACAGTCTGAGCAGTAGCAATGTCAGTGGTGAGGCTAGCCAGCATCCCGATAATCCCGATTAATGCGAATTGCCATCGATTCATGTCTTTGATCTGAGGCTTCGCGTTAATACATGTGAACAGCCAGCACGTGCAGCAGGGCTGAAATAACCATCATGAAAAAAAGCGGCAGATGCAGTACGTGCCACAATGAAAACAGACGCTCATAAAGCGTAAATTGCGCAACCTGTCCCGTCAGCCGGGCGAAATTGCGGATATAAGTGGAGCTGGCCTTTTTGAGCCGGTCAAGATCTCGTGCGACGGAAGGTGATTCGGCAGCACGGTCATTCAATTCACGACGTGCGGTTGCCGTTAGAGTAATCCTGATCAAATATTGTTTGAGCGTCCAAGCGAGGCTCGTGCCGATGCTCAAGGATCCGGTAACTGCATCACCCCGCACCTCGGCGGACAAGATATCGAGCTTTGCAACAAAGCCAGGCATGAGTGTGGCAAGTCCGTGGCTCTGCTCCATCGATACGGCCAGGTCGCTCCTCAGCTCACCCAGTGTGGTTTTTTGGCCGTAAAGCCCTCGGTGAATTCGCGCGTACATGTGTCGGCCAATGACGCCGCTTACGGCAACCAGAAGCATGCAGAGCAACGCAACCTGACTGTTAAAAGAACCCAACTGGAAATTGCAGTGATAGAGCACGAGCAGCGGCCCCAGGATCCCGAGTATCATATGGAGGCGGAACCAGTGTGTCGTCGCACCCAGAAAACGAAAAATCTTGATTCGTTTTCGCAGCGGGTACAGGAGCAGGAGTAACATCATCGATCCGCCCACGATGCCCAACCAGTAGCCCAGTCCTTGCTCAGGATTGACGAGGCCGCGATCGCGCACGAGCCATCCGACGCCGATCGCGATGATCGTCAGTGAGTAGCCGTAAAATGCGCTACTCCTGCGATTTTCAGGCGTGCCAAAAAGCCGTGTCCTGAAATCTGGCCGGAAAATCGGTCGGTCCAGTGCAATTTCATTCATTCTGCCGACCTCCCTGCATCCAGAAGGAGTTCGATGAAGGCGTCGGAATGGGGCGAGACAGGATCGCTGGCGACCCTCAGGCCGCCAAGCACGTCCTTCGCGCGACCCGACCGCGATACCTGGGCGATGACAAAAACTTCTTCAAAATCCGCCAGGCTGCTGCCCGGTACCATTGCCATAGCATCCGTAAGCACGTAGTCGATCGGCAGCTCGGCAACCGGTTTTCGAATGGCAAGCAGGGGCATTGCCTGATTCATATCGCCCTTTGCAAATATGAAGACGGTATCGCCAGGTTGTACAAGTGCTGCAGCTTCTTCGGACAGTGCAACGCTTCCACGAATTGCAGGCCCTGACGGCAAGGCGGGCTCGTAATCGGACAGGCTCGCGGCCACGAGAGATTCTTCGAGTTTGGGATCTGTTTTTCCAAGCTCCCTGGCCCGGTTATACGCCGAGAGAGCTTCCTGATTGCGACCCAGGTGCTCATAGGATCGAGCCAGCAGAATCCAGCCGTTGGCATCGTCAGGTTCCTTCTCCAGTCTCGCTCTTAGCCCGTCGACCAGACTGGCAACAGTGCCGACAGATTCAGAAGAACTACTGGCGGAAGCGGAGACGCTGCCGGATCGGGCGGTAGTCGCAAGGTCGTTTTCTGCAGTTACTGCATCAGGCGTGCCAAGGCCCGAATAAAGGGCGACAGCCAGGACCGACACGGCGACGGCCAGAATTACGACGTTCATGTTACTGGTCGTGCCCTTTGTTCTGATCGGCGTCACGACGGTTAGAACCGCCACGACAATCATTACGGTGATGACCCCCCAAAAAATAAATGACATGCTTACTCCATTGCGTCCCTACAACGGGTGACACTGTTGTTATCGTCAGGTGGCCCCATGCCACACTTCTATATACACGTTTCAGCCGGCGATTTAGTTCCACCAATTCACAAAAAACTCGTTCAATATCAACAGACTGTCGCAGTATGGCGACAAAGCGGGGTGGAATGAGAATCATCCGCAACCACACGATGATTATGTAATTTTTATTGCGGATTCCTGTCTGTCGGTGGCAAGCAACCGATATACGATCGATTTCGATTTCGCTGTTGCGTGAACCAATTCATATGCCTGAATAGAGTACACGGTATGCTCGTGGCAGCTTTTTCGCCGATGAATTGCCCGTGAATGGATCTCTCCTGAGTTATCTGTACCTGCTTCCCGTTCTAGGCATTGTTGTCTGGTACATGCGCAGCCATGGGCGAAAAGAGCGTGAAGCCATGGCGGCACTCAAGGCTGCAACCGAAGCCGGCATGCTGGAGCCGCCGACGCTGCACCCCGAAATAGATCCAACCATCTGCATCGGGTGCACTTCATGTGTCTCGGCATGCCCGGAACAGGATGCGCATACAGTTCTGGGTATGATCGGGAAGAAGGCGTGGCTCGTGGGCCCATCGGATTGCATTGGTCATGGGGCCTGTAAAACTGCCTGCCCGGTAGGCGCCATCAAGCTGGTATTCGGGACGGCAACTCGCGGCGTTGACATTCCAGTCATCAAGCCGAATTTCGAGACAGATATGCCAGGAATTTTCATTGCCGGCGAACTGGGCGGCATGGGGCTGATTCGCAATGCGATCGAGCAGGGTCGGCAGGCGATGCAATCAATAACGGAACTGCTAAAACAGAACCACAACAATGACTACGATCTCGTGATCGTTGGAGCCGGGCCGGCCGGATTTGCAGCAACATTGGGGGCCAAATCCGGTAAGCTAAAATCAGTAACCGTCGAACAGGAAGTGCTCGGAGGTACCGTCGCGCATTTTCCGAGACGAAAACTCGTGATGACACAACCCGCCGAACTACCGATTGTCGGCAAGATGAAATTCAAGGAAGTGCAGAAAGAAGAACTGGTGGAGTTTTGGCAGCGCGTAGAGAAAGAGACGGGGCTGTCGATTAACTACAGTGAGCGAGTAGAGTCCGTAATCGCGGTAGCTGGTGGAGCCGGCTACACCGTCACGACCAACAATGCGACTTACAACACGCGCACGGTCCTGCTGGCCATTGGCCGCTGCGGTACACCGCGAACACTTGGCGTTCCTGGCGAGAATTCGGCAAAGGTTGCCTATCGGCTTATCGACCCAGCGGAATATCGCGATCGGCATGTTCTGGTCGTTGGTGGCGGTGACAGTGCTCTTGAAGCTGCAACGACTATTGCTGAAGAGCCCGGTACGAGCGTAACGCTATCCTATCGGTCTGGCTCGTTTAGCAGAGCCAAACAAAAGAATCGTGAAAAAGTCGAAGCGATGGAAAAGGGCAAGAAGCTGCAGGTGCTGCTCAATTCGAACGTGAAGGAAATCAAAGATGACTCGATCATCATCGCCGTCGGTGACAATGCCGAAGAGATTAAGAACGACGCTGTCATCGTTAAGGCCGGCGGTATTCTGCCGACCAAATTTCTGCAAGAGATTGGGATTGTCGTTGAAACCAAGTGGGGCACTGAATAAAGTCCGGAGAACGGAAGATTTCAACGAAGTCTCGTTCCGATTCGGATGAAACGTCGCAGAAAGCGTCGGTACAAGGCGTAATTACGTTAACAATGAGGACAATTCTGCCCACCAGGCGTATATAGTATTCGAAACGACAGACGACAAAGTCAAATCCGCCAAAAGACGGGGACAGAAAGTTACACGCCTTCGCTGAATTTATCTAATCAATGATGGATCGGCTTGCGGCGGTTAGTCCGAACATGACGAATAAGGGGAAAGTGATGAGAATTGTTAATGCCCTTTTGAGGGTGACAAGGTTTGCATCATCTGCGAAGAAAGTAACCGAATTCCTTGGTAATGGAGCTGAAGGTAATGCGAGGATGCCAGATGAAGGTGAGGAAATGGGGCAGCAGCAACTTCAGCTCAGAGCCGATATTCAACAGGCTTTTGAAGATATTCGCCGGCAAGAATACATAATGCGGCAGATAGAGCATGATAATGGTGACGAGCTCCGATCGAACTAAGAGGCTGATTTTGATTACGTCCCAGCTCAGTGTAGGTCCATCCTCGGGTGCGTGAACATTACTCACCCGATGAGTTCGAGGGTGCAGGTGTTTTTGGCCATTAAAGAAAGGCGATTTGCGAAACGCGCTATCAAGCGTCTCTTGAAATCGCATTCAGAGGTCAGAACTGAGAATCCTGGCCTGTCAGGTAATGCGCTTTACAGGGAAATTCTCCTGCACTCTCAGCAAGTCGATCCACCACGTGCGGACCAGATACTGCGGCAGGCAGAGGATAGCGTCGACGAATGGACCGCCGGCGCGAGCCGAGAATTGGGATTTCGACAGATCGTCCATTTCTTCATCGTGTCGGAATATCAGGCAGCCGGTCATGTAGGGACCGTTGTATCTTTTAGAGATATCGTTTACTCGCTGATTCCCGCAGATCTGTAAGGTCGATTCACCGCCAACAGGTCATGCCAAAGTATGATAATGCCCAGTCGTGTCATCATCTTGGCTGGCGGCATCCTGTCGACTGCATTTATGCAGAAGATCGGAATCAACGTAGAAACCAAGTGGGGTAGCGAGTAAAAGCGAATCGCCTGTGCTGCTCCGGCATGTATGATGTTCCCGATGAAGACTGCTCTACTCGCACTGGGACAGGACGCACTCCGCAGTGTCCGCGATCTGATACCAATCGTCATCGTGATCGGCGTATTTCAGCTGATCGTACTGCGGCAGCCGGCGGCCGATTTGCTGCCGCTCGCATACGGCGGGGTCGTCGTCGTTACTGGCCTGACGCTCTTCATTTATGGATTGCGTATCGCGTTGTACCCGGTCGGAGAGACCCTTGCTCATTCACTCGCAAGAAAAGGCAGCGTGGGTTGGCTGGTTGTATTTGCATTTCTGCTGGGTTTTGGCACGACCATAATGGAGCCGGCGTTGATTGCGGTGGCGGGCGAAGCGGCGAACGTCGCTGCGACGGCAGAGGCGATTGATTCGTCAGCAGGTGCGAAAGAACAGTATGCCCTCGGATTGAGACTGACGGTCGCGATAGCGGTTGGGGTCGCGCTGGTTCTTGGTGTAATCAGAATACTCATCAACTGGTCGCTGCACGGCATGATCATCGGTGGGTATCTGGCCGTCGTTCTCGTTACAGGCTTCGCACCCAAGGAAATAATCGGCATTGCTTATGATTCCGGTGGAGTAACGACCTCGACCGTGACGGTTCCTCTGGTCGCAGCACTCGGCGTGGGCCTCGCGAGTTCGCTTCGTGATCGAAGCCCCATGCTTGACGGTTTCGGACTCATTGCCTTTGCGTCGTTAACGCCGATACTTTTCGTACTCGTATTCGGGATACTGGTGCAATGGAACTGATCGCAGCTATCGGTCGAATCTTCGGCGACAGTGCGCGTGACGTGCTGCCTATTGCGGTCTTTCTATTTCTATTTCAGCGTGTCGTGATCGGTAAGCCGATGCCCGGCGGGAAACAGATCCTCATCGGCTTCGTCTTCGTCGTCGCCGGGCTGGGATGTTTTCTCATCGGGCTCGAACAGGCGCTGTTCCCGCTCGGGCGGCTGATGGCTCAAAAGCTGACGAGCCCGGAGTTTCTGGGAATATTAGCGGGTCAGGTGCAGTTGCCGGGTTGGGCGGACTACTATTGGGTATATCTTTTTGCATTCGCCATCGGCATCAGTACGACACTTGCCGAGCCGGCGCTAATAGCCGTTTCATTGAAAGCGAACGAGGTATCCGGCGGCGCCATCGGATTCTGGGGACTGCGTGTAGCGGTCGCGATCGGCGTCGGCGTTGGTGTGAGTCTCGGCTGCTTCAGGATCGTGACCGGCTTGCCACTGCACTACTTCATTGCGGCAGGCTATGCGGTTGTTATGTTCCAGACTATTGTGGCGCCAAAGCTCATCGTTCCATTGGCGTATGATTCCGGTGGCGTCACGACATCGACGGTCACGGTACCGTTGGTTACAGCGCTCGGACTCGGGCTAAGTGAGGCCGTACCCGGCCGGTCGCCGCTGCTGGACGGTTTCGGGTTGGTGGCCTTTGCGAGTCTTTTTCCGATCATCGCAGTGCTCGCATATGCGCAGATTTCAGTGTTGAGGGAACGCATGACAGCGCCCCGACAGAACTAATAGCTTAAGAGCAGAGGACTAGAATCATGCATTTCAAACTCATTGTCGCATTTGTCGAAGACAGCAAGACCGACGCCGTTTTAGATGCGGCCCGGGATTCCGGTGCAACCGGATGTACAGTAATTAATCAGGCCCGTGGCGAAGGCATCAAAGAAAGCAAAAGTTTTTTCGGCCTGACGCTGACGACACAACGTGATGTTTTGCTGCTGCTCGTGGAAAAACACCTGAGCCGGCAAATTCTCGAACACATTGGTGAGGTAGGTGAGTTCGATGCGACGCCGGGTACCGGGATCGCAATACAGATCGATGTGGAGGACGCCGTTGGCGTCCTGCACCAGGCCGAGGAACTGGGCGAAATCGTGGAGGAAATCTTATGAGCAGTCGAAAATGGGTGCCCGTTCGAGAGGTGATGCGAAAAGACGTCACCGAAGTCGACGGGAAAATGGATGTGTTGTCGGCGATGAAGATCATGAAAAAAGTCGGCGGCACGTGCCTGATCGTCAAACGGCGTGACGAACGGGATGAACACGGTATCCTGCTGTTTTCGGATGTCGCCAAACGTGTGATCGCGCTGGATAAGGCGCCCGAGCGCGTCAATGTCCATGAAATCATGGCCAAACCGGTACTGACCGTCCGCCCTGACATGGATATCCGCTATTGCGCGCGACTATTCGAGAATTTCGGCATCAGTCACGCTGCCGTGGCCGAGAACGACAAAATTGTCGGGATCGTCAGCTATTACCTGCTCGTGCTCGAGGGCCTGCCGGATCTGGACTAGGCACGGGCCGCGCTGAAAAAGCGCGACCAGCTCGAAAGAATTGGTCGCGCCGCAACATGGATCAGTATGCAACTACGCTGCTTTGACAGCGATATGTTTTATCTTCTCCTGGGCCTCTATGCTCTTGGGGAGTTCAATCGTCAATACTCCCTTCTTGAATGAGGCTTCGATTTTTGTCTCGTCCACTTCTCCCGGAAGCTCGAGGGTCCGCCGGAACGCGCCAAAGCTGCGCTCGCGCCGATAGAAGTCCTTACCTTCTTCTTTCTCGTCTTCCTTTTTCTCACCACGGATAGTTAGTACGCGACCGGACAGCGTGATATCGACACCCTTTTCATCCATTCCCGGAAGCTCGATGCTTACATGGAATGCCTTGTCATCCTCAACCTCGTCGATATCTGGCATGACCAGATCATGTCCTAATGTTTGTGGATTAAATGCCCGGCGAGCAGGTTCGCTCGTCATTTCGTCGAACAGCCGATCCATTTCCTTATGCAGTGATTCCATCTGGCGACGAAAACCACCGAACGGTACTTCAGTCGGCTCCCAACGGCGTAGTCCACCCCATCTCCAGGGGACAATTTCTCTTAATGTCATGATTCCCTCCAATTTGGCCCGTTAATAGCCAGTTCACACACCCAACGAGCCGCGGCCGGGACATCTTTGAAACGCTTCTGAAGTCCTTTGCGGCCCGAAATTATTAGGGCACGGTTGATTCGGTTTGACAATTCGGAGTTGTACTTACGGAGTCGGGGTCAAGTGAACGCACAGTGAGTGAACTTGTCTCAAACTGCGAACATCCAGTTACACTTAGTAGTGGCACCGGCGATGAGGACGTCACCATGACAGTTAAATTAGTTGAAGATATCCACAGTGAAAGCAATGCAGAAACCGACCAGAATCTCGATTTAAGTCCGGCAAAAGCGCTGTTTTGCGGTGAGATCGTCCGGTCATGTTATTGGCCATATCCGCATTTCGAGAATGAAGAACAGGAAATGCTCGGTATGGTCCTGGATTCAGTGGACCGGTTTTTGGAAGACAAACGGGACGACTTCCGGCAATGGGATGAGGTCGGTGAGCAACCTGAGGAGTTTGTCGAGGGTTTGCGAGAGCTGGGCCTGTTCGGCCTGATAATTCCCGAGGAACACGGCGGAATCGGTTTATCCAATGCGGGCTATTCGCGCGTATTGCAGCAAAGCAGTCGCTACGATAGCTCCGTTTCACTGACCATTGGCGCACACAGCTCTATCGGTATGAAAGGCCTTTTGCTGTTTGGCACTGACGCGCAGAAAGAGAAGTACCTCCCAAGGCTCGCGAGTGGCGAAATGATAGCCGCATTTTGCCTGACCGAATCCGGCTCCGGTTCCGATGCCGCATCGATCAAGACCAAGGCTGCCAAAAACCCGGAGGGTGGCTGGATCCTGAATGGGGAAAAGATCTGGATTACAAACGGTGGCATCGCGAATTTCTACACGGTGTTCGCTCGCACTGACAGCGACGCCGGCAAGATATCTGCGTTCATTGTCGAGCGCGACTCACCCGGTGTCAGTATCGGCCTCAAGGAAGACAAGCTCGGAATTCGGGCATCTTCGACGACGACAGTGAGTTTTGCCGACGTCAAAATCCCTGCTGATAGTTTACTTGGCGAAGAGGGTAAAGGCTTCAAGGTCGCCATGTCGATCCTAAACAACGGGCGCACCGGCCTCGGCGGTGGCGCTGTGGGTGGCATGAAAACTTGTATTGCCCTCGCCGCAAAGCAGGCGGTAGACCGGAAACAATTTGGTCAAAGTATTTCCGAGTTCGGCCTGATCAAGAAAAAAATTGCCGAGATGACCGTCGACTGTTTTGCTGCCGAGAGCGCGGTCCGAATGGTCTCGCACTACGTTGATTCGGGGTATACCGACTATTCGGTGGAAGCAGCGATAAGCAAGGTATTTGCAAGTGAGGCTATGTTCCGTGCCGCAAACGAATCTTTGCAGATCGCAGCCGGCAACGGCTTTATGAAAGAGTTTCCCTATGAACAAATTATGCGGGATTCGCGGATATTGACGATTTTCGAAGGAACAAGTGAAATCCTTCGCCTCTTCATCGCTTTATCCGGCATGAAAGACGCCGGCGTGTTGTTGCAGGAGTTGAAGTCGGCAACCGACGACATTTTTAACAACCCAATTAAGGGATTTGGCCTGCTGAGCGATTATGCCGGGCGCAGAATTACACATCTGACGTCGCTGGGACAGGACCGGATTGTCGGCGTTGTACCAGAGGCTCTGCGAGACGATGCGCTGGTATTCGAGAAATATTCGCTGGAGCTCGCACGCATGACGGATGTCCTACTGCGCCGCCACGGGAAGGCGATTGTCGAAAAGCAATTCGCGATGCAGCGAGCGGCGGATGTGGTCATTGATTTGTTTGTCGGACTGTCGGTCTTGTCACGTGTGACTTCGATGGAGACGGATGACGAGGTGCAGTATCAACAGGCAATTTCCGTAGCGCATATATTTAGCCAACAAGCGAAGCGCCGAATGAACCACAACCTGCGCGCAATGCTTCACAACGAAGATGAGTCCGCCAAATCACTGGCAGATTTCATATTTGACAGGGAGGCCTACCCATGGGATGTGTTATAGCCCTACGCTACGCCCTAAAACCTGCAAACACACATTCCGTAGAGCTACCGACCCCAAATAACAACATCGACACCGATCATATTGACGCCGGGATTTACCTCGTCAAGGCTGCCATTGGATATGTGCTGGTATCGAAGCTTTACCATATGATTTTTCGTCTGGCCGAACCTTAGTCCAACTGCAATATGGGACGTAAAATTAAACGAGGTGCCGAAGTCCCGGTCGCCATAGGTCGATCCATCGATAACTGTTGGACTCAGACCCAGATCGACGAACAGGGGAACGCGCCAGCGGTCGTTTGCCAAGCGAAGTGTCGGACCCAGGGAGGCGAAGAAGCGATTTTCGGACCCTTGATTGAATCTTCCGGCTTCCAATGTCAGTTTGGGTGTAGCTGAGACATTGGTCCATGGAGACCAGGCCCATGGTAGCCTGAAATCGATAAAAAATGCCTGTTGCGCCAAGCCATCAAACTTGCCGCCATTAGCAGTAGCCAAACGAAAACCGATATCCTGTATGTGCCCGACGAGCGGAAAGTGAAAAATGTTTACATCTTCCGGTATTGCTGTGTCAGCGTTGGTGTCCCGCCTAACGGGAGCAACATTTAGCGTCGTGAAGCCATATCCGGACAGTGTCTCGGAATAGGTGATCGGAGACGACAGTGGCTCGCGAAACGGCAGAGCTAATTCCTGAGCGTGTGTGATCGCAGCAATAACAAGCAGCGGTAAAATGAGAGCGCCTCTCAAGACAAACTTATTCGTGGGCATATTTGGTCCCTTCGTTCCGTATCAGGCGAAACATTGTCATTGTTGGAAAATTGAACGATTTAGTGACGCTGGACGCCACGTGCACTTGTG
>Ga0255053_10000991_pt1 | contig 15643 bp, 10 predicted proteins | sample JV7_2_22_MG_FD_188635 | JGI IMG/M metagenome (GOLD analysis project Ga0255053, IMG submission 188635) | Seawater microbial communities from Jervis Inlet, British Columbia, Canada - JV7_2_22 | ecosystem: Environmental > Aquatic > Marine > Inlet | place: Canada: British Columbia | collected...
TCCCCAACGAAAACCAGCAGTTTACGCTTCGTTACGGAGACGAGCCGCAGCTGTTCGAGCGGATCGATGAAATCTTCGAACTGGCCGATGTACCTGGCAGATAAAGAGACCATCGCTATAGTTGTGCCTACCGAAAATTCCGTCTGACTTATTATATAAGGAGTTATGGATCTTGACAGGTGGCAAGGTAATCCTACCGAAAGTCGGGTGCCGCCTTGTTGAAGGTCCGATATCCTGCCGAGAAAGGCTCGGTCGCTGCTGAAGTATTAGCACAAGAGGGCGGTCTGGCGGCGGCTTTTCAGGGCCTTCAAAGCCCAGCCAAGACTACCTCAAAAACCAAATGGGGGTATGTGCATGACTCCATTACATCCGTCAGAACTTCTGAAAATACAAGGCGTTACGTCAAGTGGTTGCCCTATCCCGCAAAATTATATAAGTCCTTTTGGGATAATGAGATACGGAATACTTGCTGGAGACAAGTGTATACCCCCATAAAACCAATGTCAGGGTCTAGCACCATGACACTACACAAGCCTTTTACTCACAAACAGTTACGTCTATTTGTCGGTTCTGGAACCTGACAAAAATGACATCATTTAAGCGGTTTTTCTATCTCCAAATCCCAATATGATGCCCCCGCTAGTTGACTCGATGAATGATCTCGAGCACAGATTGTAAGTCAAAAGGTTTTGGAAGGTAGCCCAGCACATTTTCCTTGGTGGTCCACTTCGACTGATCCATACCCACTTGACCGGATGCAATAATAAACAAAGTATCTTCTTCTATACTGGCAATCGCTTCCAGCAACTCGTCACCTGGCATATCAGGCAATACAAGATCGACGAAAACCACGTCGAAATGTTCCTGTTTGAAGTATTCCAGGGCTTTCAGGGCGGAACACGTTCCCACCACGTTTGGGTAGCCATGAGTCTTTAGGAACAGGACAAGTTCTTCGACAACAATCTTCTCGTCATCGACGACAAGTATTCGCAGGTTCCTTACGAAATCGTCAAGAACTGCTGCAGGCGGCACCTCTGGCAGAGGCGGGCGGGGCTTATCGTGATCTATTGGCTCGCTGGGATGTGCGACAGGGAGAGTAATGATAAATGTTGTTCCTTTCCCTTCTTCGCTCTCGAAACGAATATTCCCATGATGGTTATTAATGACCCGATAACTGATCGCCAAGCCGAGGCCGGTTCCTTTGAATTGCTTTTCCTTCCCCTTAGCGTAAGCACCCTTTGTCGAATAGAAGGGAGTGAATATCTTATGCCTGTCTGCCCGAGCAATGCCAATTCCCGTATCTGAGAAGCGAACCTCTATTTCCTCATCGAGCCTTTGAACAGAAATACTGATTTTGCCCTTACCCAGTGGGTAAATTGCGTGGGTTGCGTTCACCACGAGATTCAGGAAGACCTGTTGCATCTGGCTGACATCGATAAGCACCTTACCCGCATATGCGTAGTCTCTGACAACTTCAACGCTGTAGGAGTGGAGTAATTTCAATTGTAGTTGGACGCTTTCATCAATCACGTCTTCGATAGAACAGAGCGACATGGCTAGATCACTAGGCTTGGATAGTGCCAGTACGTTTGAAGCCACATTCGCACCACGCCGAATTTGGCCAGAGATTCCCTTAAGCACAAGTACAGACTTCTCATTCAAGGACCCTTGCGTGCCCGGAGGTGTTGAAAGTAGTCGCTGAACTCCCATACTTATGTTGTTGAGTACATTGTTGAATTCGTGCGCGACACCAGCAGCAAGTTGGCCTACTATAGCTAGTTTTTCAGAGTGGATTAGCTGTTCGGTGAGGCCTGCATTGATAGAGATTATTCTAAGCTCACTTCTCGCCATGAAGATCAGAAAGAGGACAAAGAGCAGGCCGAGCAAAATCACAAGAGCATACGACTTCACAAAATCGCGATACATAGACGTGGTGAAATGCGTAACATCGTAATAGATTTCAAACGCTCCAATGAAATGACCGTCTCGCATGATTGGGATATACGTTTCCACTACGTCCCGCTCGATCCCAGCCTCCTCGACAGAGAGGTCTCCTTTCTTGCGTAGTTGCGTAAAACGCTTCCCTTGGGCGATCGTATCTGAAAACTCCTTTCCTCTGTTCTCCTGGCCGATTTCACTAATCTCTGTCGAGTAGAGGGTGATTCCAGAAGCACTGAAGACTTTTAGTTTCCACAACTTAAAGTCGGTTACAACTTCCTCAACGCTCTCGATGAAAGTCGGTGATTCCACAACAGACGATAGCGGGGTATCCGCGTGTACCATTTTTGCGAGGTGGTTCGCAATCTGGCCCGTCTCGTACTCTGCAAGATCAATCAGTTGTTGCTTTACCGATGGGAAGGTTATGAAAAAGTTGGAAATTAACAGAACAACAACCATCAGAAACGAGACGAGAAGAAGCTTGGCTAAGCGGGCACGCTCTGAATGTTTTCGTGTTTTCATTCGGAATCTCCTGCAATGTCGCGCTTTGCTGTCGTCATCCCGGTACCGTTGTGGTGGCCCCTAGCCGTATAATCGGCTCGGAGGTTACTAATACTACCAAATTAAAACTCATAGCATCACTCCACTTGAGAAATCCGGTGCTTCCGTCATCGACTGTTGTCATTCTAAGCTACGTTCCGTTGGTTAGTCAATACTGACCAATTCCAAGCCCAAATTATAAAGACACCAAGAACTCTGCTGGTGAAGATCTGACGAAATGCAAGTGGGCTGAGATCGCCGGGGCCAGCGTGCTGCTGGGTATCGGCCTTCGGATTCTGGTTTCGCACTTATGCGTGTAGGTAAGCAGCGTAGAAGAAGAACCGTTGGTGACAGAAACACTAGGAGTTATGTAACTCGTTGTCATCCAAGACGATAGAGGTTGTGTGTTTTGCAAAACCACTACAGTTTCCAAAAAAATATTTTTCCCTTGACATTTCTTAGGTTAGCCATACAATCTTAGGCAGACTTAACTTTATCGGTGTGTTTATGATGGTAAGAGCAGAAAACTTAAGTGCGAGCCTTGAGGATTATCTAGAAGCGATATTCTGGATAGCTCAGTCAAAAGGAGCAGCTCGTGCAAAGGATATCGCCAAGAGGTTACAGGTAAAAGCATCTTCGGTGACCGGTGCTTTGCACGCTCTGGGGGAGAAAAAATACGTAAATTACGCGCCCTACGATGTCATAACACTTACCTCGGAGGGTCTGAAAGTAGCTAAAAAAGTAGTGCGTCGGCACCAGATACTCAAGGATTTTTTCGCAGAGGTCTTGGCCGTTGATGCAGATATCGCTGATGAAGGTGCATGCAAATTAGAACACAGCATACCTCGCCCGATTGTCGAGAGGCTTGTAGAGTTTATGGAGTTTGTGGAAGTGTGTCCGCGAGGCGGTAAAGACTGGATAAAAGGCTTTATTGATCAATGCAAAGCTAAAACAAAACAAAAGTGTGAGAAATGTATGAATTCATGTCTCAAGAATTTCAGAAAGGGAAAGCAGCTTATATTGAACGAAGAAAACATCACTACTGTAGCTGACTTAAAGCCAAGGCAAAAAGGTGTCGTCGTTAGAATCAATCGCAGGGGTGCTATCGCCAAACGTCTCGCTGAAATGGGTGTTGGCCGAGGCGCCTTGGTGGAATTTGAACGCGTAGCCCCGTTGGGCGATCCTATTGATATCAAGGTCAAAGGTTATCATCTTTCATTACGGAAAAGCGAGGCGGCCGATATTGTAATCACGCACATGTAAAATTTTTTGAACACAAAGTTAGGCGCCCCGAACATTTTACGGAGAAGGTAAGGTGCAAGAATTTAATATCGTAACCACGGACAATGGCGTAACCGCTGGTAATGGAGTTGTTCGTAATGGTTCCGTCAAACGCGATGTATCCAAGAAAACAATTACAGTAGCAGTGGCGGGTAATCCGAACAGCGGCAAAACAACTGTTTTTAACGCGCTAACTGGTGCACGCCAACATGTCGGGAATTATCCCGGTGTAACAGTTGAGAAGAAAGAAGGTTCTTGCAGTCACAGAGGCCATAAAATCAATTTGGTGGATCTGCCCGGTACGTACAGCCTGACAGCGTTTTCGGTGGAAGAAGTGGTTGCCCGCAATTTTATAGTTGATGAGCACACTGATGTTGTCGTTGATATTGTTGATTCATCTAATCTTGAGCGGAATCTTTATCTGGCAACCCAACTAGTGGAGATGAACGTTCCGTTGGTGTTGGCCTTTAATATGACAGACATCGTAGAGCGGCGTGGTACTGTTTTCGACATTGAGAAACTGTCCGGGTTTTTCAATGCTTCAATTGTTCCTATCGTAGGCACCAAGGGTAGAGGTTTGGGTAAGTTACTTGATGCTATAGTTGATACGGTTGAGAATCCACGAGTTAAAGACGAGCACACTGTACATTATGGTGATGAAGTCGAGGAAGAGCTAGACAAAATAAAACCACTTCTAGCCAGCGAACATAGTTTGGGCGAGAAATATGGTTCAAGATGGCTGGCGTTGAAGCTTCTGGAGCAAGACAAAGACATTCTCGACAAGGGGCACAGCCAGGAACTTATCGATGCTGTTGCTAAGAGTGTGCAGCATTTGACCAAAGTAACAGGAGATGAGCCGGAGATCTTGGTAGCCGACCGGCGATACGGCTTCATCTCAGGTGCCTGTGAAGAAGCGGTTACAAATTCCGTCGAAATCAGGCATATGCGAAGTGATCTTGTTGATAAGGTAATTCTTAATCGCGTTTTAGCGATACCGATTTTTGCGGTATTGATGTACGGAGTTTTTAAACTTACTTTTATGCTTGGCGACCCGCTGATGGGTTTGATTGAAAGTATGTTCGAATGGCTTAGTGCCTTTATAACAGGTTTGTGGCCGATCGGCGCTGAAAGTGCGATTAAGTCACTTATTGTTGACGGGATCATAGGCGGTGTTGGAGGTGTGATCGTATTTGTGCCCAATATAATGCTGTTGTTTTTCGCGATAGCGATTCTTGAGGACTCGGGCTATATGGCCAGGGCAGCATTTATTATGGATCGGGTCATGCACAAGATCGGCCTACATGGCAAGAGCTTTATTCCTATGCTTATCGGTTTTGGCTGTTCGGTTCCAGCAATTATGGGTACGCGGGTTTTAGAGAACCGACGCAGTCGCTTGACAACGATTTTGGTGATACCTTTGATGAGTTGCGGAGCGAGGCTGCCGATCTATGTGCTCCTGATACCGGCGTTCTTTGCGGCGAAATGGCACGGTTTAGTGATGTGGCTGATGTACGTGATAGGCGTTGTTTTAGCCATTTTCTGTGCAAAACTTCTAAGGAAAACTTTATTCAAGGGCGAGACCATGCCCTTTGTTATGGAATTGCCGCCTTATCGTGTTCCTACTCTTAGAGGTGTTCTTATTCATATGTGGGGGCGCAGTTGGATGTACCTCAAAAAGGCAGGCACCATACTTTTAGGTATATCGATAATACTATGGGCTGCGACCAGTTACCCTAAACCTGATGAAAACACACTGGCGGGCTTATCTGCCGAGCAGGCTCAGACGACTGCGCTTCGCTATTCTATCGCTGGTAGGGTTGGGACGGCCATGGAGCCAGCGGTCAAGCCCTTGGGATTTGATTATCGCATTGGCACAGCTCTTATCGGTGCTTTGGCTGCTAAGGAAGTTTTCGTCGCTCAAATGGGAATTGTTTACTCGCTTGGAGAATCGAACGAGTCTTCACAGACCTTACGCGAGAAGCTGGCAAGCAATTATAGCTCTTTGCAAGGGTTTTGTATAATGCTGTTCTGCTTGATAAGTGCCCCGTGTATGGCGACTCTTGTGATATGTAAGCGAGAAACAGGTTCCTGGCTATGGGCACTGTTTCAATTTTGTGGCCTAACAGCCTTGGCGTATCTAGTCACTTTGGTTGTTTACCAGGTTGGAAGCCTAATAATCACATAAGAGGATAATTGTTATGGAAACTGCTCTGGTGATTGCAATTGTTGCTGCTGTGGTAATCTGGATAAGCTGGTCGGCTTATAAGGTGGTCGCGGGGAAAAGTTCGGGCTGTAGTTGTACGGGTAGTTGCAACAAGGGTGACTGTGCTGAGTTGTCGGAAAGTAATGATAAGAAGTAAGTACGGAAAGTAACTATGACAAGAACTTATATTGTTTCGTTCGATAATCAGTGGAGTTGAAAGATGGATAGAATTTTGTTGAGGAAACCTGCAGCCGCTAATATGGCAAGAGATGTTACTGGTGGAAATGTTGATGTAGCCAAAACACTGCCGGCTTTGAATATAGAGCAATTATTTGATGGTTTTCGCGAGATACGACTTGTCCATGGTTGTAAGGAATACAGACTTCGGTTGACCAGAAACGATAAGCTTATCCTTACGAAGTAGTTATTGGCCGCCTAGTGCGGCGTAGAGTGCGTAGCCAGCCAGCTTGATCCGGGGGGATGCCAGCCAGCCAAGCTCCTTTCAGAAACATTACTGTTTGTTGTGTGGCTATTGCTATTTAGCAAAGGAGAACTAAGTATGGCTGGTAGCGTCAAAAAGTGTTCATTGTTTGGCAGGATGTTGACGTTTGTGATGGTAGTTTTGATTGGTGCATCGGTATGCTCTGCGGAGGGTTCTGATGATGTAGAAGCAATGCGTCAGGAAATTAAGGAATTGAGGCAGGAGGTTAGCGGGTTGAGCGAGGAGGTTAGCAGTTCAAAACGTGACGAGCCATCATCGAGCGTGCTTGAATCGACTTTGGGTAAATTGAAATTTGGCGGTTATGGTGATATCCACGCTAATTTTACTGACGGCTCTGGATCGGATAAGATTGACTTTCACAGGCTTGTTTTGTACGTGGGTTATGATTTTGCCGAGTGGATCAAATTTCATTCTGAAGTAGAGCTCGAACATGCTTTTACCGATGTTGGTTACGTTTTACTTGAGCAGGCATATATCGATTTTCTGTTCTCCGATCAGTTTAATATCAGGGCCGGCCGAATCCTCACGCCCATAGGGATTATTAATCAACACCACGAGCCGACATTATTCAACGGTGTGGAAAGACCCAACTTTTCAAAGTATATAATCCCGAGTACCTGGTCTTCCGATGGCGTGGGGATCTTTGGCAGTATTTGTCCATCACTAAGCTATGAAGCATACGTTGTAGCTAGCCTTGACGGTGATTCATTTACATCCAGTGGTATTAGAGACGGGCGTATGAAGGGCAGCCCAAGCACTAATGAAGTTGCATTTACCGGCAGAATAGATTGGCGCCCATGTGAAGAAGCCCTGGCCAATTCAGATCAGTCCTTGCGATTCGGCCTTTCCGGCTTCTACGGTGGCTTGGATAATAAAGAGGGCGGCGGGGGTACCGGCAAAGATGGAGAAATAGCGATGTCTTCGGCTGACTTTGAATATTCCATATCAAAGTTTGATTTTCGTGGAGTTGTTGCCCATACCAATATCGATGGCGCAGGTGGTTTTGGCGGTGGCGTAGCTGAACAAATGTTTGGCTGGTACGTTGAAGGCGCCTATCACTTCTGGCCTGATGCGTGGAAAGTGGGCAAACTTGAAGACTCAGATGCGGTTGTTTTTGTACGCTATGAGGAGTATGACACCCAGTACAAAATGCCCTCTGGTATTGCGAAAAGTAAGTCTAAAGATAGAGATGAAGTTACGGTAGGTGTTAATCTCTATTTGACGCCTAATTTTGTCCTAAAAGCCGACTACCAGTTTCTCGGCGATGCCAGTGGAAGCGGCAGAGATAATCTGTTCAATTTTGGCATAGGATGGACTTTCTAAATCATCGTGAAAAGGAGGGCTAACTGTGGCTAAGACATCAATCAGGCTGCTGACGTTTATGATACCAATTGTGAGCTTAGCTACGTTGACTATCATTTCAAGCTGCGCTACGTCCACATCCTCCTCTGCAGATGGGGGGAAGATACAAGTAGCGCGTCAGGTCTTCCCCTCCGCGATTGAAGTAGCCGAAGTTTCACTAAGTCAGGACGCTCAAGCTTTTGGGCGTCCTGATGAGGCTAGAATCAGTGAAATCAGAGGCGCGTCGAGCCTTTTGGGCTATTGCGTCGAATCTAAAGTTGTAAGTCGTTCAGGTCCGTTTAGGATTCGCGTGTTACTCGATTCGCGTCTCTATGTAAAACAAGCAAAGGTGATTTCATATCCCTGGGATCGTGGCCGGGACGTTCGTAAACGTGCTTTCACCAGCCAATTTAAAGGAAAAGGCCCCGAAGACCCCATCCAACTCGGAAAAGATATTGACGCAATAACAGGGGCAACAATTTCGTCTCGTGTTATGGCCGAGGGCGTTCGTGATACAATCAAACTTCTGAAACTTGTGAAAGAACAACGGCGTGAGAAGTAAACTGGCAGATCAAGAAGTGTAAGCCAGCAACGCCAACATGTAGATCAACAATCCGAGCAGCAGGTCAATGAGCCCAAAATCGTTAAAATTATACAGAACAAAGAAATGAACGGTGGTGCGGTTTTGTATCGCAAGAATTGTTCAGCTTGTCATGGGTTAATTGAACCTGGTCGATTCGAGAGAGAAAAATGGAACAGACATATTAATAAATATATGAGGGCACTGGCCGCAAAGGTAAGTTTTGTATGCACGTTCTGCTCTCCGTGACTAAGTTCGCCTCCACATTTTCATCAACCTAACTGCTCCACCTCTCACTGACGTTGAACACAGTTATATCATAACCACTGTTTGATTCAAAAATTGTGTTCTCGAATTCATTCGAGAATCTGGTTGTTCTCCAGACCGGTTACTGGCCGCAGTCCTGCCCCCTCCGGATGGATGACGTAAAGACGTTCTTTTCCGCTCCGAGTTGATGCAAAAGCTATCCATTCTCCATCATGAGACCATGCAGGCCACTGATCACTCGCCTTATGTTGGGTAAGATTACGCACATTCTTGCCATCTATGTCCATCACATAAAGATCATTATTCCCCTCATGGTCGCCAACAAAACAGACTTGCTTACCGTCCGGGCTGACAGCAGCAACCCAGCAATTTGAGCCTTTGATTTTTAGATCTGTCAGCTGTTCAAGATTGCTCCCATCGTCTGAATTCATGATATAAACTTCGAAGAATCCGGTCCTGTTTGACATAAACGTAATCTTCTTACCATCTGGAGTCCAGGAAGGACAACGGTCAGAACCTGGATCATTGGTAAGGTTCTTAACTCCACTACCATCACTGTTCATAACAAAAATATCCATGTCGCCGTTAGCCGTGCAAATATAAGTGATACGAGAGTCATCCGCTGAAAAGGCTGGGCACTTATCCTGCTGGCTTGGCTCATTGGTCAAACGCTGAACGTTAGTTCCATTGACGGCCATAACATACAAATCTCTGTTGACATCCTCTCGTTTGGAATCAAAAACAATGGTTCTTCCATCATTTGACCAGTCGGGACACAAGTCAGCAGTCGGTGAATTAGTCAGGTTAGTTACCTTACCGGATGCTATTTCGACAGTTTTGATCTCCCCATCGGACATATAAACCAGGTGTGAATCATCTTCAGAAAAATTGGGGTGCGCGTCACTAGCTGAAGCGTCTATATTGGGAACAACCAATAAAGACGGATTGGCCCTAATGTCATAAGCCATCAAAGCGTTCCCATGGCGGATATAGAGTCTACCATTACAGATCACCGGATGTGCCCAATGTTGTCCTGTACCCCTGGTAATCTTGAAGGAGCTGGCAATGGTAAATTCCTGCGGGGACGGTTTTACAAGAGCTACCCTGCCTTCCGTTTCGCCATAGCAATACAACATCCCATCAGCATAGGTGACTGAACCCTTGCCAATTCCTTTGGTTTCATATGTTACCTCGCCGCTGTCCCAATTCAGACACACCCAATTGCCCTTCATATTAGAGCCATAAATGTATCCATCTACTAAGACAACTCCGCCGTGCTGACAATCGAGAGTCAGGTTTGCCCATTCTTGGGCGACCACTTCGCTCCCATCTTCAGAGAGTTTGAGTTTTGCCCCTCCCTTGCCATATCCGCTACTGACATATATGTAGCCATCCTGATATATCGGAGTATTTGGATTAATCGCCTTGGGTTTACCCTGGTAAAGCTTGCAGTCATATTGCCATAGGATGTTGCCATCTTCCACATCAACACCAATGATGGAATGGTCTGTCATAGTTACAATCAGATTTCTATTGCCTCTCTTGACGAGGATTGGTGAACAGTAAGAACTTCGTTCGCCGATGCTCTTACTGGCCCAGACGGTTCGCCCGGTCTTTTTATCGAGAGCCACCATCGTAGCTGCTTCGCCACCGGGTGTGCAAATCACCAGGTCTTCGACAATCAGGGGGGATTCGGCAATACCCCAAGGTCCATACTTGCCTTTGAACTTATTGAAGGCATCAACAATCCATTTCTTCTCCCCTGTCTTAGCATCGAAACATGCAACTACGCCCATACCACTTATAAGATAGACATGGTCTTGGTCTACCGTCGGTGTGCCTCGGGCACCAGGACGGTCTTTTGTCCACTCTGGTCCATATGGTTTGTGCCACTTGCGATTGCCCTGTAGATCGAACGCAAAAAGTATTCCCTTTCCGTCTATCATGCCCGTTGTATAAATAAGACCATCGGCAATAGAAACCGTGGAGAAGCCCGTGCCTAACCCGTTTGCCGACCATAAGAGTCTTGGTCCGCTTGGCGGCCATTGTTTCAAAAGTCTTTTTTCGGTCGACGTGGCGTCACGATTTGGCCCGTGCCACTGAGCCCAGTTGCTTCGAGCCGATGTAGTCTGAGTATTATTGCTGACATCCAGACAGACTAGGTCACCACCAGCGTTGCGCACGTAGATTCTGCCGTTAGCCAGAACCGGCACAGTCCAACATCTGGGAGACAGGATGTGTGCTTCTGAAATTACCTTGTAGTCGTCAGGTATTGCTTCAGCAATGACAAGCTTGCCATTTTCAGCCATAACAACAAGCTTGCCGTCTGCCACCATGAGGCTTCCCATGCCGAATCCTGCTTGTGCCCAAACCAAGTCTCCGGTCTCAAAATCCAAACACCTCAATTCGCCTCCTTCGTCTACGCCATAAACATGCCCTTTCCACAATACGGAACCGTTCATTTTGTTGCGCATATTCTTATTGCGCCAAACTTCAGTTATATTGTTCTCCCGGAATTTGAGAAGCGCGCTGCCCACCCCATATCCAGAAGATATAAACACCTTATCATCCGCAATGATAGGGTCGGCCGCATTGACGTCATATGATGTTTGCCACGGAAATTGCCATAATTCTTTTCCCGATGAGGCAACTAATCCCACAATACTTTTGCCTCCAAACAATGCGATGCATTGTTGTTCGCCTATCATGAAAGGCACTGCCGTAGCATATCCGCCTGGGTCTTTGCCGTGTTCCCAAATTAGACTGCCGTCGTTTCTGTCAAGGGCAACCCCCTTTGTCCCCACGTTATAGATGACCATGTCATCGATAATTAATGGCGACCCGGATAGGCCCCAGGTGGTACGTTTAATGTCCAAGTCCTCCAACAGATTCCTATGCCAAATCTCTTTGCCCGTTTTGGCGTCAAGACAGAAAGCCTTACCGTCTTTGCTAATCGTATAGACTTTGCCGCTGGAAACTGTCGGACTGGCTAAAGTTCCTCCCTCATAGTACTTGGGGTCCAACTGCTGGGGATAAGGGTATTTCCATATTTCGTTGCCTGTTTCAGCGTCAAAGCAATAAATAATATCTGTATGTTGACTTTGGTCTTTGGCTTTAGTGCCGGTATTTCCCATCGCGTAAACCAGGCCGTCGCTTACGGAAACTGCTGAAAAACCAGTTCCGATTGAGGTCCGCCATAATGGTTCTACTCCGGGTCTGATTTTTCCAGGATTCCAGCCGTTCTCAGTCGATATACCGTTATGGTTTGGTCCTCGCCAGTTCGGCCACTCAGCTGCCTGTGTGGGGATGCAAAAGCTTGCTATTCCTATACACGCCCCGAATCTGAAAGCCAGCGACGATAAACCACCCTTAATTCTCTTTAGCGCGTTCATGAAAATTCTCCAAGAATAACACTGAAGCAACCCCGTCCCGATTTTAGGCAGGGGCCGAATGAAATTCAAGTTAAGATCCTGGTCCTGCCTCTGGTTGGGCTGGGGGAGAAGAGCTGGCCTAACTTTCATAGGGAGAGGTTTTGGTGTCACGGTAGCTGTGCCGTTTGACCGGTCGATAGCTGAAGGATTGCAGCGTGCGGCCCCAGCGGTGTGTGGAGGCCTGCGCCGCTGGGGCGCTAGCGTTGAAAGAAGATTTTGAAGCAGGTGAGTAGAACCGCTTGTTGAAAATGGATAATTTCGACTAAATTCCGGATTTCCCATACTACTGTGGTGAATTGGCAAATTCGCACGGTTAAAGCCGTAATAACTACAAAGCCCCTGAACATGGGCCAGAAGATTTGAATTCTTAGGACAGACTTCATATACTATCGCAATGAGGCACAGACGCAACTGGGTAAATATGGATGGAAAATGAGCCTACTATAAACAGGCGGGGTTTTATTAAGAAGGCGCTGGCGGCAACGGGTGCGGCTGCCCTTGGAGTCGTAGCGATTCTCTCCTTCAAAAAGACCGCAATTGTAAAACGACCTTCGTTAGACTTCGACCGGCTAAGCAAAATTGATCCCAGCCTTATCCAATACGAACAGTGTGCCAAATCCATCGCCACTGGCTTCTCTGAGTCGCGTGCTATCGCTGTGGACTCCAAAGGCTTGATCCATGTAGCCGGTGACAGAACCACCCGAGCATTTGACCAAAGCGGAAACTTGCTCAAAGAGAGTAGCCTCAGAGGTATGCCGCGATCTTTGTTTCTGACCGGTCAAGGTCTGCTCTATATTGCAATGACCGACCATATAGAAGTTTTCAATGAGCAATACAAGCAAATCGCAAACTGGAAAAGCTTCGGCCCACGGTCACTCCTAACCGGTGTTGCTGTTTCAAAAGATCATGTCTTCGTTGCGGATGCAGGCAACAGAATTGTGGTTCATTGCGACTCCAGAGGTAAGATACTCAACTATATCGGCAAAAAGGATAAGGCCAAAAATATTCCTGGCTTTGTTGTCCCCAGCCCCTACTTTGATCTGGCCGTTGCGCCCGACGGTCTTCTGCGAGTTGCTAATCCGGGGCGGCATCGTATCGAGGCTTATACCTTTGACGGCGATTTCGAGTTTGCCTGGGGCAAACCTACGTTTCGTATTGAAGGCTTTTGCGGCTGCTGCAACCCTGTAAGCTTTGCGATACTCCCCGACGAGAGCTTCGTCACTTGTGAGAAGGGTCTTTTACGGGTCAAAACCTATGAGCCAGACGGAACTTTTAAAGCGGTCGTGGCCGGGCCTGACCAGTTGGCTGAGGGTAGAATATGCCATATCTGTACAAGCCCTGCCAAATGCGGTACTGGAGGGTTCGGCGTAACCACTGATGAAAAAGGCCGGATTTTTGTGTTCGACACAATCAAGAATCTTGTCAGGATATTTGCTAAAACATAACGAGCTGATTTAACAATGAGAACTTATCAGCAAACAATTACCGTGGTGGGATCCGAAGGTAATGCTCGGGGTTACATGTCAAAAACGGAGCCTTTTTTCTTGCAAGATATGCGGAAATCTACCCACTTCAGCCGGCCCCTACACGGTTTTACGCTTATCGAACTCCTTGTGGTCGTTGCCGTAATGGTGCTGCTGGTCAGTATTCTGCTACCATCGCTGGCGGCGGCTAGGGAAGAGGCTAAGCAGGTTACCTGTCTGACACGCGTAAAGGGACAGCTCCTGGCCGTTCACCTATATGCGGGCAACTTCGACGGCCAGATACCGGTCGGGCCGTATGACCCCATGACCCTTCCTGGGCCCGTAACAGGCCCACCATTCAACCTCATCGCTTCGAACCAACTCTGGATCGGTCATTTGCGAAAATACAACAGCCACGGTGTGTTGTTAAGCGGTTACCTTGAGCCGCCTGAGGCCTTCTTCTGCCCCGGCGATGACTCTAAGGATCCGACGGAAGAGCTGGCAAAGATGTATCACTTAGGCGACGAGGATGCCTATTGCTCCTATTTGTACCGCCAACTCGACGGCGGGCCAGCTGCTTACGTACCCCACACAGGCAAGCTAGGCGACCTCGGCGCCAATGCCCGCGGTGAAGCGATCTCCGCATTGGTCATGGACATGAACAGTACGATGCAGGTTCCGGGCGTACCTCGCCATACACGCACCAACCACCTAGGAGCGAAAACTTCCATCGGCTTTACCGACGGCCATGCCAAGACCTTCACAAACGACAACCAGCAGTTAACACTCCGTCACGGCGACGAGCCGCAACTCTTTGAGCGGATCGATGAAATCTTCGAACTGGCTGATACACTTGGCAGATGAAGAGACCAGCGCTATAGTGGTTCAGCGAAACCAGAAGCGTGAATTCAATGAGAACAGGGCAGTTCTAGGCCGCGAGCGGCAGGGTGGGTTGCTCAAAAATTATCACAGGGCCGCTGCATGAGAGCACGGATGAAACATGTAGCCCCTAATGGAACGCCTTGGCATCAGGCTTTATCCATCTGCCAGCCGCCGCCTAGCCCCGGACGAAACATGTAACCCCAGCTGTATTGCAGTATGGCAAGGGGAAAACGCTGTGGGCCGTGTCTTCTACGCCGACTACCATTCCTGGGCCGTCTGCTTCAATTCATCTGATATAGCAAAAAGAAATCCTCTGCGCTTTCAGGGACTTGACGGATCTGCCGCTCACACCAGCCGACCCACTTACAAAAAAGACATAAACAATTTTATTTTTTGCTTGCGCATTGAACCTGACTGTAGCAGAATGTAGCAAAATGTAGCAAAATTTATGAACACCATAGTCAACATGGTCAACATAGCGATTTTATTAACACCCTGCGTGACAAGGTGTTAACTAGTAAGTGGTGGTAGGACAAAGACCTACGAAATCCGAACATGTCGGGCTCATAACCCGGAGATGGCATGAGTAAAGACGGTCTCCCTCGCGGGTCCAGTATACTGGCCCGAAGAATGCTAATAGTGGCATTCGAATATTAGCGCAGAAGCGCTGGAAGGAGACCGCCATGTACCTCAAGGAAGATATCATTTTGGCTGTCGATTATCACGACGAAAATCTTGTCATTCGCCAGTTCAATTGCCACACCTGTCGCTCCCGAAAATTCCGTCGGGCTTATTATACAATGACTTATGAGTCTTGAGCAAATCTCTATTTTGCCTTATCATTTGCCTTTCCGAACGATAGCAAGGAGGGCAAATTGAACATCTGTTGGATAATTAAGGCAATCTTAAAGGTAGTATTTGCAAACCGATCAAATCTAGTCGCCGAAAACTTGGCTCTTCGGCAACAGTTAGCCCGGATATTTCATGAGGGTTTGGGCGGATTTTTGTAACCTTTGTAAAACAAAAGACTTAATCATTGTTTATGACAGGACGCCGCTATTAACCAACAAACTCAACCTGATAATGAAATTGTTCAAGGCAGCCAGAGAAGGACTCTATAAATTGAATAAGGCTTATGCGTCGCCCATAACAAAGCCTCACGTGTTGGGATCCAAAAGCTTTGCAATCTTTATCGCTTCCTGAACCTCGTCCAAT
>Ga0255053_10000993_pt1 | contig 15636 bp, 11 predicted proteins | sample JV7_2_22_MG_FD_188635 | JGI IMG/M metagenome (GOLD analysis project Ga0255053, IMG submission 188635) | Seawater microbial communities from Jervis Inlet, British Columbia, Canada - JV7_2_22 | ecosystem: Environmental > Aquatic > Marine > Inlet | place: Canada: British Columbia | collected...
CACTCTTCCGGTATTACGAGCTCGTCGCTTGCCGCAGTTTCCGGTTATGCGAGCATTACGCTGCCGGCAGGCGACGTACTTGGCCTTCCCATCGGGATTTCGTTTATTGGCGCTGAATTCAGTGATGCAAAGCTCATTCAGTTTGCCTATGCGCTTGAGCAGGCAGGCTACATTCGGAAACCGCCGCTAGCAGACCTGTAGGGCGCAAGAATTGTGGTTTTTGGCGTTTCGGACGTCTACCTGTACGGGACGCTAGGCCGTGCTCAGTCATCCGGACTCCGCATGACCGCAATAACAGTGGGTGACGGCGTCGACAAGCGGGTGAATCAGCGGCAGGACTACGCTAGGATTAGGGGCCTGGCGGCACTGGCAGTGAGGAGATTGCGAAGTTGCTATGATTCGGGAAGACGATCCAAGAACGCACAGTCGCCTACCTTTGTCCGCGGTATCGGCCGCATTCTTGGTAAATCATGATTTTCTAAAGCGATTCCTGGCGCGGTTTTTTTCAGACTGTCAGGATATCGAAGATGTGGCGCAAGAGGCCTACCTTCGCGCCTACGTTGCTGAACAGCAGAAAGAAATTGACCAGCCCAAGGCCTATTTATTTCGTATTGCCAGGAACATCGCGCTTACCGAGCTCACAAAGAAATCGAAAAAGATCACTGACTATCTTGAGGAATCCGGTGCGTCTGAGGTTATAGAGTATGGGGCGGCTGCCGATAGTGAGGTGGAAGCCCGGGAATCGTTGGGGCTTTATTGTGAAGCGATAGCCGCATTGCCGGAGAAATGCCGTCAGGTGTTCTTGCTCCGCAAAGTCCATGGTTTAGCCCACAAGCAAATCGCGGAGCGCATGTCATTGTCGGTGAGTTCGGTGGAAAAGTATCTACTTAGAGGGATCCTGGAGTGCAAAGCTTTTGTGCAAGAGCACGAAGGATATGTGCCTAATCGAGAAGCATCAATGATGGCCGAGAGCGGCCGCGGTAAGGGCAAACAATGAGGGAGAATATTGTCGAGTTTCCGGACCGAAAAGCCATCGAAGAGGAGGCGGGTGCGTGGCTGATCAAACTGGACGGTGATAGTGCGCCGTCAGCCGAGGAACTGACGTCGCTACGCGAGTGGCTTGAGCGCAGTCCTGTACATCGCGAGCAGCTCGGCAGTCTCGCCGACTTCTGGGGCAAGATGAATGTGTTAACCGAACTCGCAGTGCCGCTCGGACATCCGGAAGATCGCGCGAATCGCAGTTTTGTTGAAAGCTTGCGTCATGCGATTCCGCGAATTCGCCGTGCGGGTTTCGTGACGGCAGTTTTCGTTATTGGTGTTGGAATTGCTTCATCGTTTTGGTTACGACCGGAACCGTTCTTGAGCAGCAACGGCCTCTATGCGACTGCGGTCGGCCAACAACAACCGACGACGCTCGCCGATGGTTCGGTTGTCCTGCTCAATACCAATAGTCAATTCACGGTGGACTACGACAATGAGTACCGCAACATTCGCCTGTTGCAAGGCGAGGCGCACTTTACGGTAGCGAAGAGTGCTGCGCGTCCGTTTCGGGTCTATGCCGGGAACGGCAGGGTGCAGGCTGTGGGAACGGCGTTTAGCGTGTATCTCAAAGACAATACTATCGACGTAACCGTCACAGAGGGCGAAGTTGTGCTGGCCTCCGTGAATCGACTGGATAAGAATCGATTGCCGCAGCAAAGTCTGCATCCGAGCGCTGTTCCATCATCGGGCTCGAATACGATTGTTGATAACGGTTTTGTCGAGATACTGGGCACGATAAAGGCTGGTGAAAGTGCGACACTCCGGAGTTTTCTCGATGCTGACACCGTCAGTACAATCAATGCTATTGAGACGGTCGAGGCCCAAGAGATGGCGAAACGGCTGTCGTGGCGCGAGGGCATGCTTACTTTTGCCGGTGATCCTCTGGAAGTCGTGGTTGATGAAATCAGCCGCTACACGACTGTCTCGATTGAAATTACAGATCCTGCCGTCAGAGCCACGAGAATTGGTGGACGATTTCCCATTGGCGAAACCGACGCCATGTTTGATCACCTGGAGGCCAACTTCGGGCTTCGCGTAACTCGCTTGAGCCATGATCGCGTGTTGGTGTCGGTCGCGGAAGACTAGCGACTATCGCAGGTAGACCGCCCAGCTACCGCCGTGGCCAGGGTCCGCAACTTTCTTGACCGTCACGAATATCGATCGAGCTGTTATCCTCTAAAACCGGGGTAACAATTGTTGGATTCCTGCAACAATCGACAAAAAAAATCGGAATAAGAGCAATTTCCGTTATGGGTTTCCCCTCCTTGTTAGTTATTTAATTGACAAGGCCGCTTTGGAAGGACGACCATCGTCCCTTGCTTAGCAGGCAGATTGTCGGGGGAATGCAACATCGGATGAGCCGTGCGATATCTTTGCTCACCGTTTGGTTGTCGTTAGCTATAGGTATCTCTGTGTGTGTCGCAAGCGACCCATCTGATGGGCAGCTTTACGACATTGACATACCGTCGCTAAACGCTGCCGAGGCGTTGAATCGGCTAGCTGAACAAACCGGCGCCATAATGCTTTTCCCTTACGATCTTGCCGAAACCCGACAAGCCAATGCGCTGCTCGGGCGCTTTACGCTGATGGATGCCCTGAGCGAATTGCTCAAAGACTCCGGACTTTCAAGCGGCCTTTCCGACAAACGCGTGATTCAAATCGCTCTTGACGAGCCGGTTGATCACAACAAAGAGGATGGGGAAATGGCTACCGTAAAAGTACCGCTCAGAAGCAAAGTAGGAACGTTTTTTGCGTCACTGTTGATAGCATCAGGCGCTAGCGCGCAGGAAGCGGCGGACGCGGAAGATGCGGCAGACTCGATAGATGAAGTTATTGTTACGGGTTCTCGTATTCCTCGCGATAGCTTTAACCTATCTACTCCGCTGATTAGTGTGGGTCCTGAGGTCATCACGGATGCTGGTTTGGGCTCATTGGCGGAGATTCTGATCGACGAAATACCATCGCTCTATGAATCAACCAGTCACACCAATTCGCAATCCCAGATTGGCAATACCGGTGTGACGTCCATGAACTTGCGGCGACTGGGAAGCAACAGAACCCTGGTCTTGATTGATGGTCGCCGCGTTGTCCAAAACGCCTACGGTGGCAGATTTGTCAGTCTTAACACCGTTCCCACTGGAATGGTTGAACGCGTCGAAGTCATTACGGGTGGTGCTTCCGCGGTCTATGGTTCAGATGCTGTTGCCGGTGTGGTTAACATCATCACTCAGCAAGATCAAGTAGGCTTTGGTTTTGAAGCTCGTGGCGGTTACACCACGGAGGGCGGCGGTGAAGAATTCACCATCAATGCAGATTATGGCACTAGGTTTGCTGACGGACGTGGTTACCTGTTCTTTGCTGCAACATACGATGAACAGCGCGGCATTGACAACGCAGACCGTGATCGTGCACAGCTTGAAGCAGATTTCGACTGGAACGCGTCGGAGATGTGTAACGAGATGGCGACCGAAACGGGTGACCAGTGTATGCGCGACATTACTCCGGCTGACTGGCGTGATCGCAGTGACGGCACGGCTGGCGGCGTGTTCTCAGAAGGACCTGGTAAATGGTGGTACGACGAAAATGGCCTGAACACAGGTTGGGTCGAAGAGCGCGATGGTCTCTTCAGTAGAGTCTGGGACGTGGTCAAAATTCCAAATGAGCAGACCGCCTTGGCAGTCAAACTTGATTACGAGCTGTCAGAAAAAATAAATGCTTATTTCCAGGTGCAGTACAGCAGAAACACCTCCTTTAACTTCAAATCTCCGGAAGACGATAGTGAAGCTAGTGACGTTGCGACCATTGATCGAGTAACGGGTGAGCCCGGTGAAATACGACCCGGTCACATCGCGGTCGATAATCCGTTTCTTCTTGAGTCTGAGATTGCCAATGATCCAAATTTTCCCGCGAACTGGAATGGTGACTGGGACCGTCGTTTTTTCGAAGTCGGTAACATCACCACCGACAATGAGCGTACTACCTGGCGTACCTGGGCAGGCTTACGAGGCAGCATGTTTAACGATGCGTGGGACTGGGATATCTCTGTTGGTTATGGCAATTTCGAGCAGTTTCAGGTCCGGTCCAACGAACTTGACGTGGCCAAAGTAATTCCGGCGCTTGACGCCGAATACGCTGCTGACGGCGTCACGATTCAGTGCGCCGATCCTGTTGCACGTGCAGAAGGTTGTGTACCACTGAATTTATTCGGAGAGGGTTCAATAACGCCTGAAATGGCCGACTGGATTCGAGTTAATCCGATCATTAATCCGACCATCGAACAGATCAATCTGCTTGGTTTCATTTCTGGCGAATTGTTTAATATGCCGGCTGGCCCGGTCGGAGCAGTATTTGGTTTCGAATATAATAGTGACGACATGAATCTGAGAGTCAGTGACGGGCCCCGCTTCGGTGGCATCACCTTTAACCTTGTTCCACAGATTCAGGGCGACATTGACGTCACAGAGCTGTTTGCTGAAGCGTCATTCCCTTTGGCCGAGAGTCTGACCGCAGATGTTTCATTTCGTGTTGGTGACTACAGTCCGAAAAACATCGATACCGTATTCAGCTACACGACAGGCCTGATTTGGGAACCGGTCGAAGGCTATATTCTTCGCGCGAACTTTGCTCGCGCGCAGCGTGCGCCGGACCTTACCGAGTTATTGTCTCCACGGCGCGGTGACTTTGATTCCTTCGACGATATTTGTGATGAGGTGTCGGCCACGTCAACAGACCGTGGTCACGACAACTGTCGTTTGGATCCGGATATAGCTGCATTAATCGCCGCTGATCCAACCTTTGTCTTTGACGATGACAACAATGGCTATTCGCCGAGTGCGGGCAATACAGAATTGTTCGAAGAAACGGCCGATACCTTTACAATCGGATTCAGTATCGCGCCTGCTTTTCTTGAGGGCTTCCGGCTCGCCGTGGACTACTATGACATCACCATTGAGGATGCAATCATAGAAGTTGAGAATGCGGAGATCTTGGGTCAATGTTACGCCACATCAGTGACCTTCGGTGAACCCAATCCATTCTGTGATGATATTACTCGTGACGGTGAGGGTCAGCTCATCGAAGTATTGCAACGTCAGTTGAATCTTAACGAACAAAGCACGAGTGGATTTGACGTGGCCCTGGACTATGCGTTTGAGCTGGGAAGGAGCGAGCTAACGCTGGTAGCACATTACACGCACATCAGTGAGCATGAAGCGATATTTGATGGTGTTGATGGGTTGGTCGTTGAAGACTTTAACAATCAACTTGATTTTGGTGTCTTCGAGGATGTTGCTACAGCCTCTCTTGCCTGGAGGTTCAAGGACTGGCGTGTTCGCTGGCGTACCGCGTACAAGGGTCCTATCACTGATCACCAGGATCGTGTTGAGCTCTACAACGATGATTTGGCTGACAATGACGCACTATGTGCAGCGGCTGACCCTGGATGCATAACGAATCCGGAGGTGCCTAATTACCTCTTCTATGGGTCATACGTCAGGCACGATCTGTCAGCATCTTACGATATGACGTTGGGCAATGGCGCAAAGTTGAACGTGTACGGTGGTGTCAGAAACCTCTTTGAGGAGGATACATTTGTACCGCGCACAGGCGATGCCTTTGAAGGCGGCATCGGTAACTACGACAGCAAATTCGGAGGCGGTATCGGACGTTTCGTTTACCTAGGTGTTGCAATGCGTTTTGACGACTAGCCAATTTAGTCTGAATAGTCATTTCCAAAAAGTAGGCCAGCCCGGTATTCATCGGGCTGGCCTACGTTTGCTTGCACTGCTGCTTTGTTGTTATGTGCCGTTATCATCGGTGCAAGCGGATGAATGGCATTTCTCGGGCGCCAAGCGAATAGTTGCGGTTAGTGACATCCATGGCGCCTACGATGCCCTGATTGCGACGTTTCAAGAAGCGGGTGTCATCGACGATAGTCTTGCCTGGAACGGTGCCGACACTCATTTGGTTATCACCGGTGACCTGCTGGACCGCGGTCCGGAATCGCGGCGTGTAATGGATCTCATCATACGTCTGGAGCGGGAGGCAATCCGTGCCGGCGGACGGGTGCATCAACTACTTGGCAATCATGAGGTCATGAACCTCATCGGCGATCTTCGCTATGTTGCGGATGAGGAATACGCCGCATTTTCCGATGATGAATCGGTGGAAGAACGCGAACGATGGTACCAACGATTTAGGCGCAGCAAACCGGCGGATGCCGACGAACAGAAAGTGAGATCCGCCTTTGATGAGAAGGCACCGCCCGGATTTTTCGGGCATCGGCGGGCGTTTCGTAACGATGGCACCTATGGAAAGTGGCTGCTTGAGAAACCGCTGATGATCGTGATCAACGATACCGCGTTCGTGCACGGTGGCGTGCCGCTGTATGTTGCGGAACATGGGCTTGCAGGCGTCAACGGCACGCTAAAAATGGATCTGCTCAACTTCTTGACCGCATTATCAACTCTTGAGGACGCCGGTATCTTGAGTCCGATAGACCGATTCCGCGACCAACCATCGATACTTGCGGAAAAAATGGAGGCCGGTCAGCTTGCCGATGCGCTCATGATGTCGGCGCAAGTCGTTGTTGACCATAGAAACTCGCCCATAAACACACCGGATGGTCCGTTGTGGTATCGAGGTAGTTCGACTTGCAACAGCCTCATAGAGGGAGATGGACTGAACACTGCGCTAGGCAGAATCGGCGCAACACGCGTTGCAATCGGACACAGTACGACAATTACGCGTCGTGTACAGCAGCGTATGAACGGGCGCATCATCGAAATTAACACTGGCATGCTGAAATCGAGCTACCAGGGCAGCGGGTATGCGCTGATCATCGAAGACGACGCGCTGTCGGTAGTTAGCGAGAATGGGGAGACAGATTTGTCGCCGATTGTGCCGCCAAGGCGCGTTGGTTATAGAACCCGAGCGATCGATGACGATGCGCTGGTGAGTATTCTGACCACTGGCACTATTGTTGATTCGATAACGGACGGAGCGGCCTGGAAACTGGTACAAATCGCGGCCGACGACAAAACTGTGTTCGCCTATTTCAATGCACTACCGCGGAAGAAAGGGTTCGTGCCCGAGCTTGCAGCGTACAGGCTTGACCGCATGCTGGGCCTCGACATGGTCCCGGTGACGGTTCGTCGTGAGATTGCTGGTCAACAAGGCACGCTGCAGTTTGTCCCAGCGACGATGCTAAGCGAACGTGAACGAGTGGTCGATGCAAAATGGGGCAGCGCATCGTGTTCACTGGGAAAACAATGGAGCGCGATGTATGTCTATGACGCGCTTATTCACAATCCTGCGAGAACGCCGCTATCCATGTTGTACAGCCCGGGCAACTGGCAGTTGATGCTGGTCAATCACGAGAATTCGTTTAGCATCAAGAAGGACCGACCGACTTACCTCAAGAACATCGAGCTTACAATCGGCGATCAATGGCGTACCGTACTGCTCGCGTTAGATGACGAAAAACTTCGTGATAATCTGGGCGATGTGCTCGACAAACGCCGCTTAAGAGCACTCGCCAAACGCCGAGACGCCCTGATCGAAGACTCAAATCGCTGAGTTCAGATGATCGCTCGTTTGCTCGTCGCCTGACAGCGCATACCGAAATTGGAGCTTAAATGCATACACTCACCAGACTGACAATCGGCTGCCTCTGCGTTGCTGTTTCGGCCACGGTGGCTGCCGATGCCTTGCAGCGGATCGAGGCGAACGACGGTAATCTCATTATGGAAGACGTTCCGCCCATTCCCGCTGAGATCGTTGACAGCCTGAATCGTTACCAGAATGTGCGCTCGGGTAGTTTCCGTGACTGGACTGAAGATGGAACCGGCGTTTACATTTCGACTCGATTTGGCGATGTCGAGCAGATTCACCGGGTGGACATGCCCGGGGGCGCCCGTCACCAGATCACGTTTTTTAACGAGCCGATCGGCGCCGTCTCGCGACAGCCGGGCGGGTCGAAACTGACCTTCACGCGTGATGCCGGCGGTAGTGAGTTTACGCAAATTTTCCTCCTTGATCCGGCCGTGGGCAATACCGTGATGCTTACGGACGGCGAATCGAGAAACCGCGCAACCGTCTGGGACCGACAGGGCCGACGGATCGCTTTTCAGAGCACTCGCCGCAACGGCGCATCGAATGATGTCTGGATTATGGATGCAGCCGACTCCGGCAGCGCCGAAATAGTGCTGGAGTCCCCGGATGGCTCGTGGTGGGGACCCGCCGAGTTTTCCGCAAGCGGTAGCAGACTGCTGCTGTCAAATTACGTTAGTATCGCTGATTCCAGAGTGCACGTGCTCGATCTCGATTCGGGCGAGGCGCGACTTCTGGCGGGTGGGCCGGCCAACAAGAGCGCTAACTTGCCAGTGGCGTTTGATGATGCGCACGACGGCTTTTGGTTTATCACGGACCAGGCGGGTGAATTCACGCAGCTGGCCTGGCAACCGATGGACTCCGAGGCCGAGACCGAGATCGTAACCGCCGACATCCCCTGGAACGTCGATGATGGCGTCATTAGCCACGACCGCAGTCGTTTGGCGTTCGTCGTTAATGAAAACGGACGTTCGCGGGTTTACCTGCTGGATACAGCGACCAGGCGATACGCAAGTGTCGACAATCTACCCACCGGCCTGGCTGGCGGGCTGGCGTTCAGTCCAGATGATAGCAGTCTGGCCATGACGCTCAACACGGCCAATACACCAAGCGATACCTTTGTGCTGGAACTCGGCGCGAAGCCGCTCGATTACGGGCGTCTGGTTCGCTGGACAACGAGCGAGGTTGGTGGCCTCGATACCACGGCATTCCGTTCGCCAGAGCTCGTGCATTATTCGACGTTCGACACCGCAGGTGATGCCCCGCGGCAGATTCCGGCGTGGGTTTACGTGCCGCCCGGCGAAGGGCCGTTTCCGGTGGTCATCTCTATACACGGCGGCCCTGAAGGTCAAGCGCGGCCACGCTTCAGCAGTACCTACCAGATGTGGCTGGACATACTCGGCACGGCCGTCGTAGTGCCGAATGTCAGGGGCTCGGCTGGCTATGGCAAAAGCTATCTCGCGCTCGATAACGGATTCAAGCGAGAGGACTCCGTTCGTGACATCGGCGCGCTCCTCGACTGGATCAGTACGCAGCCGGATCTCGATCAGGAACGTATCGCCGTGTTCGGTGGGAGCTACGGCGGATACATGGTTCTGGCCAGCGCTGTCCATTTCAGCGACCGACTCAAGGCGGCTGTCGACATAGTCGGTATCAGCAGTTTCGTCACGTTTCTCGAGAACACACAGGATTACCGCCGTGATCTGCGACGCGTCGAGTATGGTGACGAGCGGGACCCAGCGATGCGCGCCCATCTCGAGAAAATCAGCCCGCTCAATAACGTCGGCAAGATAAAAATCCCGATGTTTATCGTGCAAGGTCAGAATGACCCGAGGGTGCCGGTGACTGAGGCGGAGCAGGTTGTTGCCGCGCTGCGGGAACAGGGGCAAGCGGTCTGGTACATGAATGCGCTCAATGAAGGTCACGGCTATCGCAAGAAGGAGAATCGCGATATCTATCAACAGGCCACGGTACTTTTCCTAATGGAACACCTGATCGGAGAGGACTAAATGTTGGCCGCACGGAGTCGATCGTCAACGGCAATTTGACGATATGTGCCAAAATCGGAGTGGGTCATCCTGATCAAGTAAGCCCCTTGAATAGCGCGAATACGCCGGCTTCGCAATAGCCAATCTGAACCATTCAGATTATTGTGTCTGCACATGTCGGCTTTTGGCTGTTCTCTGCCTGCCACAACGTCATTTTTCTAGTCGGTTGAGTAACCGCTCCTGCGCGGAAGCAGTCTTTCTGAACTCTGCAAGCAAATATCTCGAATCGGCAACATCGAACGAGAGCGTGGGATCCGTTTGACAACGTTGACGTAGTATCTTCAAGATCAACGTCTCTCAGGCGGGATGTCTACCTGGCGCCCGCTGCCGATCCCAGGCAGTGCTCATGTACTAAGCACCCCAGTACACATGCGTTGTAAGGATTGACGGTTGTAGGTGCCGGCAATTTGCCGGTTAGCGGAGTCCGGCAAGATTCCGGCAGTGGGAATTTCGTCACTGCATGTTAGCTGCCGGAAGAGTAGCAACTAATTGATATTATGAAGAATAACTGGTCGGGGTGAGAAGATTTGAACTTCCGGCCCCTGCCTCCCGAATGCAGCGCAAGCACTGTTTGGCGGTATCTCTCTATAAACACCAGTGAACAACAAACAGCGAAAATTTGTTGTTAATCAATGAGTATGCTTAGACTCCAAGTTCTCAAGACGATTTCTTAGTGCACTGCGGTGCAGTGCAATTGGACTTACTGAGGACTTACGAGGAATGAAGGCGAAACTATCGTCGCGTACGATTCAGATTCTTCGACCGAACGACAATCCGTTTGAAGTCGTCGATTCAGAACTGAAGGGATTCTTATTGCGTGTCCAGCCATCTGGTGTGATGAGCTACTATTTCTCGTACCGCAACGAGGAGGGCAAACGCCAACGTTACCGTATTGGAAACAGCGAGTCGTTAAGTCCGGCGCAGGCCCGCGATCAGGCGATTGTACTGTCAGCGCGTGTTGTTGGTGGTGAGGACATACAGGCGGAGAAAAAGCGCGAGCGTAAACTGGCCCGAGTGACCAAGTCACGGACCCTGGATGGATTCCTGAGGCACAAGTATGAGCCCTGGGCGACAAGTCAACGCAAATCGGGGCTTGCCACGGTGCAGCGGATTAGAAGCAACTTTCTGCACTTGATGAATCGACCGCTGCCTGAGATCAACCTGTGGGTGATCGAGAAATGGCGATCCGAGCAAATGAAATGTGGCAAGGCGAGAACAACGATCAATCGTGACGTCACGGCATTGAAAGCCTGTCTTTCAAAGGCGGTGGAATGGGACGTTCTGGAGCAGAACCCGCTTGAGAAGTTACGGCCAATGAGAACTGACAAGCTGTCGCGGGTTCGCTACCTGACGGCCGAGGAGGAGCGGGCGCTGCGCAAGGCCCTTCATGATCGCAATAAGCAGCTCTGCCAGAATCGAAAGTCCGGCAATAACTGGCGGCGGCAACGGCATATGGCGGAGCTTCCAGATTTGTCAACGCGAAAGTTTGCCGATTATCTGCAGCCCATGACGTTATTGACACTCAACACTGGACTTCGACGCGGCGAGGCACTGCAGCTCAAATGGACCGACGTTGACCTTCTGCAGCGGAAGGTAGTGATTCGTGGAGACAATGCCAAGAGCGGCAAAACGCGGTACATGCCGCTGAATGACGAGGCGCTGAGTGCACTACAGCACTGGAGATCCAGCACCGAGTTGGCGGAGTGGGTGTTTCCAGGTCGCGATGGTGAACGCCTCAAAGGCATCAAAACGTCCTGGAAGAGCGTCCTGCAAAAAGCCGCAATCTGCGACTTTCACTGGCACGATCTCCGACACCATTTCGCCAGTCGCTTAGTCATGAAAGGCGTTGATCTGAATACGGTTCGTGAGTTGCTCGGCCACTCGGATCTATCCATGACCCTGCGTTATGCGCATTTGTCGCCCGAGCACAAGGCCGATGCCGTTGCTAAACTCTGCGATTCCGAAAAGTTTGGGGTCGCGCAGCCTATGAATGCTGTGGCGACTTGTTAGGAATGGGCAATATGGAAGATTTTATGACGCTGGTTGAAGCGGCGAGTAATCTTGAGACCGACATCGAATCACTGGTACGGTCTGCAGTCTGCGATAATCTGACCGTGTTCGCCTTTGCAAAAGATTGGGCGGTTCAAGGTGATGATGATATCCGGTCGAACAACTTGAAAGGCCAAGTGTATCTTCTCGCGGAGGATTTGCAGCAAGGGCTCGGCGCTGAATCCATACCGGTTTGTCAGGTTCGAACGCCTGAAAACGATGAAATCGTGACATTGCTGGAAACCAAGCAGGTACGCCGTGGCATTCTCTACATAACGGTTGAGGAATTTGATCGATTTCGACGGCAACACGCGCTCACGCTAAAACTTGGCACGGGCTCCCCACCGTATCTAAATCGACACCATGAGTGGTATTCGCCTAAATTGGCCGCTGCCGTTGAAGCGTGGATGGCACTCTTTGCCGATGGCAATTTCCGGAAAGGGCACATCGGCGTCATCGATCAGATTAAGAGTTGGTTGATGTCCAATACCGACGATCTGAGCCCCACGGCGAGGGGCTATATCGCGACGGTTGTCAACCCGAAAAAGACCAAAGGTGGTGGCGCTCCAACAACTTCGGTGGAATAAACCCAGGCCCAACGTTTTCTCGCTGATTCAAGCGCTTAGCAACCACTCATAGCATAAAACACGCAAACCCACCGAACCGTTCTATCTGTTCGGCTGCCCAAATATGCCTGAAGCTCGCGACCGTCGATCAGCGTGCAACGGGAGTTACGGCCGTGCAAGACCCATCATTTTCAAAGCCATTGAGCGGTTCAACCCGCCCGCGTCTGCTGACGGAAAAGCAGGCCGCGCCCTACATCGGCATGTCGCGTTCGTTTCTGCGGCAGTCCCGCATGAACGGCAGACGCCAGAACCGAACTTCGGGCCCGCCGTTTCTCAAAATTGGTCGCAAGGTGCTCTATCTGGCCGAAGACCTGGATGCGTGGTTACTGGAGCATCGTCATGAGGGTTAAGCGGGAAAAAACAAATTCAGTGCGCTCTGACACGCGCCATAAGGCAACACACTGGTCAACACACCGACTAACACACCGCCGAACACAATCAACACACACACCGTAATTGCTAGGAAATACGCCCAATGGACAGTGATACGAAGACCTGGAACCGCCTTTATGTGCTTTTGGCACAAGATGACTGGGATCAGACCGTTTACATCTACCGGGTTGATCGCGCCGGCAGGACGATAAAGCCGTTTCTCGCCAAGTGGGCCATGCACTCGGACTTGATTGAGAGTATTCGCGACCAATTCGGTGCCGGCGAATACCACCTGATGATACGCCAGGGCAAAACCATGCTGTTTACGGGAACCATTGGCGTCGGGCCTCGGCCCGGAGAACCATGGCCCGATCCTTAAACCGCACTTGGTGGCGAAATCGCCATGCTAGGTGATATTGGGGTGATCGGCGAGGTCAAAGCCGGGTATCGTTCTTCAGCGGCCAGAAATTGTCTCAATCGCTTAGGGTGTAAGAGCAATGCCTAGGATCGACAGTAGAGTTTTGAGGACTACCTGGTTCGAAGCTAGATCACTGAACTGTAACTTGTTGTATTCAAAGAATTGCCGTGAGGGCGTTCGTTGCTTCAGATGCACCACAGTGCACAATCGCGCATAACTGCGTCACGCAAAATTCCCGCAAAGCCATTTGCTTGAGCGAAAGTTATAGTGCGCTCAAAACTACAGCGAACTGTCTTTGGGAGGCAGGGGCTGGGAGTTCAAATTTTCTCACGCCGACTAACCACTTAGTCGAAAAAAACAGAAGCAGACGGGTGTATGCCATCATTCCGTCTGCCTCCGCGAGTAGAGTGGAGGATTTCTAAATCTGAGCTGCAGCGGATGCAGATCTATTTCTCACTAGCCGGTTGGGCTGCTTTGAAAGCCCGGTAGTCTTCAGCGAACTCGGGATCTACGGTCTCGATGGCGCTCCACAGGCGGGAGATATAGTCCGGCGGGAACGTGAAGATAGGGAGGTCTTCCTGTTCTACCAAGCCGCGTTGTTCCGGCGTAAGACTGTAATACATCGTCATAAGGACATCGCTGCTGGCCCACGGACTGCTGCGAAAATATCCGTGTCCGTTGCCTGTGTCGGAGCCCTCGGCGTCGCTCACGTTAATAAAACTGATCTGGTCCCGGAAATCGATTAGCGCCTGCCGGGCCAGCGGATGTAATTCGCCACCCTTGCCACCCCAGAGTTGACCGAGGCGCTCGCGGCGGGTCAGGAACTGCGACACTCCCAGCGCTTTGTCGTACGGCGACATGTAAATCGACAGGTGTTTGGCAACATTCAGTATGCCGTCGGCCATATAGGATCCAAACACCCCGCGATCGAGATCACTGCCAACCAGGATTACGTTGCGAAGACGCAGCTGCTCCCAGATCTCGTCGGCAGACTCTCCATCGTGGATCAGTGCAAGCTGTTCTATCGCGCGAAGTACAAGCCGCGTACCGTTGCTGTATCCGATGATGTGGATTTCTTCCGCGTCAGTATTCTCGGCAACGGATTCAAGCAGCAACCTTAGATTTCGCGCATACCCTGCCGATGTATCCGAATCCTTGATGTAGGCAAACTTACTTGGCGTCGACGGCCACGCGTAGGCAATAAACGCGCCGTCATAGCCGAGGAAATGCCACAGCTCGGCCGACACCAGTACCGGGTTCTCGTAAACGACTTTGTAGCCATGGACGTATATGTAGACATGTTTCTTCTTCGACACGGCGAGTTGTGCGTTTATGGCACTGGCGAATCTGGCAGTTGCCTCTGGTACGCGTTCTTCCTCACTGATCAGGCTGGTGTCGAACCAGTAAGGAATTGAGCTACCCATGTACCCCCACTCCTCGACGTTCGATATCTTGACGGGGTATTCCTCGCTTCGCGATTTCAGCATCGAGATATCGCGAGCAAATTTCCAGGTGAACTCCTTTTTCCCGAACTGAATCTCGGCGAGCCCAAGGCGAACGACCCGGCCGCGATCATTCCGGTAATACTGCTCGGGATCCTGCTCGGTAGCCGGCGACCGATCGGTCGCAAACAGTATGCCGTCGTATGGGATCCGCTCAAAAGGACTGGTTTCCGGCAGTGGGTTGAGCAGCCCGTCACCATAAACATCAGGTGCCGGCATCAGATCTATCTGGTCAACCGGCGCACTCGCGCAGGCGGACAGGAGCGTCGTCACCGTAAGGAAAATAATTTTGCGGCGACAGGACACCATGGCACTCAACAGAATCATCGCTTCCGCCCCTCCCAAATAGCAACTCGCGCAATCTACCTATATCATTAGTATTGGACCAAATCTAGAGCGGAATTCCAAGAAGAAAACTCGGACCCGATCCCGGGCTATAGAGATTAGAACAAACCTGGCTTGGGCGATTCGTCGCCGAAATTTACCGGTGTCGGTTAAACCGAAGCAGCGGGTCCTGAAAGGCGAATGGGCTCCACCGGAATTACGCCAATCTCACTGAGGAAGAATCTATGAAACGAAAACAAAGCAGAATCAACAGAATGTCCGTGTCGTTCGTAGCACTACTCATCGTGCTATATGGAGTGACCGGATGTACGCAAGAGGCCAGAGAACAACAAGCCATCGAACTCAGCGACGAACAGGTTGAGAACATCGTGCGCCTCTCCTACCCGTATGTGGCGATGTATAACGTGAACCAAAAGTTTGCGCTGGACAGCAGCTCGCCAATATGGATTGGAGGATGGAACGAATATAAAGTGCCTGAGCGTCTGCTCGATCACACCGTCAAGGCCATCGCTCGCCCCAACAACGACACGCTCTATTGGACGGCCATGATCGATGTCAGGCGGGAACCCATGATCCTGGAGTTTCCGGCCTACGATTCGAAGTATGTATCTTTGATGGTCACTGCC
>Ga0255053_10000995_pt1 | contig 15620 bp, 18 predicted proteins | sample JV7_2_22_MG_FD_188635 | JGI IMG/M metagenome (GOLD analysis project Ga0255053, IMG submission 188635) | Seawater microbial communities from Jervis Inlet, British Columbia, Canada - JV7_2_22 | ecosystem: Environmental > Aquatic > Marine > Inlet | place: Canada: British Columbia | collected...
CTCATAGGAATTGAATTTTCGCCTTAAATAAGCATTGACTTAATTAAGGAATTGCTTAATACTTTGGGCCATGGATACCTTCATCGCCCTTGCCGACCCTACCCGGCGCCAGATCATCGAGTCGCTTGCGCTCGGTGAAACTTCCTTCGGCGAACTCGCCGACAAATTCGAAATGAGCCGCCCCGCTGTCTCGCAACACCTGAAGGTTTTGCGAGATGCCGGCATCGTTACTGCTCGAGCGGATGCGCAGCGGCGTATTTATCGCCTGAGCAACGACGGCCTCGATGAAATTGACGCGTGGCTCGGCAAGGTACGTGAGTTCTGGAATCAACGACTCGACAAGCTCGAACAACTGCTGGCCGAGCCGGATGAATGAGAGGAGAGAGGACATGAGTGAGTACGGTGAACTACTAGATGAAAGTACGGTGCGCTTCGAGCGAGTGTTGCCCGGACCCATCGAACGCGTGTGGGAATACATCGTGGAAAGCGACAAGCGCAGAAAATGGCTGTGTGCCGGTGACATCGGCGCCGGCGCCGGTGCGCATGTCGACATGAATTTTCACAATGAGACCTTGTCGACTACCGATGACATCGAAGTTCCGGAGAAATATCGCAAGTACGCCGGTGAGATGTCATTTACGGGCGCCGTGACTCGCTGGGACCCGCCCCATGTCGTATCACACACCTGGGAATTCGAAGATGAGTCTTCAGAAGTGTGCTACGAACTCGAAGAAGTCGGCGATAAAGTGCGCCTCGTGCTGACCCACCGCCGCCTCGAAACCGGCGACAAGATACTGAGTGTCAGTGGCGGCTGGCACACACATCTCGACATCCTTGTCGACGTGCTCGAAGGCCACGAGCCAGGGGCATTCTGGAAGAAGCAGACGGCGCTCGAGGCCGAGTACACGGCTCGCCTCGGTCTCTGATCAGGAATCGTCCATCGGTCGCCTGGGAACAGGCGGCCGAAACAGGACGATACCGAAACTAATGGCGAACGCCGAGAACACGGCCGCACTTGTCGCCAACTGAACGACACCGTGATCGATCGCTTCGCGGGTAAGCATGACGGCCACCATCGCGAAGTGCAGGAAGTTGCCAAGCGCGACCGGCCGCGCATAAATACCGCCAATCAAGATGCCGCGAGCCGTCCAGTTAAGAATCGCGAAACCGAGATACAACGCGCCCATCATCTGAATGAGCAATAAGGTCGGGCCGTCCGGTGCCGTGCCGTGAGTTTCCAGTACCTTGTCGGGAAAGTACGATGTGATCAGGCCCGCGATCGCCAGAAAAATGGCGCTGAGCATCATCAACCATCTCGTCATGGCTAATCTCTACCTCCCGCCAGTTCCTTGATGATGACAGTCCAGTGGTCAAGCGCGTCGTAGAACGCCTTGATCGGCACTCGTTCATTGAGGCCGTGCGCGAAGACATCATCCGAGTTCATAAATACGCCGCCAATACCGAATGTCGGTATGCCAGCTCGGCGGAAATGCATGCCATCCGTGCCACCCGAAACCTGGTAACCAATAACGCTCACATCCGGGTAGCGCGTATGAACCGCTGTTTTCACGGCCGCGACGACGTCTTCTCGCAAGTCCGATACCGGACTCTCGACAGACTCGCCAATCTCCTCAAATTCAACAGCATCGTTAGCGACGACCCGTTGCAGCATGGCCAGGACCTCCGCAACCGGATCTCCTGTAAAGACCCGGCAATTCACGGTGACCGTCACCGACTGCGGCAACGCGTTTTCCGCGTGGCCGCCCCGCAACATTGTTGGCACGCAGGTCGTGCGTGTCATGCCGACATACGACGATTCGATCGACAGGCGATCGGCTGCCGCCGCGTCCCCGGGATTGTCGGCAAAACGAGTCATCGCATCACCCAGTTCGCCGCCAAGCTGCTTGCCGGTTTCCCTCAGAACATCGATCGTAAGATCGTTCCAGCGCACCGGAAACCGATACGCCTGGATGTTCTTTATGGCGTCAGCCAGGTCGTAGATCGCGTTGTCAGGCCTCGGCAGCGAGCTGTGGCCGCCAGGATTGCGAACGGTCAGTTCCCACGTCACATACGTTTTTTCCGCTGCCTGAATTCCGTAAATGAGTGCCTGGCCATCCGGATTCAGGCTGCCGCCACCGGCATCCGAATTCAGCGCGAATTCGGCCTCCGCGAGATCGTCACGCTCGTACGCGAGCATTTGGGTCGAACCCATCGTGCTCTCTTCGTCACCCGAAAACGCAATGATCAGATCGCGGTCTGGCACGAAGCCATCTTTCTTCAGACGAATGAAGGTCGATGTGAGCTGAGCGATACCAAACTTGTTGTCGATCGTGCCACGCGCATAGAAATAGGTGTCGTCACGGGTCAACTCGAAGGGCGGGCGTTCCCAGTCATTCTCGTCAGCTTCGACGACGTCCATGTGACCAAGAAACAGGATCGGCGCCTTGGTAGAGGACAGGTTGCCCCTGTACCTTGCAATCAGTGCCGCCGTTTCGCCAAATGGCACGACTTCAACATCATCTTCTGCAAAGCCGGCAGCTATGAGCTGGTCTGCAAGGTACCGTGCGAGCCCCGGCACATTCCCCAGGTTCTTTGAGGACTCAATCTCGATAATGTGCTCGTAAATCTCAAGTGTCTTTTGAGCGTGATCGGATGATCGGTCCTGGGCGAACACCAGGGCGGGCACCAGCAGCAGTGTCAGGAATATTCTGGTTCTCATAGCGAATCCTTGTTCGGTACTGCGCAAATAATCAGTTTTTCGGCACCAGTTAGGCACTTGTCATCGCGACCTCAATCGAGAGTGCCAAGATAACTATCTAACGACGCCCGCAGTGTTTTAGCTTTCTCAAGTTGGCTGAGAGTTATCGCCGTCACGAATTTGCCAAAATTTGCCTCTGCCGTCGTCAGTGTCTCGAGATCAGAATCAAGTATGTTCTGGTAGATTCGTTCTACACGGTCCGGCGGGAGGTTGGGTTCGACACTTCGTTCCCAAATGACGCCATCGTCCTTAGCAGTCGTCGCTCTTGGTATGAGTTTGTACGTTAAATTCGGATATTCGGTTTCCCGCTCTTCGATTCGGTTGCCACCACCTTCAAGGTCGTCATAGTAGCCGGAGATAAGAATCCGAATTCTGTGATCATTGATCAGGCCAAAGTTCCCCGAACCAAGAAGATCGTCGTAGGTGGCTCTATGTGCTGCTTCTTGATTCCAACCATAATTCGCACCAATGACTACATCTTGAAAAAACTCCACGTGGTTCGAAATTAGCCCGCTACGAAGCTGGTCGGCAACGCGAGCAAGGCTATCTTGCTTTTGTTCAACCGCGTCAATTTGATATTCAAGATTTCTTATGTCCTCGTCAATATCGCTCATAAGTCGGGATACATAGGCGGCTTCTTCAACGCCTTCGAGTCGACTGGAATTCCATTGATCCACCGCAAGCGCAATTAGGACGCCGACAGTTACGATCGCCAACTCCCCGATCGCGTAAGTCCACTCCAGCTTGAATTTTCGCCACAGCAATGCGAATTCCTCAGATTAATGCAACGTTACGCATGACCTTCATCTAGCAGAATCTGACTGAAGAAAAAGATTGAAACTCCAACCAGCCAAAGCAGCCCCAAGTGGTAGATGGATAAGGCATGATCTAGCAGAAACCCAGATCCGGCTGCCAGCTTCAAACCAATTACGGGCACGGATGAGATAGAAATGGATTTCTGAACCAAGGCCATCTTCCTTAGATCTTTGTGCTTGACCAGGTAATAAATAAATACCCATAGATGATAAAGACCAAAGAGACCGCAGAGTAATTGCCATGCAGTCTTTTCGTTTGTAAGGATTCCCAGGAAAAATTGCGGCAGCAGCGCGAAGGCTACAGCGCCCAGACTGGTTAGGAGAAATCCTGCCATTTGAAGGCGTGGCAGAGCGCCTCCTCGGGAACGTATAGCCAGAATAACACCAACGAAACCTGCGAATGCAGCGGCGACCTGAGCAATTGTGTCAAATGGTTCGTAGTCCATGACAGTGTCTTATGTATGCGCAACTGATCTCATTATCCAACAATTCCCTACATCCGTTTTGGGTCATCAGCGAACCATTAGAGCAAGATTAGCCGAATGTCTGTTTTCGAGCGTGTGGTTATTCAAGATTACCTGTGATCAAGGCTTGGCGGTAGACCTGCCTTGATGTCCTCAATGTCCTCGGTGCGAAAGTACCCGCGTTCAGGATTCCAGGTCCAATATGCGATATTCGATCGCGTAGACTCCATTTGCCTGACAAATCCTTCAGTGAGTTGCGTATTGCCGCCCGCGTCCCACCATTGCCGCACACCAGGCATTGCGAGGATTCCGGCGGCGCGATTCATTTCTCCTTCCCATAAGTGCCGGTCTAACGACCCTGACCGGTACAAGTAGTCGGCCGCCTGTGCCATCTGCATGATTGCTAAGTGACTCATCGCGTAAGCGACATACGACTTGTCGCTAAGGTTTGCGGAGTCAGAGTTCCCTTCTGCAATTATCGCTGACAGTGCCGGATCTGACATAGACATGTTGATTTGAAGATTAGAGGCGACCCAAGCCTGATAAGACTGTGACTCCAATTGTTTGTTGTTCTGACGTACTTGCTTGGCCAAATAGATTAATGACGTAGTTACCACAACCACGCCGATAATCTCTGCAAGGTACGCAAACTGTTCAAGTGCCATGGTTTCACTCCCTGTTGTTTTCATCCGGAATGGGAAACTCCGGTACTGGGGAAAATTCTTTTCAAATGTCCGCTTTCATCAATAGCGGTCATTCAACCGGCCAGGAAATCGCCGTTTTGACCGGCTGCGGTCGGCCATAAGCGGTCACTGAGCGTCGCTGAGCCAAGACTGGATATGACGTCGGCTTTCGATCGAGTTGTGGCTATGCAGTCATTTCGCAGGCGTTCCCGCCTTGCTTGCCAGTTCGTCCACGATAGCCATCGCATTGGGTGGAAACTCTGCATTCGCTCGGTGCCGCGACGCGATCACCGTATCGATAGATTTCATGTAATACACGGTTACCGGGTTATCGAATGAGAATTCCGGAATTTCACTGATAAAATCCTGGTATAGCTCAGTCGCATCTTCTCGATCCCCGAGCATGTAAAGAATCAGAATGGCAGAAGGAGTCGAATAGACATTCCGCGCAGATGTATATTTTGCGCGATGAACGTTTGCTCGCGCTTCATCAAAGCGACTCTCAGCGAGGTCGGCGGTTGCCCTGATCGTAAAGGTCAAGGCCAGGTCCCAGCCGATCGGCTCCATTCCGGTGGCGCTTTCCGCCATCACACGAGCCTCGTCAAAGCGTCCTTCAGACACCAGTACAGAAGCATAATCTACGCGAAGCCTCGTCGATAAGGGATTTGCATGCAGCGCCTCCTCCAGCAACGTGAATGCTTCGGAGGCTCGATCCAACATCGCAAGCATGACACCTAAGCACCCGCACGCCCCGCCCTGGAACGGACTTATCTCGTTGGCTCGTCGAAAATAGTCGACACTTTTCTCCAACCGTATACGAGACTCCTCTTCACCCGCAGGAAAAAACATCATTTCTATTACTTCAAACTCACCCAATGCCCACCAGGCCTCAGCCATATTCGGATCGAGCTCGAGTGCGGATTCTATGTGGCCGCGGCCCTCATCGTGCCGGTCAGGACTCCAGTCCAGGACTACCGATAAGCCCTTGATGTAGTATTCCCAGGCCGCGACCGGTGGTCGATTGGCGACCACCGCACGATCAACTTCCGATTTACGCACAGCGCCGGCGATAGAGGCAGCCACTTCGTCGACAACGGTGAACAGGCCTTCCAGATCGGACGACAGAATAAATGGTCGTGCCCAAACCTGATCGCCCTTGCTGTCACTCATAGTAACGAGTACACGCAGGCTGTCGCCGTCTGCTCGAATGCTGCCGTCGACCACGTATTGGGCATTGAGTTCCTCCGCCGTTTCCGCAACCGATTTGTCTCTACTTTGGAACATAAGTACCGCGCCCCGAGACACTACCGGGAATGCCTTGAATCTTTGCAAACTGACGATGATCTCGTCCATCAATCCGAGGCTCAGGTGGTCGAAAGCCGAGTCACCGCTCGTTTTGACAAACGGCAGTACGGCCACCATTGGTCGATTTAAAACGGCTGTGTCGATGGGCGGTTCATCCGGATTGACCGGATCTCTTGTAATGACGGAGTATCCGAGTGCGATGGCGAGTGCGCCAACGATCAGGAAATTGAGGCGGCGGCCCTTATGCTGGCTAACCGACTGGTCGTGACTGACTTTCGAATCTCGCTGGATCCCTTCCGGAGTAAGCTCGAATACCCAGGCAAAGATGAGCGCTAGTGGAAAACCGATGACAAGAACAAGAAACACCAATCTTCCTACCCACTCAGGCAGAGTCAACAGCGGTATCAACACGTCGGCTAGCTGCAAGATCAGCCAGCTAACGACGGCATATGCGATCGCTACCCGGACGACATTACGTCGTCTTAACTCATCCCAGACTGAAGCCATTTCTTATCCGTATGATTGAGAATCAGAGCGTTTTTGAATTCTACATAGATCGAGGTGCTCATATACCTCATATCAGGCGGTACCTTGCCAAACGGAGGTCCCAGTCGGGCCGTTGGAGCGACATTCTCAGCGTCTGCTTTGGGTCATGAACGGCCTTTCAAGCCAACATTAGCCCAATGTCCGCTTCTGAGCGGATAGCGGTCATGAAAAACCCCGCCACGATGGGCGGGGCTCTCTAGAGTCTCCCTCAATCGTACAATCGATTAGTCGCCAACCTTGCTCAAAACTGCCGCGATTACGCCGCCAGCTATTCCTCCGCGGAGCCCTTCCAGTAACATATCGGCGACGGCTCCTGTCAGAGTGCTGAGGTTGGTATAACCATACAAAATGAAGTCAGCGGTGCCCCAGAGCAGTGCGCCCACAACCACACCGACCTTCAGTCCGTCAACCAACGACTTTGACGCGCTGCGGGCCTCCAGCGCCAAGGTCAACAATACTGCGTAGAACAGTGTGCCAACTATGGCTGCCCACATTATCGGTGCCTCGCGATCCACTCCGGTTGCGGAACCCGAATTGGCATCGAAGAACTCTGTAAATAAGTTTTGCCAAATGAGCATGCCCAATAAAAACAGCACGATAGTTCCTGCCACGCTACCAATGCCTATTCGTTTAATATCCATGAAGCCCCCTACGTTAATGTTGTTATTGGTTATTTCTACTATAAGAATAGACGGCAAAACGAGGGTTCGCCAGACGAGAGCACTAATTTCAAATAATCGAATTTGTCGCCAGAGATGCGCGATCAAATCATAATGGCCGATTTAGTCCGCTTCGGGTCATAAGCGGCCGCACAGGACATCAGAACCAGCGCGCGATGAATGCCTATAACTGCTTCAAGGCTATATCGAATGCGTCGGCCGCATCCGTCACTATGTCTGGTTTGATTCCGACACCTTCAATTCGACCATTGACGGCTGAATAATAGTCTGCGATCGGCAGGCTAAGTTGAAGCCCGCCCGGAAGATCGTAAATTTTCTGGGAAAGCATCTCACCTGCAGTGTTTTCACCGATGATGATCGCTCGATTAGCACCCTTTAATGCATCAATTGCCAATTCAGCGGCGCTCGCGGTGCGTTTGCTGGTCAGGACATAAACCGGCCCATCGAAAACGGGCTCCGTCGGCAAGAAGCTAATGCGTGTAAGAGGGTCGGTTTGTACATCTGCCCAGAAGGTTTTGATTGACCACCCCTGCCAGGGATCGACCGCTTCCAGATCGGCTCGATTCGGCTCGCGGTTGTGCACCGCGTTCCAGGGCTGAGAAACAAAACTTCCTGCGTCGACGGGCTTGGCCAGCAAATGGGACACAAGCGGGAGGATCGCGAAAGCGCCACCGCCATTCTCTCGAAGGTCGATGATAAGTGCTGAAGTTTCTCTTTTAGCAATCTCGGCGTATGCAGTATCAATCTCCTCGATCGTGTCGAGGCCCATCATGGTGCTTACCGTCAGTACTGCAACGTCGTCCTGCCAGGCCAACAACGCACCTCCGCCACCAATGCGCATCTTATCCAGGTAGTTTGCAAGGTCATCAGCCGACTGCTGTGCGACGTTGATTTCGACGTGTGAAAATGGGCCATTCTCCCAAATCCCCCGAAAGCCTTTCATAAACGTTTCATCGGATGTCGCAGCGTCGGCCAACTCAGTGACCGCCGCCTCAATTCGTCGGTATTCAGGGGTGTCCAGCTCGGCTGGATTGTAGTGATAGGCACGCATGGTCTCATTGATAGCGGCGCCAACTTCGGAATAGTCAGTCTTTGGCCGGACCGGCTCGTCAGCGTGCGAAAGGCCGGTGATGCAGATACCAATGATGGCTAAAACAAGAATGCTGATCAATTTACCAAACGTCCATAACCGAATTGCGCTGTGACGATATGTGCTACACATTAAAAAGCTCCGAAATAATTACCGGCCCGCGTTTGGGTCCGTCCGGAATTAGATGCCTGGAATCGTCCATTGGATGCACAGATGGCGATGTCTGCTTGCACCCAAAGCGGTCATTCAACCAGGCCGAAATCGGGATATTCGACCGTCTGCTTTCGGCCAAGAGCGGTCATTGTGGTGCTTTCGGGATGAATAGGGCCAGTGGATGAGGCATGATTTGCGATCAGGCCGATCAATCGCCGATGGGTCCACTACAGGGAAACACCGATGACAGTCTCTTTTGCTTGCAAACGGTTTTCCGTCTGGGCCGCCCTTTGCGTGAGTCTCGCCGCTTGCGGCGGGGGCGGTGGCAACGGTAGTGGCACAAACACGACAGCTCCGGCGCCGCTAAGCGGAGTATTCGTCGACAGCGCCGTTTCCGGATTCCGCTATTCCACCACCACTTACGACGGCAGTACCGACCAGGACGGCACGTTCATGTACGCCGCGGGAGAGAGCGTTACATTTTCGATCGGCGACATCGATTTTCCGGCCGTAGCAGCCACGTCGCTGCTCAGTCCGTTCGACCTCGCTGGCACCGCCGACACCAGCGACACGGCGCTGGTCAACATGGCCCGCCTACTGCAAACCCTGGACACCGACGGTGATGTCGACAACGGCATCACGATCGGCGAAGACGCACATACATTCGCCACCGGGATGACGCTCGATTTCGCCAGCGCCATCTTTGACGCCGATGTCGCCAACCTGATCGCCAACAGCGGCACGGTCAATACGATGCTGGTCGACGCCAACACAGCGATCGCTCACCTGGTGGCAACCGTCAGACCGGGAGGCTGCACGGAAGATCATACGACGGTCGGCTGGGTGGCCAGTCTCGCGACCAATTCGCACAACGTCAGCGGCCAAGCCACGATCGTCGACGACTGCACGATTCGTATCGACAACTTCAGCTACGACGGCGGAGGTCTCCCCGACGTCTTTGTATACGCCGGTCTCGACGGCGATTATGCTGGCGGTTTCGCCATTAGCGACAACTTGTACGGCATGTCACATACCGACGAGACGTTGACCCTGACGCTGCCGCAAACGCGAACACTGGACGACCTCAACGGCATTAGCGTCTGGTGTGTGCAGGCACAGGTCGATTTCGGCAGCGGGATGTTCGCGCCGCCGTAGCCTTAGCTGATCGAATCGCTCGAAAAGGTGACGCTCGGCTCTAGCCGATCCAAATCAATCGAACCACCAACACGCGGATTTTCAGTAAGCACGTCCAATAATTTCGCAGCCAGCCGATCCGACGAACGACTGCTTCGGGTCATTAGCGACCTCTCAGCCCAATACTAGCTTAATGACCGCTATCGGGTGTAAAGCGGTCATTCAACCGGCCAGGAAATCGCCGTTTTGACCGGCTGCTTTCGGCCAGAAGCGGACATCAACCGTTGCCGGCGCAACCAGCGGACCGCCACACATTATTCGGGCAATTCCGGATTGAACTCGATGGCATCAAGTCGTTCGGCCGACATCCCGATTGACTCTCGCCACTCGTCCCAGCGGGGGTCGTCGTGCAGGTTACGGAATACGGGAACGAACACACTGTAGTGGGCCATAGCAGGTTCTTGTTCGGTGACCAATTGCAGCCATTCGAATGCGGCATCTTTTTGTCCCATCCAGGCGTAGGCTTCTGCGATGCGTATTTCTTTTTGCATGCCTTCGATCGCCAGTAACTCGGTCAAGGCGGACTCTGCGTTTTCCATTTCGCCGAGGTCGTGATACGCCATGGCGCGACCTGCCGATCCCTGTGCCTGGTCTTCCGGAAACGCCTCGTAAACTGCCAGCGCGCCTGCTACATCCCCCTGCAAGAGCTTTATCAGCCCCAGGTAATAGCGACCACCGCTGCCGATTGCTAAATACCGCTCCCGCGTTTTCTCTGCCGCGTCGAATTCTCCGGCGTACATATAGGCCATGGATAAATAGTACAGGCACTGATAACAAAGCGGGTCGATCGCGGTCGAATGCCGCAAAATTCGAATCGCCGTATCCAGATCGCCAATAGCAAGGGCGAACGAACCCGCAACGCGCACGACGTTTGAATTGCTGGAATCTTTGGCTATAGCGCGTTCGAACAAATCGGCCGCTTCTTCCAGTTGGTTCGATCTATGAGCATTAAACGCGCTGACCATAATTAATGTGACGTTGCCGGGATCGAGCTCCAATATTCGTTGCTTGATCTGTTCGTTGAGTCGTTCATTTTCCTCGTCACTGATAAAACCTGCGGCGTGGCGATCGAAATTTGCGGATCCCATCCATTCCAACGCGGGCACGTAGTCCGGATCGATCTCCAGCGCACGTTGCAGCAAAGGAAACATTTTATTCCCTTTGTCGCGCCCCCCGATTTCGGAAATCTGCTTGGCCTGTTGTGTCAGGGCAAGCACCTCCGGGTCTGTCACTCTCGACTTCGGCAGAGGGCGCAGCAGTTTGATCTGAAGGTTCCTGGCGACGTCGGCTGCGATCTCATCTTGAATCGCAAAGACATCCTCAAGGTCGCGGTCGTAGGTTTGGGCCCAAAGGTGTGTGTCCGTTCTCGCCTCAATAAGCTGCGCCGTTACACGCACTCTGTTGCAGGACTTGCGTACCGACCCTTCCAGTATATGAGCGACATCAAGGCGACTGGCGATCTCCGGAATCTCGAGACCTTGCCCCTTAAACGCAAATGCTGATGAACGAGATATGACGCGAAGCTCACGAATGCCGGCAAGCAGGGTCAAGACATCCTCTGCAATGCCGTCGGCGAAATACTCTTGCTCCGGATCCGCGCTCATGTTCTCGAACGGCAGCACGGCAATGGAGCGATCGCCATAGAACCCAACCACCGCCTCGGTTCGTGCCTGCTCGGCGACTTCGGCCTCGCGAACTATTGCCCTGCCGGGAGCAAAAACAAATTTGTCGAGGGCGAAGTAGGACATCGCAAAGACCAGAATGACAATAATGGTTTGATCAAGACGTCGCTTAGTATTCCGCGAAGCAACGTGAGAGCGATCTACATCCTTGTCCAGCTTCAACCCGTGTGGCGTAAACTCGAAAATCCAGGCTCCGACAACTGCGGGGACGAAACCGATACCCAGGACGATGACAACGGTCCGTATTGCTTGGTCGGGGAAGCCGAAAATCGGGAACAGCGTTTCGACGACCTGAATTATCAACCAAGCGGCAACAATGTAGGCCATTGCCACCCGAAGGACATTGCGACGTCCAAGTTCTGAAATCAGGTTCATAACAACAGGCATTGTACAACGGCACAGCATCTGGATTATTAGTTAGCGACTGCCCACCGCCCAGAGTCCGTGACACCGGAACGACCTTCATGCCCACAAAAGCTAGTCAAGTTGCTGCAATAATTTCAGCGCGTCAGCGCGAACAACTTCTATGGCGTTGATGATTACCTGTTTGGCATCGGCACTTGTATCGAGATCGTCGGAATATTCGTTCCACGTTCTGTGTAATGCGCCTGTGCTCGCCGGCAATGGTCCGTCAAGTATCTGGCTGATGTCCCGGATCACAATGACCAGCGCCCAACCGGTTCGCAGGTTGCCTTTGTCCTCGTAATCCTTGTCATAGTGGTGGTGCCACACCAGTTGCTGAAGATCACCAAGCTTCATCAATACTTCGAGAGTAATCAGCCGATGGGTACGATTGTATTCACTCTCTTCGTTGCGCCAGGTGTTATACCCGAGGCTCGTGATTGCGATAACCAGGCTGATCAATGCAACAGCGTTGCGGCGAATTTGTTCTCTGATCACCATACTCAGATGACCGGGTCAGAGGCCTTATTATTTCGCCTGAGCCAACTCAGCCAGATAACGACAGTAACGCCCAACCCCATGATCGCAGCAAGGAATGCGAACAGGTCGTGGAAACCACCTGCGCCCGGCGTGGCATCCAGGATGCGGCCAGCTATCGGCCCAAAGAATATCTCCGGCGTATAACCGACAACAGAGATGAGCCCTACAGCGGCGCCGGTGAGGTGGCGCGGCGTACGCGTTTCCTGCAGCAGGGCAAAATAGATACCTCGCAACGCGAATACGGCAAACAGGCTGATACCTAGGTTGGCGTAGATAACGACGAGACCTGTGGTGTCGGGCATAGCCACGGAAAGCAACAGGTAACTCGCCCCAAGTATGGTGAACGCGACGCCGAGGGATCCCCTGGTATTGAAGCGGTCGGCCATGATTCCGGCAGTGAGTGCACCAAAGGGCCGAATATAGGCGCCCCAGGACGCCACCCTCGCGCCTTGTACTTCGTCCATGCCGAGCACTTCGACGAGATACAGCGAGTAGTAGTCGACTGCTTTGTACGTGCAATAAGCGCAAACAATGATCGCAGCTTGCGCCCAAATAATCGGGCGCCGAATCACAATTAACATGTTTGGAAACGGATTTTCCCGCCGTTCCGACGACTGCGCCGCGTCCGGAATCAGGAACCAGGTGAACAAACCGATGGTGATCGTTATTACCGAGTAGCCGAGGATGACCATTTGGAAACCAATCTCGCGCTCTTCGTCCGTGGCCAGCCTTGCATCCGCGGGCATGTAGAAGGCCAGGACACCGACCAGCAGGCTCGCAAACACCGCCGCGGCCACGCCGCGGCCGCCTTCGAGGAGGCCGAACGCCATGCCCTGTTCGGTCTTGCCTCCCCACTCCCGAGTGGCGCGAATCAGCGCGCCCCAGAACAGGAATATGGAAGTTATGCCCCAGAAGCCGTAAATGACCCCCATTTCCAGCGCGCTTGGAATCGTGGCCATGTACAGGCCACCGATACCCGTTGCGACCAGCGATGAGGACAGCAGGGTTCGTGCCGAGTAGCGGTCAGCGATAGCGCCGCCGGGAAAGTAGCAAAGCATTGCTGTGATGCCGTACACCGCGAACAGGTCACCGAGCTGGGTATTGGTAAATCCAAACACCTCAAGCATCGTCGGTCTGAAAAAACGCGCCGTATGAAATGGCAGGCCGAAGACCATTTCGCCCGCGAGCACGAGTACAACAATGTAGATGTATCGGGCCATGCTGCGGCTCCTTCTTGGCTTAAGCGCGGAGCCGGTACCCGGTCTTGAAAATCCACCAGACAACACCGAGACAGGCGCCGAGGAACGCAAAGGCCATCGTCAGGCTCAGCCCCACGGCCACATCAGCATTCTCATAAAAGCTCCAGCGGAATCCACTGATCAGGTAAACGATCGGGTTGAACAGACTGACGGTCTGCCAGGCCGGCGGCAGCATACTGATCGAGTAAAACGTGCCGCCGAGGAACGTCAACGGCATGATGACAAGTATCGGCACGATCGTGAGCTTCTCCCAACCATCGGCCCACACGCCAAGAATGAATCCGAACAAGCTGAACGACACCGAGATCAGGACCAGGAACAACAGCATCAGCAACGGGTGTGCAATATTGATATCGACGAAAAAGCTTGCTGTCGCGAGGATGATGCTGCCGATGATCACGGATTTGGTCGCAGCCGCACCCACGTAGCCAAGCACGACCTCGACGTACGATACCGGCGCCGACAATAACTCGAAGATCGTGCCGGAGAATTTCGGAAAATAAATCGCGAATGAGGAGTTGGAAATACTCTCCGTCATAATCGACAACATGATCAGGCCAGGCACGATAAATGCCCCGTAGCTAACACCATCGATCTCGTTGATGCGCGAGCCTATCGCCGCACCAAAAATAACGAAGTAGAGCGACGTCGACAGAACGGGCGCAACAATACTCTGTACGACAGTACGCATCATGCGTGCCATCTCGGTGCGGTAAATTGCTTTTATGGCGTTATAGTTCATTCGTCCCTGTGCACCAGGCCGACAAAGATCTCCTCGAGAGAGCTTTGCGATGTATTCAGGTCATTGAAGCGCACACCTGCCTCGTGCAAAGCGCCCAGCAATGCAGTGATGCCAGTGTGCTCGCCCTTTGTGTCGTAGTGATAGGTCAGCTCGCTACCGTCGCCGCTCAAATCCAGTTTGTAGCCATCCAGTCCTGGCGGTATCGTTTCAACAGGATCGGCCAAATGCAGTACGAGTTCCTTCTTGCCAAGCTCTCGCATTAGCTTGTTTTTTTCTTCAACGATGATCACTTCACCGTGATTGATGACGCCGATGCGATCGGCAAGCTGTTCTGCTTCTTCAATATAGTGAGTTGTCAGAATGACTGTTACACCGGACTCGCGAAGCGTTTGGACGACAGCCCACATGTCCTGGCGCAGTTCTACGTCGACACCTGCCGTTGGCTCATCAAGAAACAGAATTTCCGGTTCGTGCGACAGTGCTTTCGCAATCAATGTCCGTCGCTTCATGCCGCCGGACAGCATCAGCATCTTCTCGTCCTTCTTCTCCCACAGCGACAGGGACTTCAGGACTTTTTCAATGTGATCCGGATTCGGAGCCTTGCCGAACAGGCCGCGGCTAAAACGGCAGACGTTGTATGGTGTTTCGAAGGTCTCTGTGGGCAGCTCCTGCGGGACGAGACCGATGCGCGACCGCGTCTGCCGAAAATCCGTAACATTGTCATAACCATCAACGACGACCGATCCGCTCGACTTCGTGACGATTCCGCAGACGATATTGATCAACGTTGTCTTGCCAGCCCCGTTGGGACCGAGCAGGCCAAAGATCTCACCCTTGTTGATTTCGAGATCGACCGACTTAAGTGCCTCGAACCCACCGGCGTAGGTCTTGGTCAACTTATTGATGCTAATGACAGGCGGCATGGTTCGGGATCATACATCGACACGCATGGTCACCGTAACCAGCGAATGGCTTGGATGTATACTTAATCGCTGATGATGACCCAAAGCAGTCGGTCGCGAAATTGTCTGAATCAGCAGCAAATTTGCCGGGAGAATAACGAGAGACGGGTACTTGTGATTGTTGTTTTAATGTATGTGTGTTCCCCGCCGTGTGTTGCAGTCGAGGCTGAAAATATTCAACTTGCGGAAGCGATAATCCAGGCGGTAAATGATCGTGATCTTGATCAGCTGGATCAATTGGTGTCGCCGGATTTTACTCGCCATAGCGCAGCTGCGGGTGGCATCGTGGATAACCTGGCCGATATGAAGGCATTCCTGGAGGCCGACTTTTCCGCCGTTCCCGAT
>Ga0255053_10000996_pt1 | contig 15619 bp, 10 predicted proteins | sample JV7_2_22_MG_FD_188635 | JGI IMG/M metagenome (GOLD analysis project Ga0255053, IMG submission 188635) | Seawater microbial communities from Jervis Inlet, British Columbia, Canada - JV7_2_22 | ecosystem: Environmental > Aquatic > Marine > Inlet | place: Canada: British Columbia | collected...
CGATCGTGATCACAATCGGCCGCAGGCGACCCATCGCCTGGAGGGACTGCCGGAGCACGAAGAATGCGTAGAACGGCAGCAGACCGGGGATACAGATCCGGACGTAGGCGGCAGCGAGCGGCACCGTCTCCGGCGGCTGGCGGAGGAAGGTCAGCGCTGTCTCGACCGGCATCAAGATCAGCGTGCTCGGCACCATCAATGCAACCGCAAGGACCATGCTCCGCTGTACCGAGCGGCGGATCGCGACCTCGTCTCCGGCACCGACCGCTTGTGCCACTAACGGGTCGAGTGCCAACAGCAGTCCGATCCCAAAGGAATAGACTGCCATCAACATCACGTGTCCGAGGGCGACCGCAGCCAGCGCCTCCGATGACAGACGCCCGACGACCATCGTGTCGACAACGCCTATCAGCATCATCCCCACCTGGACGACGACCACCGGCAGGGCGAGCCGCATCATGGCCTCGAGGTCGCGACGGCGGGGAAGTTCGAATGGGTGCGTCATGGTTGCTCTTCCGGGGCGGGAGGATAGCAGCAGTCCTTTGCCAATGCTCGGACTCTGAGTCATATTGGTTCAGCATTGTCGGTTCAATCGGGAGGATTTGGCTTGAGAATCCTGCACATCAGCGATCTCCACATCGGCGAGGAAGCCGACGTCGACAGGTGGAAAACGGCCGAGAAGCTCGTCCGCGAGATCAAACGGGCGTGGGGGGAGGATGACGACAAACCGCTGGTCCTGATCACCGGTGACGTGGTCGACGACGGAACCGAGGTCGAGTACATCGAGGCGCGCCGGATCCTGCGCCCGCTGCACCGTGCCGGATTCCAGGTCGCGCCGCTGCCGGGCAATCACGATTACGGCTGGACCGGTGCACACGCCCTCGAGAAACGATTCAAGCTGTTCAAAAAGTATCTACTCGGAATCGAAGCGCGGGTCACTTACCCGGACGTGCCATATGCCGACAACGATGTCACCGTCATCACGCTGAACTCGATGCACGCCGAAACCGGGTTCTGGGACGGTCTGTTGGCCGACGGCGAGCTCGGCTCTCGACAGCTCGAAGAGCTCGATGAGCTCATCACGACTCTCCGCGACGAGCGCAAAAAGAGCCACAAGATCGTCGTCGCCCTCCACCATCACCCGTTTCTGTTTCCCGACGACCCGCCGCTCAAAAAGATCAAGGAACGGATCGGTCACCGCCTCAAGGACGGTGACGATCTCATGAAGCTTCTGTGGGGGCGGATCGATGCGTTGCTCTTCGGGCACGAGCACCGCCACGTGGACTTTTCCGAACCGTTCGACGGCCACCTCTTCACCAAGGAGTACGAGATACCGTGCATCCTCTCCTCGGGCAGGAGCACCGATCCAGGTCTGTCGGCGCGCGTCATTACCATCGGAGGCCGTCGCAAGCCGCGCGTCGAGCCCGCCCCGTGGTCGGTTCAACAGTAGGCGGTTCCCTTCTCTGTCATCCCGACCGAGGGCCTGTGGGCCCGAGTGGAGGGATCTGTGGTGGTGGCAGCCGTCGCGCTACTGCCCAGCCCCACAGATTCCTCCGCTCGCTCGCTGCACTCGCTCGGTCGGAATGACAGAACAAGGATGGCTCGAACTACCGTGACTCGACCGCGGGTCCGTGGCGTTCGTTGATCATCAGCTCGAGCGGCGCCATCGCCGGGCAATAGAGCTCGTCAAGCTCCGCCAGGTAGGGTGCCAGGGCATCGGTGATCGCCGGCGGGATGGCGTCCTGCCACGGAATCCGTCTGTCGTCGGCCTGCATTGCAGCGATCTCGGCCTCGAGCGCTTCGATTTCGGCTTCCTCGCCGCCTTCTGATTGCAGGGCCGCGAGCTGGTTCTCCAGCATCGACAAGAGCGCCTTTCGGACCCGGCGGTTGGTGACGGTGGGACCGAAGAGCTGCTCACCATCCGGCTCATCGAGCAGTCGATCGTTGTAGGCAACGACGAAGATGTAGGTGAACTCTCCGAGGCCCATGCCGGCATCGAGGAGATTCTGATTGCGGATTTCGTAGAGGTGTCCGAGGACGGGTCCGACTCCCATCATGCTCTTCGTCAGGGAGAACACCTCCTTCATGACCTCCATCCGATCCACCTCGTCCTGGTCGTCAAAGGTCTCCATTTTCTGGAGCTGCTCTTCCGCTTGTGTCAGGTCGGCGCACGGCTCGGCCAGTGCACGGCGTACCCCGAGAAATACTTCGATCCGATCGGCGGGCGGCACGCCGGAGGCGGGTGGAACATATGCCTCCTGTGGGCCAAATTTCTCCTCGATGGCGTGGCGGTCGTCCACAGCGCGTTTGAACGGGCCCATCATCATCATGGCCAGCACGATCGGCAATACAATCGCGATAACCATCAATACACCGCAACCGATCGCGGTTTGTTTCAAGCAACCCCAGTTTTTTTCTTCCAAAGCATCTCCGCAGGAGCGATTGTCGTCTCACAGAGTAGAACGGATCATGGCCGGAAAAGTTAGCTTTCAGCAATCAGCTCATCTCCTATGGGTGGGTGGGCAGCGACGCGTTCGAGCCCACACCCACAGATCCCTCCGCTCCGACCCTTCGGGTCCTCGGTCGGGATGACACGCCTAACTGCCTAACCTTATGTCATTCCGAGCGAGGCCAAAGGCCGAGCCGAGGAATCTGTTCGACTCGCTTCGCTCGCTCAGGACATGCCTGGGTGGGAGCTAATGGCTAACAGCTATTTTGCTTTCTGATCAGACTGGCCATCGAATCGCGGAATGACCAGCCAAGGTTTTTGTGTTCTAAACTCTGAAACCATGAACGCATCACGAAATAGATTCAACCACGCCGCCTGGGTCGGTCCACTCATCGTGCTGATCGGCCTCTTCACCTACTTCACGGTGGCGGTGCGCTTCCCCGCCTTGAGAAACAGCGCGATCGTCAACCTGGGGCTGGTGATTGGGGGGGTGGCGATCGCGACCTGGGGCCTGGTTCGGCGACGCAACTGGAAGAGCTGGATCGGATTCGGAGTGGCGGGTTTCTTTGCGATCTTTTTCTGTACGTATATCTTTGTGCTCACGGGCCAGCTGCCGGCACCGGACACCGCGCCTGCGGTCGGTGCCGCCGCGCCGCCCCTCGAGCTGCCGGACCAAAGCGGGCGCACGCTATCGCTCGAAAATTTCAGTGGTCAGCGGGTCCTGGTGGTCTTCTACCGGGGCTACTGGTGACCATTCTGCCGCTCAGAACTGCAGGGCCTGCAGTCACGTCTTTCTGACATCAACGCCGCAGGGGCCGAGGTGGTGGCGATCTCGGTCGACACCAACGAGGAATCGGCCCGCCTCGCGGAGGGCCTCGGCCTCGAGTTCCCGATCCTGTCCGACGTTCAAGAAGAGGCCATCCGTACGTGGGGGCTGGTCCACGAGAACGGCAAGCCGGGTGGGGGCGCCATCGCACGCCCCGCAGTCTTCCTGGTCGAGCCCGACGGCAGAGTTTCCTGGCGCCGCCTGACCGATGACTACCGGGTGCGAGTGCGACCTGAAGATGTATTGGAGGTCCTGCGCGCCGCCGAATGACGGATAATAAATCTGTCAGGGGGTGGACCGTGCTGCGATCTGACATTTGGATGTTCGCTTTCGTCGTCGCGGTGGCCTTTCTCATGTCTCCCGCCTTGGCTGCTGCGGGCGCCGGCGCTCCACCGAACTGGGCGCCGGAAATGACATTCAGCTACGTCGATCCGGTCACCGGTGAGCGGCACGAGTGCGGCGGCGATTGCCGGCGCTTCGAGGTCCCGGCCGGGGTCGATCTCGAGATCCGGGTGCAGGCCCTCAACATCGGCGACAACCCGGGTGGCGACCCGGTGAGCTGGGACCTCTGGTTCGACCAGCCGCGCAGTCCTCTCCCTCCGGAGGATCTCGCTGACTGCATCGATAGCGAACAGCGACTCGATACGGATTGCTGGTACGCGATGATGGATCGAGTCGACTGGGAATGGTGGGACGGGCAGGATGCCGATCGCGTGTGCATTCCTGAGGATCCCCGCGACTGCGTTGACGAGACGATCACTGTGCCGATGAAATCGGATTTTGATGGCTCGCGGGGCCGCGGCGTTTACACCTTCCTGGTGTGGGTCGACAGGTTCGACACACAGACGGAGAGCGACGAGTTCGACAATGTGGCCGGCCCAGTGCGGGTGAAGGCGCTGCCGACCACGATGATTGGAACTGTCAAGCCGCTCGGGCCGCCGGTGATGGTCAATCCGGGGATGCAGTTTGTAGCGCCGGCCACGTTAGGCACGACAAGCCGGCAGGCGGTCTTCGCCCCGTCTTCGCCCAAACCCTTCACGGTTCGCATTCTCCAGGCCCACGAAGAAAAGGGCTTCAGCTTGAGCTCGCGGGTCGGTCGCGCCACCCTCGAGTTCTCGCCCTCCTACGCCGGTGTCGTGACCGTCGAGGTGGAGCAGGTAGGTGTGTGGGAGAAAATGATCGTGGAAGTTCGCAAGGTGTCGACGGGGGAGATCCTGGCCGAGATCTCCGGCAAAGGGAGGCTTCGGCTCGAGGGATCGATCGAGAAGGCCCTGCTCGTGGACGATCGAAGATTTGAAGTGATCGTCCAACCAGAGCAGGGGACCCGAGGCGTCCGCGGGACAATCTCCGTCAGCTATCCGGACCGGGCGGCCTACCGCCGCACCGAATAACCGCTCCTGCTCCCAAATCCACGCCACGATTGTGGTGCGGTTTTCAGTCTGTCCGTCTCACGACCATCAGGGTGATGTCGTCGTCGGCCGGCCGGCTGTTACGGAAACGGGCCGCATCGGCAACAAGGCGCTCGGCAAGATCGCGAGGCTCTTCGTTCGGATGGAATTCGACGATCCGAGAGAGGGTATCGAGGCCGTACTCCGCGTCGCGGCCGTTGGTGCTCTCGATGATACCGTCGGTGACCAGGACCAGACGATCCCCCTCTGCCAGTCGAAGCCGCTGCGAGGTGTAGGCCGATTGGCAGAAGAGACCGAGCGGCACGCCGTCGGGTGGGAGCTGCTCGACGCGACCGTTCTGAACGATTGGCGGGACGTGGCCGGCGTTGCTGAGCTCGACCCCGCCATCCTTCAGCAGGCGTGCCGCGACCATCGTCGCAAAGGAACCGACCGGGATGGCGGCGCCGAACAGACGGTTGGCCCGTTCCATGATCTCGACCAAAGGGAGCCCGGATCCGGAAAGCCCGCGGAAGATAGCGCTGAGATGCGACATGAGAAGCGCCGCCGAAACCCCCTTGCCGGAGATGTCACCGAACAGAATGAGTGTCTCTTCGCCGTCTCGAATGACGTCGCAGAAGTCTCCGCTGACCGCCCCGTGGGGCTCGTAGTGGTAGTAGCCCTCCCATCCGGGAGCGTCGAATTCCTGCTGCGGCAGCAACCGCCTCTGGATTTTCGATGCCAGGTTGAGGTCGTGCTCGAGGGCGCGACGCTGGTCGTCGGAGAGGCACTCGAGACAGATGCGGGTCAGCGGATCGTCTATCAGCAGTTCGCTTTCTATGAGCTCGTCGCAGACCTCACAGATGCCGAAATCTCCGTGCTCCATGCGGTTGAGGGCTTCGTCGACGGCGTCGAGGAGCTCGGCAAGCTGGTCCGCATCGGAGCGCGCGGCAGCGGCCTCGAGCCTGGTTCGCCGCTCGATCAGCTCGCCGTGTAGGCGTGAGTGATCGATTTGTGACAACGAAAAGGTCTGTGCTTCGTGCATCGATTTGATCTCCCTAACTGATAAAATTGTCTAACAGGTTAGAATATATATTTCAACACCTAACCTGTCAAGGGGCGAAATAGGTTATGATGATTTTGGAGGTGGAATGTCCGAGTTCGAATATTCGAGCGGGTCGTTGTGCCTCGACCTTGCCAACACCTGGGGCGATCGGTCCGATCCCGGGAGTGACAAGTTGAAGGGCTACCTCGATCTCCTGGCTTGGGCCCAGGGCGCCGGGGTGGTGAGCGAACGGGAACGCGTTGAGCTCTTGAAACTGGCGCACACGGAGGCGGCCAAATCGTTCGGCGTTTTCCGAACTGCCCATGAGCTTCGTGACACCGTCTTTCGCCTGTGCTCGGCGACAGCTGCCGGCGAGAAGGCGCCGGTACGGGAGGTGGCGGCCCTGAACGCGGCCCTGCAAACGGTTCCGAGGCAACGGCTGTGCTGCGAAGGCGCATGCTGCGAATGGGAGTGGCCGGCCGACAAGTCGGACTTGCGGCAGGTGCTGTGGCCTGTGATTCAATCGGCGGCCGACCTCGTGACCTCGCCCGATGTTTCCCGCATCCGCGTGTGCGGCGCGCCGGACTGCAACTGGCTCTTCATCGACCGCAGCCGCGGCGGCCGCCGGCGGTGGTGCGACATGAGCACCTGCGGCAACCGCGCCAAGGCGCGCCGCTACTACGAGCGGCACCGGCGTAGCTCGTGAAGCAACGCTTGCGTATCATCAAGAGAGGTGCTGTGTCTTTTTGCCGAGGGAGAATCTGATGCCGCCAGCCGTCCGGATTCGATCCCGTGTGTGGCAGACCGCGGCGGCAGCAATTGTCGCATTGCTCGCCGCCGGCACAGCGGCCGCCCAATTGCGGGCCGATGGCCGACAGGCGCCGGCGAGGTTGTGGTCGGCGCAAGCTCTCGAAAACCTCGGACCAGGGCCGTTGCCGCATCGGCCGGCAGCGGGCAAGCGCATCGAACGGTCGAAGGCAGCCACCCTCGAAGACGCCATCGATCAGTGCGTCGAGTTCAACATGTTGCGGTTGAGTGCACCGGGGGCGGCGGTCGCCGTCGTTCTCGACGGCGAGCTCATTTACGAGAGCGGTTATGGGGTCAAGAACCGGGACGGCACCGACCCGGTCGATCCCGATACCATCTTTCGGATCGGCTCGGTGACCAAAATGATGACTGCCGCGGCCGTGATGCAGCAGGTGGAGCTGGGTCGGGTCGTGCTCGATGCGCCGGTGACCGATTACATCCCGGAGTTTGTGGTCGGCGGCCGCTGGCCGGCCGACCGGATCACGGTGTGGCACACGCTGACCCACACGACGGGCTTCCCCGATCGTGTCAATGAGTGGGGTTTGGGGGCTGGCAACGGGGCGTTGTCGATCTGGGCCCAGGGCCAGGGCGAGATGGAGCTGCACGCGCCGCCGGGGTCTTTCTGGAACTACTCGAATCCCAACTTCATGATTGCCGGGCTCGTTGCTGAGCGGGCCAGCGGCACACCTTACCGCGACCTTTTCAAGGATAGCCTTTGGGGGCCGGCCGGGATGAACTCGACGACGTTTGACCCGGCCGAGGTCATGGCATCGGGGAACTACAGCGACGGCCATCACTACGATGCGACGACATACACCTGGTACGTTCTCGGTCCCGATGGCTTCGAGTCCTGGGCGGGCGGACCGGCGGGGCAGGCATTCTCGACGGTCGGCGATCTCGTGCGCTGGGCCCTCTTGCTCATGGATGGCGGCGGACCGGTGTTGTCGTCCCGGTCTGCGGCCGCAATGCAGCATCCCCACCAGTGGACCCACTTCACTCCGGATCACTTTTATGGCTACGCCGTGATGATCGAGGAATACGAAGGCCTCGACGTGCGCCAGCACGGTGGCAACCATACCGGCTATGGAACATACCTGTTGTGGGTCCCGGAGCGGCGCTTCGCGGTGGCGTTGCTCACCAATGTCACCTGGTCCCTCAACGACGCCGCCTATTGCATCGTCGACGAGGTGCTCGATCCGACCACGGTCGAACCGCCGGACCTCTCGACTGAACCGTCGACCTGGAATCGATATGTCGGCGACTACGTCGTCACCGATCACGAGGGGGCAACGACCGAAGCCGAGATCTTTCTCGCGGGTGACTGGCTGATGGGGTGGTTCACGAACCCGGCGGAGCCGGGAAGTGGATTTACCTCGAGGCTGCATCAGGAATTCCTCGACACATTTACCTATAGCTCGACTGGCGGTGCGTTCACCGATACCGAGGTCACCTTTTGCAGTACCGGAGGCAATCCGGGGCATGTGAAGTGGATGCGAAACCGTCGCGCGGTCGGCGAGCGCCAGCAGACCCCACGCACAGCCGGATCGCGGCGGCCGTAACTGCCAGGACGCCATTTCCGCGCTTGGACGGAGTCATCAGTTCTCCCGCACGAGAGATCCCCCCCCAATAATTGAACGAGATAATGAGGAGCTCCGGAGGAGCGACATATTCATAGCCTGGGGCGTGAGCCCCAGGATTCCAGGCCCAAAAAAATCATCAGCCGCGGAGCGGCGGCAGATGTCCGGGCAGTAGGACTGCGGCTTACGCCGCAGCCGATAATCTGTCGCCCCTCCGGGGCTTTTTTCTATTTGTCGTCCTTGCCCTGGGGCTCACGCCCCAGGCTAAATATCTTTCGCGCCTCCGGCGCTCCGTTCAGCAATCAGCGCCCCACCCGCGTATCCTCGGGAGACATCGAGGAGGTAGCTCCGTGAAGTTTCTTAGGACCAAGCAGAAATCAGTTCCAAACGCCCGCCCGATCTCTCTTCGACGATGAATCTGAGCGAATGTACACTCTGAGAGTGACGTAGTTCGCTGTTCGCAGGGAGACGAATTTTGAGAAGTGTTGTTGGTCTGGTGGCAGGGTGTGCAGGATCAGTTCTCGTCGCCTGGACCGCTACGTATGTGGCGGCGGGGCCACGGGAGGCAGAAACGGTCGTTCCTCCTGGAGAGGCACGGGAGGTCACCGAGATTCTCGACCCGGGACTGGTTATACCGCCCGGAAGAATGCGGGCCGAGGGGCGTGCGCTTCGAAAGGCGACGACCGTCGAAGATGCCATCGATGTCTGCGTCCTCAGCGACATGGCGTGGTTCGACGCGCCCGGGGCGGCGGTAGCGGTGATTCTGGACGGCGAGCTGCTCTACGAAAGGGGATACGGGGAGAAGCTGAGAGGCTCCAACGAGCCAGTCGGTCCGGGCACCATTTTCCGAATCGGCCCGGTGACCCAGCAGATGACGGCGGCCGCGGTGATGCAGCAAGTGGAGCTGGGCAGGGTCGCATTGACCGATCCGATCACCGACTTGATCCCGGAGTTCGAGGTCTCCGGCCCCTGGCCCGCCGACCGCATAACTGTGTGGCATGCGCTCACCCACACCACCGGCTTCCCCGATGTTCTGGAAAGCGGCAGCGTCCAGAACGAGAATTCCCTGTCGAGGTGGGCCCAACGGCAGGACGACACGAGGCTGTACGCCCCGCCGGGCTCGTTCTGGAACTACTCGAACCCGAGCTTCATGCTCGCCGGGCTGATCGCGGAGCGTGCCGGCGGCGTGAACTACCGCCAACTCATGCAACAGAATCTATGGGAACCCGCGGGGATGGGTTCGACGACCTTCGATCCCGCCGAGGTCGTCGAGACCGGCAACTACGCCTACGGACACTGCTGGGTGTGCTCCCAAGGTGGCGAGGTCGTTGTCCCGCCCGAGGAGAACGACCTCTGGGACGTGGGTCCCGCGGGCATGGCTTTTTCGACCGTTCGCGATCTGGCTCGTTGGTCCCTGTTGCTGATGGACGGTGGTGGACCGGTGCTGTCGCCGCGGTCTGCGCTGTCGATGCAGGCGTGGCAACAGTGGACTCACCTCACGCCGGACGATTTCATGGGCTTCGGCATCATGATCGAGGACTACCGCGGCCTCGATGTCCGATTGCACCCGGGCGGCATCAGGGGATACGGCTCCTGCCTCCTGTGGGTTCCGCAACGGCGTTTCGCGGTCGCACTGCTCGCCAACGCGACGTCGGAGATGACCGCGGCCGCCCACTGCATCGTCGACGCGGTGCTCGAGCCCGACGCGGTCGAACAGCCCGATCTGACCACGGACCCGTCGACCTGGAGACGATACGAGGGTGAATACGTCATGACCGAAGCCAATGGCTACCAGACGCATCTTCGGGTGTACCTGGACGACGACAGACTCATGGCAGAGGTCACCGACCCGGCGGATCCGTCCTTCTTTTACCTGACCGAGCTCGTCCAGGCCTATCTCGACACCTTTCGGCTCGACTCGAACGCGGACGGCAGGACGGACTTGGATTTCACGTTCTGTTCCCGCAGCGGCAGGCCCGGCTTCCAAATGTGGATGCGCAACCGCAGCATTGTCGGTGAGCGCCAGCTGATTCCGCGCATCGTCGGATCACGACGACCGTAGGCCGTCAACAGGGCGATATTGAAACTCCGTGGGGCGGGCCCTGAAGGACCCGCCTACAGCTATCCTTCTGAGTAATGACGTTCCGATAGCGCCGTAGGCGGGTCCTTCAGGGCCCGCCCCACAACGATCCGGATCCGACAGAGACCAACCTGAGCTAACCGGAGACGCACGATTCGAAATCCGAATTCGACATTTCGTCCTGTTATCCTTTGCGCTGCTCGATTTGGGGGATTCCACATGAAAAGAAAGTTGCTCGTGCTCGTGATCCTGGCCGCTGTTGCGGCTCCTGTTGCCGCGGCTGACGATGACAGCCTTTTCAACTCGCTCTCCTACCGTCTGGTCGGACCATATCGCGGCGGTAGGGTGACGGCGGTGGCCGGCGTTCCTGGCGACCCGATGGTTTATTACATGGGCTCGACCGGCGGCGGAGTGTGGAAGACCACCGACGCCGGCAAGACCTGGCGCAATATGTCGGACGCGATGCGTGAGCTCGAGCCGAGCAGCGATCCCGAGATCATGGGCGAGGTCGACCCTGCGCTGGCGGAGGTCGGTCTCCTGCGTGAGCCGATCGGTGGTCTGCCGACGACGGGAACCGAGTGGCGACAGCGCGGCGGCGATGCCTTCGGCACCGCCTCCATCGGCGCCATCGCGGTCGCGCCGTCCGACACCAACGTGGTCTATGTGGGCACCGGCTCGGCGTGTCCGCGTGGCAATGTCTCGCCCGGTGATGGGATCTACAAGTCGACCGACGCCGGCGACACCTGGCGCCACATCGGTCTTCCGGAGGCCGGGCAGATCGGGCGCATCGTGGTCCATCCGACCGATCCCGAGATCGTTTACGCAGCGGTCCTCGGCCACATCTTCGGACCCAACCCTGAGCGCGGGGTCTACCGCTCGACCAATGGCGGGCTGAGCTGGTCGAAGGTGCTCTTCGTCTCCAATGAGGCGGGGGCGGTCGATCTGTCGATGGATGCCTCCAACCCGCGCATCCTCTACGCCGCCATCTGGCAGGCTCAGCGGACACCGTGGACGATGATCTCGGGCGGGCCCGGCAGCGGCCTCTACAAGACCACCGACGGCGGCAACACCTGGGTGGAGCTGACGGAGGGTCTGCCCGAGGGCATCAAAGGCCGGATCGCGGTGACGGTGTCACCGGCGGCTCCGAACAGGGTCTGGGCGCTTGTGGAACATGAAGAGGGTGGCATCTTTCGCTCGGACGACGGCGGTAAAAAGTTTCGCCTTGTGAGCTCCGACCGCGAGCTTAGGCAGCGCGCCTGGTACTACACCCACCTCGAGGCCGACCCGCAGGACGCCAACACGGTCTACGTCCTCAACGTCATGTTCTGGCGGTCAGTCGATGGGGGCAGGAGCTTCCGACCGATCCGCGTTCCGCACGGTGACAACCATGCCCTGTGGATCAACCCCGACGACTCCCGGAATCTCATCGAGGGCAACGACGGCGGCGCCAACATCAGCTTCAACGGCGGGCGCAGCTGGTCGACCCAGCAGAACCAGCCGACCTCGGAGATCTATCGCTTGACGGTGGATGATCGTTATCCCTACTGGCTTTACGGGGGTCAGCAGGATAACTCGGCGATCGCCATCCCGAGCCGTTCACCCGGCGGCATCGCGTGGCGCGATTGGTATGCGCCGGCCGGTTGCGAGACGGCGACAGTGGCGGTTGACCCGCGCAACCCGAACATCACCTACGGCGGCTGTTACGGCGGTTCGATCGGTCGTCACGACCACGAGCTCGAACAGGAGCAGGAGGTCATGGCGTGGCCGCAGATGGCGGTCGGCCAGCAGTCCAAGGATCTCCGCTACCGTTTCCAGTGGAACTCGCCGATCCGAATCTCGCCCCATGACCCGTCGATCCTCTACCACTGCGCAAACGTGGTCCTCAGGTCGGCGGATGAAGGCCGGAGCTGGGAGGAGATCAGCCCAGACCTGACCCGCGATGACGAGTCCAAGCAGGGCTACGCCGGCGAGCCGATCACGATGGACAACACTGGAGTCGAGGTCTACGGCACCATATTCGCCTTCGAGGAGTCGCCGCACCGTGCCGGCCTGTTGTGGGCGGGGAGCGACGACGGTCTGGTCCACATCTCGGAGAATAACGGGGACACCTGGCGCAACATCACTCCGTCCGGCATGCCGGAGTGGGGAACGGTCAACGCCATCGAGCTGTCCGCCCACGATCCCGACCGCGCGTTCATCGCCGTCCACCGCTATCGTGAGGACGACTTCCGGCCCTACATCTTCCGTACCGATGACTCCGGCGCCAGCTGGACCCGGCTCACCAACGGTTCGAATGGCATCCCCGCCGACCACTTCGTGCGAGTGGTGCGCGAGGACCCGGACCGCAAGGGCCTGCTCTACGCCGGCACCGAGTTTGGAATCTATGTGTCTTTCGACGACGGAGCGAACTGGAAGCCATTCCAACTCAACCTGCCGGTCACCCCAATCACCGACATGGCGGTCAAGCGTGGCGATCTCGTGATCTCGACCCAGGGACGGTCGTTTTGGATCCTGGATGACCTCAGCGTCCTCCACCAGCTGACTGACGAGGTCACCGGCGCCGATTCCCACCTCTTCGATCCGCGGCCGGTGGTGCGGTGGGTCGATGGGTCGGGTGGCGGTCCCCGCCGCGGTGCGGTCGGCCAGAACCCGCCCTTCGGCGCCATCATTCACTACAAGCTTCCGGCCGGCCTCGACGAGAAGGATGCCGACGAGGTCAAGCTCGAGATCCTCGATGCCGACGGCGAGGTGCTGCGGAGCCTGTCGAGCAAGAAGCCGGAACGCCGCGCGCCGAGCCCCTGGCGGCGTTTCTTCCCCGAGCTCTCGGAGCCGCCGCTGCTCGATGCCCGCGCAGGCGCCAACCGTTATATCTGGAACCTGGCCCTTGCTGATGCCGGCCTGGTCGACGACGCCGTCCTGTGGGGTTGGCCGGGTGGGCCGACGGTGCCCCCCGGCACGTACCAGGTGCGACTGACGGTGGGGGAGTGGAACGACACTGCGACTTTCGAGGTCGTCCAGGACCCGCGGACCGACGTCAGCCAGGACGCGATGGTCGAGCAGTACGAGCTCGCCAGGGGCGTCTGGGAGGAGCTGACCCGCTCGCACGAGGCGATCGGCAGTATTCGCGACGTGCGTGGCCAGGTGAAGTCGGTTGCCGAACGGGCGGATAACGAGGCCATCACGGAGAAGGCCGACGCCATCGCCGATTCACTGACCGCCATCGAGGAGAAGCTCCACCAAACCAGGGCCGAGTCGAGCCAGGACATCCTCAACTTCCCGCCCCAGATCGACAACCAGTTGCTCTACCTGCAGGGAGTGGTGGAGAGCACCGTGGGCGCGCCGACCGAAGCAGTGAAAGGGCGATTCGAAGCGCTTCGCACCGAGCTTGATGGGCTCGTCGCGGAACTCGACGCTGTTCTCGCGGATCAGCTGCCCGAGCTGGAGCGGATGCTCGAGGAAGAAGATGTGAGCTACGTCATGGTCGAAGACGTGGCCGGAGAGTAACACTGGGAAGAGTGGGCGCACAACAACGGTTGAAGATGCCGCGTGAGGCGTCCGAGATGTATGCTGAAAGGACGAGTGGGTGACGCCAATTGCGTTACGGAGTGACTGAATGACGGTCTTGATCATGATCCTCGCCCTCGGTGCGGCGAGCCTGCAAACACCGGCGACCGCTGAAGAGGATCCGCTCGACGGCTGCTCGAGGGTCAAGACTGCGCGTGCCCACTTCTCCGAACAGACCAAGGCGCTGAGGCTCAAGAGCAGCAACGACCCGCTGACCGGACAGACTGATGTTCTGCATTACCGTCTCGACTTCGAGGTGGATCCTGCCGCCGAATACCTCAGCGGCAGCAACACCATGACGGTCAAAACCCTGGTCGACAACGTGACCGCCTTCCGATTCTGGCTTCACGATGCGATGTCCATTTCCGCGGTCGAGATCGACGGCAAGGCCGCGGAATGGCAGCGGCTGGACGCGGAGGTCATCGAGGTTTCGCTGGGTCGGACCTTAGCCCTGGGTGAGAACTTCGAGCTGCAGGTCGACTACGAAGGCTCGCCAATCGCGGGCGGGTGGATGTCGATTGTCTTCGAAAGCCACCGCGGCACACCGGTGGTATCGACGCTCTCGGAGCCGTGGTACTCCTACACCTGGTGGCCGGTGAAGGAGGACAGTCGCGACAAGGCGACCGGTGAGCTCCTGATCACAGTTCCAAGCGAGCTGACGGTGGTTTCGAACGGTGTTCTCGCCGACGTCGACAATCTCAGCGGTGGCAGACGCCGCTTCCATTGGTCGACCGATTACCCGATGAGCCCCTACCTGTTTGCTTTTTCCGCGACCCGCTACAACACCTTCGGGGACACCTACGTTCATCCTGGAGGCTCGATGCCGGTCGAGTTCTTCATCTACCCCGACTCGGACACGACTTCGAATCGCGCTCGGTGGCGCCTGTCGGTGGACATGCTCGCCACCTTCGGCGACCTCTACGGGCTCTACCCGTTCATCGACGAGAAGTACGCCATCTACGAGTTTCCCTGGGGCGGAGGCATGGAGCACCAGACCGCCACCGGTCAGGGGGCATTCTGGGAATCCCTGACCGCGCACGAGCTCGCCCACCAGTGGTGGGGAGATATGGTGACCTGTGCGACCTGGTCGGACATCTGGCTCAACGAGGGCTTTGCCACCTACTCCGAGGCCCTCTGGTACGAGCACAGATCGGGAACGGCCGAACCCTCCGCCTTGAAGGCGGCGATGCTCAATCGGCGGCCGACCACGCTTGACGGTACGGTTTACGTTCATAACCCGTTGAATGTGTCGCGGATATTCTCGTCCGACTACTCCTATCGCAAGGGCGCCTGGGTCTTGCACACGTTGCGCGGAGTGATCGGCGACGAGGCGTTTTTCGCCGTTCTCGAAGCCTACCGTGACCGCTTCGAGTACCTCACGGCCACGACCGACGATTTCCGAGAGGTGGCGGAGGAGGTCTGGGGCAGCGACCTGCGCTGGTTTTTCGATCAATGGGTGTACGGCGGTGGCGCGCCGGCCTATCGCTATGGCTGGCGCGAGCACGACCTCGAGGGCCAACGGTACCTCGAAGTGTCCATCCGCCAGGTCCAGCACGAGTCGTCGTTCGAGATGCCGGTGACGATCGAGACTCTCGAGCTCGGCGAACGGCGACGGTACACAGTTTGGAACGACGAAAGCAGCGAGCACTTCCTGATCCCGGTTTCAGCGCCGGTGGAGGAGGTGATCCTCGATCCCGACGACTGGATCCTGACGCGCTCCACGATCGAGACGGCCTTCACCGAAGGGCCGCCCAGGGTAGTGGAGGTCGACCCAGCTCCCGGCTCGACGGTTCGCGCCGGGACGCCGCTGGAGATAGCGGTTACCTTTCACGAAGATGTGATCGTCGACGGCTCTCACTTTTCGCTGCGACGAACCGACCGGAGTG
>Ga0255053_10000997_pt1 | contig 15610 bp, 8 predicted proteins | sample JV7_2_22_MG_FD_188635 | JGI IMG/M metagenome (GOLD analysis project Ga0255053, IMG submission 188635) | Seawater microbial communities from Jervis Inlet, British Columbia, Canada - JV7_2_22 | ecosystem: Environmental > Aquatic > Marine > Inlet | place: Canada: British Columbia | collected...
GATGACGACATCATCGTTGCCGGCCGTAACTTCGGTTCCGGGTCATCGCGCGAGCAGGCGGCGACCGCCCTCAAGTACCGCGGCGTGCAGATGGTGATCGCAGCCTCGTTCTCCCAGACCTACCTTCGGAACGCGTTCAACAACGCGTTCATCTGCCTCGAAAGCCCCGCTCTTTCCGACGCGATCCGTGCCACCTGCACGGACGAAGCGGCGGCAGGCGCCAAGACCATCCCCGCAGGAGATCTGAATATCGACTTCCCGAGCGCCACCGCGACCTGGCGGGGCGAGACCTATCCCCTCTCGCCCCTCGGCCCGGCGGCACAGGAGCTCGTCCTCGCCGGCGGCCTGGAAGCCCTGACGAGGAAAAGGCTGGGTTTGTAAGTCGGACGGCACAAGATCCTCGATGCTCGATACTCGATGCTCGATGCTCGATGCTCGATCCCCCATCCATCGGAACAGATTCCCACAGGTCACCCAGATGTACCCAGATAGACCTTTCTGCGTAGATCTGGGTCAATCTGGGTCAATCTGTGGGCATTCCTGGGTGGGCGGGCGGGGCCGCGTGCGGCGGAGGTGCCTGGCAAACCGCCGGCGGCGGGTTGAGCATCGGGCCTCTTTCGCTATCGCTATCGCTATCGGGATCGCTATCGAAAAAGCAGGCGACAGCTGTTCATCGATAACACTTCCTATTTTGAGAGACCGCGTCTCAAGTTACTCAAACAATTGAACTTTTGGTCGATCGCTCAAATTGACAGTGGCATCTGTCACGCGTAGCTTGGGCTCGCAAGGAGGAACCCATGAAGATTCGTTTCCTGGCCGTGATGGCTGTTCTGTCACTGACCCTGGTCGTTGCCTACGCCGCCGGTCCGTCGGGTGATGCCGCCCTCGGCACCCGGTCCTACGATGACTTCGAGCCCAACGAGGTGTGCGCCGAGTGCCACACCCTGATCGCCCGCCAGTACGACGAGGCGATGATGTCGCAGAGCTTCACCCACCACTGGGACGAGATCGAGTACTTCGAGCTTGCCCTCCCACACTCCGAGAAAGTGGAGAAGGTCGCGGGCGTCAAGGCCGGCTGCAACGGCTGCCACGCGCCCCTCGCCTTCCTCGCCGGCGACATTCCGCCCAAAAGGCCGGCCGAAGGCACTCGCGCCAACGAAGGCGTCAGCTGCGACCTCTGCCACTCGATCGTCGGTTTCGAAGGTGACGTGCCCTTCAACTTCAATTTCATCGTCGCACCGGGCGAGGTCGAGCAGGGGGTCCGAACCGGCACCGAGAGCCCCGGCCACGAGATCGCCGTCGACCCCTTCATGATGAGCGCCGAGCTCTGTGGCACCTGCCACAACGAGAAGGACCCGTGGGGGCTGTGGGTCAAGGCCACCCACCTCGAGTGGCAGGACAGCCCACAGGCCAAGGCGGGCATCGTCTGCCAGGACTGCCACATGCCGCCGGCGGCCGGCAACTCGGCGCCCGAAGCGGGCGGTCTGGACCACCCCGACATTCGCCAGCACCTCTTCCACGGCGCCCATGACAGCGGCAAGCTGGCCGGTGCGGTCGAGGTCCGGATCTATGCCGATGCCGACCAGGCGAAGGCCGGTGGGAAGGCGCTCTTCACCGCCAGCGTCGTCAACGCCAAGGCGGCCCATATGATCCCGTCAGGATCGGCCGAGGAACGGCTGCTGTGGCTCGACGTCACGGCGGTGGACTCGGCGGGCCGGTCCTATCATCTACCGGTCGACCTCAAGGGCTTCGAGGGTGAAGAGTTGACCGTCGCCTCGGCCGACGCCCTCGCCTACCAGGACATCGGCGACATCCAGGACCTGGAGGGCTTCAAAGGCCTGCTGCGTGACGCACCGGTGCCGGCCGGCGACCGCATCTTCAGGCTCCCGTACCTCGACCCCGAGGGACGGATGACTGTCGCCCAGTGGAACACCGCAGCCTTCGGTCCCGACTACCGGCTGGCGCCTCTTAAGGCCGTCAACGAAACCTTCAGCTGGGCCCTGCCCGCGGATGTCGCCCCCGGGCCGGTGAAGGTCACCGCGACGGTGTGGTATTCGCGATTGGTTGGGTCGGTGGCTGAGTTCCTGAAGATTCCGGCCGAGGAGGCCGTGCCGGTCAAGATGAGCGAGCACATCGCGACCATCGAGATTGTACAGCCGGCTTCGTGACGCCTGTCAGGCCATTGGATTGTATAAAAAAGGCCCAGTCTCAATCTCCCGAGCCCGCAAATCTCACCGGGTTTCGTCGCGAGGGCGGCGAGGTGCCGTGCCCAGTGGGGTTTTCGACCTGAGGGGCGCGGAGCGCGCACTTGCGGTACGTCGAGCACCCCGAGGCGAGAAAACACCGCTGGGTGCGGTGCATCGCCGGCCGCAGCAGAACGCTGGTGAGATATGCGGGCTACAGGCCGGGTTGACGGCCCCGCTGTGTTATGCTTCGCAGCGTCATTCGAGCTGAAGTTACAGTCACATCGCATCGATGATGGACACGGGGAAGGGGGTTGGCGTTGCGACGAATGTCGGGTGCTCCAGACCGCATCCACGCGTTCGGTGATCGTCCACCCTCACCGCAAGAACACCAGCACAAAGAACCCCAGAAAGGTCGATTCAATCAAGGTCCTCCCGACGATCCCGTCGGAGGGCTGATTTTGTGCGCAAATACGATATCAATTGAACGAAGGATTGGAGGGAGGAGATGAGCAAGATGTCGCATATCAAAAACATCCCGAGGGTTCGAGCCGCGGGAGCAATTGTGCTCGCGGGGATACTCGCGTTTGTGTTCACCGCACCCGCCGAGGGCATCGATCTGGCGGGGAAGAGCAGCACATTCCGTCTCAACCTCGACACGACGCTGTCGTGGGGCGGCCGCTATCGCGTCGAGGAGCGCGATTCGGCGATCTACAGCCATTGGCAGGGCGGTACTGCGTGGTCGGGCAACGGCGACGACGGCAACCTCAACTTCGACGATGGTTCGCTCGTCAGCAACACGCTGAAGGCGACAATCGACCTCGCCTTCTCGACGGACCCGAGCAAAAACCATCGCTTCGGCGTCTTTGTCCGCGGCAGCGGCTTCTACGACTTCGCGCTCGAGCAGGACTGCTGCGTACGCACCGAGCTCACCCAGGAGGCCCTCGACTGGGCCGGCAGCCGCACCGAGCTGCTCGACGCCTACGCCTGGTGGCAGTTCCCGATCGGAGAGATCCGGGTCGGGCGCCAGGTCCTCAACTGGGGTGAGAGCACCTTCATCCAGGGCGGATTGAGCGTAATCAACGCAGTCGACGTGTCGGCCCTGCGGGTGCCCGGCGCCGAGCTGCGCGAGGCCTTCCGGCCCCAGGGCATGGCGTGGGCATCCGTCGATCTGTCGCAGAACTTCTCGGTCGAGGGCTTCTACCAGTACGAGTGGGAGCCAATCGTCATCGACCCGCCGGGGACCTACTTCTCGACCAACGATTTCGTCGGTCCGGGCGGCGAGTACGTTTTTCTGGCCTTCGACAGCTTCCCCGACACCGGCGTGTCCCCCCCCTACATCCAGCCACCGGTGGATTACCCCTATATGAGCGTTCCCCGGGGCGCAACGGGCGATGCCGAGGACGGCGGCCAGTACGGTGTGGCATTCCGCCTCTTCGTTCCCAGCTGGGGCGGCACCGAGTTCGGCTTCTACTACCTCAACTACCACAGCCGTCTGCCGACCATCAACGGCGTCACCGGATCCATACAGGGTGCGATGGCCGCTGGGGCAGCAGGCCCGGCGGCGGCGCTCATGTACTACTACCTGGTCGGGGTCCCGCCGGGCGTGAACCCGATTGTCGACGCCACCGCCGCGGCGGTCGGGCAGGGGGCCGCAATCTCCACCTTCGCCCAGACCGCAAACTGGTTCACCGCCTACCCAGAGGACATCAAGCTCTACGGTCTGAGCTGGAACGCCCAGCTCGGCACCTCCGGCATCGCCTTCCAGGGCGAGATCTCCTATCGCCAGGACAACCCCCTGCAGGTGGACGACGTGGAGCTGCTCTTTGCAGCTCTCTCCCCACTCAGCCAGACGTTTGCCGACGCCAGCCAGATCACCAACGGGGATGCGCTCGGTTTCGAGGAAACGGCCCTGGGCTACCGCTACTTCGACACGTCGCAGCTCCAGTTCACCCTGACCAAGATCTTCTCCAACTTCCTGGGCGCCGACCAGGGCGTGATCCTCGGCGAGTTCGGCTTCAACAAGGTCTTCGATTTGCCGGACAAGGATGATCTGCGCTTCGAGGGCCCGGGAACCTATACCAGCGGCAACCCGGCAATGTCGGCGCCCGGCGGAATCCACGCCGGCAAACCGTTTGAAAGGCCCGAGCACTTCGCCGACGACTTCTCCTGGGGCTACCGTATCGTCAGCCGTCTGACCTACAACAACGCCATCGCCGCTTGGGCCTTGTCGCCGCGGATCTCATGGCAACACGACGTCGACGGTGTGACGCCGGGACCGGGTGGCTCGTTCATCGCCGGCCGCCAGGCGCTCAGCGTCGGCATCCAGGCCGGCTATCAGAACGCCTGGCAGATCGATCTCAGCTACACAATGTACCAAGGTGCAAGCCGGTATAACCTGATCAACGACCGCGATTTCATCGGCGGTTTCATCAAGTTCTCGTTCTAGGAAGGAGGCATGAAGATGCGAAGGAACTCGACAATTATCTTCGGCTGCGCGCTGGCCATCGCCGTCGGCATGACGGCAACCGTGTGGGCCCAGGTCGCACCGGAGGAGATCGCCAAGCTCGGGAACGAGCTCACACCCATGGGCGCCATCAAGGCCGGCAACGCCGACGGCACGATCCCGGCCTGGGAGGGCGGCATCTCATCCCCACCCGCAGGGTGGGAGAAGGGGATGCACTACATTGATCCGTTCGCGGACGATGAGATTCTCTTCACGATCACCGCCGCCAACATGGACCAGTACGCGGACAAGCTCACGGTCGGTCAGAAGGCGTTGCTGACAACCTATCCCGAAACTTACATGATGAACGTCTACCCGACCCACCGCAGCGCAGCGTTTCCGCAGCGGATCTACGACAAAACCAAGGAGATCGCGGGCACCGCGCGGCTGACGGAGGGCGGCAACGGCGTCACCGGCGCCATCAACGGCATCCCCTTCCCGATCCCCAAGCAGGGTGTCGAGGCGATCTGGAACCATCTGCTGCGCTACCGTGCCGACGGCGCCTCCCGCACCATCGGTCAGGCGGCGCCGACCCGCGGCGGCAGCTACACCCTGGTCAAGTTCTACGACGAGTTCTACATGCAGTACAGCATGGAGGGCAAGACCGAGGCCGACCTCAATAACCGGATCCTGTTCTTCAAGCAGGAGGTTATGGCGCCGGCGCGCCTCGCGGGCGGCATCCTGCTGGTCGGGGAGACCATGGACCAGGTCAAGGAGCACCGCAACGCGTGGCTCTACAACCCGGGCCAGCGGCGGGTCCGCCGCGCCCCCAACGTCGCCTATGACAACCCGGGCACCGCCGCCGACGCGATGCGCACCTCCGACCAGTTCGACATGTACAACGGCGCCCCCGACCGCTACGACTGGAAGCTGGTCGGCAGGAAGGAGATCTACGTTCCCTACAACTCCTACAAGCTGCAGGACCCGTCGGTAAAGTTCAAGGAAATCCTGACCCCACTCCACATCAACCAGGATCTGCCCCGCTACGAGCTGCACCGGGTGTGGGTGGTGGACGCGACCCTCAAGGAGAAAGCGCGCCACATTTACAAACGACGCACCTTCTACCTCGACGAGGACAGCTGGCAAATTGTGGCGGTGGACGCCTATGACAAGCGCGACCAGCTGTGGCGGGTCTCCGAGGGACACGTCATGAACTACTACAACGTTCCCAGCGTCTGGACCTCGCTCGAGGTCCACACCGACCTCCAGGCGGGCCGCTATCTGGCGATCGGTCTCAATAGCGAATTTCCGCCGTACGAGTTCGGCATCAAGCGTACCCTCGAGGACTACACGCCGGCCGCACTGCGTCGCGCGGGCAAGCGGTAGGCGAACAACAGAAGCAGCGGACGGGCCAGAGGGCCCGTCCGCTTTCCTATTAAGGCCGAAAAAAGAGGAGAACGGCAGATGGACACACCATCGCGCACCACCTCCGCCCGGGTCGCTGATCTCGTGACCCTTCACAGCAGCTTCTCCACCACGAGCAGGTGGAAGTTCACCGTCTTCGCGCTGGCCGTTGCGGTTGGTGTCGGCGCCCTCGCAGCGGCCCAGGACGAGGCGGCGCCCGAGGCGGCGGTGATGGCACGCCTCGCCTCCCGCACCTTGACACTCGACGCATTCGCCGTCGACGGCGTGTATGTGGCGGTGGGCGAACGGGGCCACATCCTGATCTCGACCGACGGCGGCGAGACCTGGCAACAGCAGCAGGTGCCCACACGAACGGCGCTCACCGGCGTGTATTTCCACGACCGCAACCTCGGTTGGGTGGTGGGCCACGACTCGGCGATCCTCCGCACCACCGACGGCGGTACGACTTGGGAGCTGGTCAACTGGGCCCCGGACGACGAGGCCCCGTTCTTTGACGTCTGGTTTTCGGACGCGGACAACGGTGTCGTCATCGGCGCCTACGGCAGCTACTACGAAACCAACGACGGCGGCACGACGTGGTCCTCGAGATGGATCAGCGAGGACGACTGGCACCTGCACAAAATCGCCCGTTCCGAGAGCGGCCGGTTGTACATCGCGGCCGAGGCGGGCTCCATCTATCGATCGGATGACAATGGAGAGAACTGGGTCACCCTTCCCACCCTGTATCAGGGTTCCTACTTCGGCATCCTTCCGCTGGAGGGGGACAGCGTTCTTCTGTTTGGCCTTCGCGGCCACCTCTTCCGCTCCGACGATGCCGGTGAGAGCTGGGAAGAGCTCGAGACCGGAACCGTTGCCATGCTCACCGACGGTCAGCAGCTCGGGGACGGCACGGTCATCGTCACGGGTCTCGGCGGCACCGTTCTGACTTCGTCGGACGGCGGGCGCACATTCACACTCCATCAACAGGCCAACCGTCGCGGCATCTCAGCGGCGGTTGAAACCGGTGATGGCTCGCTGCTGCTGGTCGGGGAGTTCGGAGTCAAGACCGCGGCTCTGAACGAGTTGACCGCAGGCAGCGATTGAGCGGAAGGGAGACAACGATGATCAGCTTTTTTGAAAACCTCATCTTCCGCAACCGTCGCCTGGTGGTGGTCCTCTTCATCCTGCTGACGATCTTCATGGCCTACCAGGCCTCCAACCTCAAGATCGACGCCGGGTTCGCCAAGCTCCTGCCCCTCAAGCATCCCTACATGCAGACCTATCTTGAATACCGGGATTCATTCGGAGGCGCAAACAGGGTGGTCATCGCCATCCGGGCAAAGGACGGCGACATTTTTACCCCCCATTTCTTCGAGGTCCTGGCCGAGGTCACCGACGAGGTCTTCTTCATCCCCGGCGTCGACCGCACACGGGTGATGTCTCTCTACACTCCCAACGTCCGCTTCACCGAGGTCGTAGAGGACGGGATCTCCGGCGGCAATGTCATCCCGGATGACTTCGAGCCGAACCCGGAGGGGCTCGCCAAGGTCCGCGAGAACATCCTGAAATCCAACTACATGGGGCGGCTGGTGGCCAACGATTTCTCGGCCGCCATCGTCGCCGCCGAGCTGCTCGAGTTCAACCCCAACACCGGTGAGAAACTCGATTACATCGGCGTCGCCGATGAGCTCGAGTCGATACGCGATAAGTTCTCGAACCACGAGGTCGGTGTTGACTTCGTCTACCACATCATCGGCTTTGCCAAGGTCATCGGCGACCTCGCGTCGGGCGTTGCCCGGGTGGTGCTGTTCTTTCTGATCGCATTCATCATCACGGGGGTCTTCGTCTACGTCTACTCGCAGAGCTTCAAGCTCACGGTGATCGTTGTCGGTTGCTCGCTGATAGCCGTCATTTGGCAGCTCGGGCTCCTCACTCTGCTCGGCTTCGGCATCGACCCGATGTCGATATTGGTGCCGTTCCTCATATTCGCCATCGGGGTCAGCCACGGCGTTCAGATGGTGAGCGCGTTCCGCGCCGAGGTCTTCGACGGCGCCGGGAGCGTCGACGCGGCGCGCTCGACCTTCCGCCGCCTCATTATCCCTGGGGGTATCGCGCTGCTGTCGGACACCATCGGCTTCATCACCATTATGCTGATCGAGATCCGCATGATCCAGGAGATGGCGATCGCCGCCAGCGTCGGCGTCGCGGTAATTATCCTCACCGACCTCGTCCTGGTGCCGGTGCTGCTCTCCTACGTCCATTTCGCCGCCAGCTATCAGGAGAAGCTCCACCAACGCGCGGACAAAATGGACCGGTTCTGGGCAGGGCTCGGCCAAATCACGACGCCACGAAACGCGGCCATCATCGTCGCCGTGGCGGCGGTGCTCTTTGCGGTCGGCGGTTGGAAAGCGACCCAGATCAAGATCGGCGACCTCCACGCCGGGGTGCCCGAGCTGCGACCGGACTCGCAGTACAACATCGACACCGAAGTCATCACCAGCCATTTTTCGATCGGCGTCGACGTCATCACCACCATCATCGAGGCCCACCCCGAGGCCTGCACCGAGCACGCGATCATGAGCGTGATCGACGACTTCGAGTGGCACGTGCGCAACGTGGAGGGAGTGCAGGGACTCTTCGGCATCGGCGGCATCGCCAAGATCATCAACGCCGGCTGGAACGAGGGCAGCCTCAAGTGGCGCGAGCTGCCACGCAACCCGTCCATGATGGCCCAGTCCGTGACCTACATCGACACCGCCACGGGGCTTCTCAACGGCGACTGCAGCGTCATGCCGGTCTATATCTATACCGCCGACCACAAGGCCGAGACCATCGACCGGATTGTCGCCGCGGTCACGGAGTTTAACGATGAGCACGGGACCGAGGAGCTCAAGTTCCGGCTCGCCACCGGCAACGTCGGCGTCATGGCCGCCACCAACGAGGCGGTCTCGGCGGCCCAGTTCCCGATACTGATGTGGGTCTTTGCGGCCATCATCGTGCTCTGTCTGATCACATTCCGGTCGCTCAAGGCGACTCTCAGCATCGTCGTTCCCCTGGCCCTGGTGTCGATCCTCGCCTACGCCCTCATGGCCATCCTCGAGATCGGTCTCAAGACCTCGACCCTGCCGGTGGTGGCCCTCGGGGTCGGCATCGGCGTCGACTACGGGATCTACATTTACAGCCGGTTCCGCAGCCTGCTGCAAGAGGGCCAGTCGATCCACGATGCCTATCTCGCGACCCTCAAGCTCACCGGCAGCGGCGTGATCTTCACCGGCATCACCCTGGCGCTGGGTGTCGCCACCTGGATCTTTGCTCCGATCAAGTTTCAGGCCGATATGGGCATCCTCCTGACCTTCATGTTCCTCTTGAACATGGCGGGCGCGATCGTCCTGCTGCCGGCGTTGGCCTACTGGTTGAAACCAAAGGCGTGACGATGCGCTGAAACGGCATAGCAGTCACTTCCCGGGCGGGCGCCTCTTCAGGTGTCCGCCTTTTTTCGACATCGAATTGAACCACAGAGACACAGAGAAAACACAGAGCCGCTCACGTCGCAAACACGAAGGCACAAAGACACGAAGAAAGGTAGAACCGACGCGCTCCGAGCGCGTCAGCCGGTGAGAAGACGGCCTGTGGCGAACGCTCGTGTTCGGAGCAGGCCGGCTTCTCACCGGCGGCAGGCGATTCCGAATCGCCTGTCGTTCTGCCGACCGTAGGCGGCACCGCCTTTCAAGCTCGGCAACCAACCCTTTGCGTCTTTGCGCCTCGGCGACTCTGCGTTCTTTTTCGAACGGGGTATCCCGCTCTACGTCTCTGCGGCTCCGCGCCTCTGCGTATATTTTTCTTCTTAGTGAATTCTTGGTGCCTTGGTGTCTTGGTGGTTGTGATGGATTCAGATGATTATCTCTGTGCCTTCTCTGTGTCTCTGTGCCTCTGTGGTTTTTCGGTCTCCGACGCCGGTCAACTCGCACAGATTTGCGTTCTTTTCACTCCTCTTCTGTGGCGAGGCGATCGGCGAGCTTGCGCCACGGTTCCATGCCGTTGCACGGCGGCTGGTCAATGACGGTGCGACCGCTGTGCTCCGGAACCTCGAAACGCTCGAAATACTCGTCGAGCGAGGCACTCAACCCGGCACTGATCTCCCGGTACTCGGGAGAATCGATCAGATTGGTGGTTTCTCGCGGGTCGGCCTCGAGGTCGTAGAGCTCGTCACCGAAGCGCGGATCGAGCGGCGGGTAACGCCGGACGAGCTTGTATCGGCCGTCGCTGATCTGTCGGGCGTTGCCGTGCTCGGTGAAACGATATCCGCGCCACTCGGCATCCGGATCGCGAAGTCTGGGGAGCAGGCTCCGGCCGGGGCTGTCGATCTTTCTTTGGAGTTCCTCGCCAAGTTCGACACCCGCCGCGTCGAGAATCGTCTGGAAGAGGTCCAGATGATCGAACGGCAGATCGAAGGTGACTCCGGCCTCTGCAAAGCCCCCGGGCCAGCTGAGAATCATCGGCACGCGGATCGACTCCTCGTAAAGGTTCTGCGGAAGAGTCGCATTCGACTTGCCGATCAGACCGTGCTGGCCGACCATCATGCCGTGGTCCGAGGTATAGATCACGAGGGTGTTGTCCAACCCGCCTCGGGCCTCGACCAGGTCGAGGATCTTCGCCAGCTCGGCGTCCTGATGGCTCACCGCCGCGTAGTACTGGGCGAGGGTCTCACCGATGTCTTCGGGTGCCAAGGCGGCGGGATATGCCGCTTCGAACCGCGATACCTCGCCGGCCGATACGGCCGCGAGATCAGCGTTGCGGTATTTTTCGACCCACTCATCAGGGTGTCCGGTGATCGGCTCGTGGGTGTCGGTGGGCGCAAAGACCAGGAAATACGGCTGCTCGGGGTCGCCGGACTCGATGAACTCCCGAGCGGCACGCCCCAGGTGTTCGAGCTGGAAACCACCCACACTGACCGGCGTTCCCTGGTCGGACAAATAGACCCTTCCCTCGTGCAAATATTGATTGGGCCAGTCCTTCGGGCCCTGGTCGTAGCTCAGCCACCGATCGAATCCCCGTGCCGGTTTGAAGCTCGTCGCGCTGCCATGCCACTTGCCGATCAGGGCGGTCCGGTAGCCGGACTTCTGCAGCAGCTCGGAGAGCAGAACTTCGTCGTCGATCCAGTCGTAGGACGCATCCGGTCGCTCGGCCAGGAAGTCGTGGACCCCGTGCTGTGAAGGCATGCGGCCGGTCATTAGGCTGATCCTCGCCGGCGAGCACACGGGCGCGGGGCTGGTTGCGTCGGCCATGAGCAGCCCCGAAGCCGCCAACGAGTCGAGGGTCGGTGTCTCGACCTCGGCGTTGCCATAGGGTCCGGCGGCCCACTGTCCATGGTCGTCGGCAAGGAAGAGGACGATGTCCGGCGGGCGGGTCGAGCCGGGGTCAGATTGCTCTGTCGGAGAGCCGCAGGCAAGGGCGGTCATCGCGAGGCAGGCTGCAAAAACGGTAGGCAACGGTCGGCGGAGTTCGAGTCGATCTATCATGTGCCCCTCCCGGCGTGATGGTAGCAGGGGGCGCTCCGAGCCCTGCAAAAAACCCCCTCCGATTGGAGGGGGTTTTTTCTTTCGATGGCCTGCGTTTTCGGGCCATGGGTACAAGGTCGATTAGAACTTGGCGACGAACTCGACGCCGATGATCCTCGGGTCGTTCATCATGCCGGTCAGATTGTTGAAGTCGATACCGTTCCGCACGATCTCTGCGTCGGTGATGTTGCGACCGAAGAGAACCACCTCGTACCTGGCATTGCTGAAGGCGTAGCCGAGGCGCAGACCGAGCTCGAACGCATTACTCACGAACTCAACCGAGTCATAGAGGAAGAAGTGTTTCTCGCTCTGGTAGGCAAAATCCAGCGAACCGAAGAAGCTCTTCTTCACCGGGTCCGACTGGTAGTTGATGATGCCGTTGAAGATGTACTCGGGAGCATGCGGCAGGCTATTGCCGTTGATAAAGGCCAAACCATCGATCACAGGATCAGTCACCGTGCATCCGCCGCCGCACGGGGCGACCGTCAGATCCGCGTCGACGATCTCGGTCGGGTTCCAGCTCGCTCCAAAGGTCATCATCCAGTTTCCGGATGGGATCCACTCGATGTCGGCCTCGAGGCCGTGGCCCTTGGTCTTGTCGGCGTTCAAGAGGGTCGCGGAGTTGAACTCGCCACCGACCGCAGTCAGCTGCTGGTCACTCATCTCGAAAATGTAGGCGGTCAGATTGAGGCGCAACTTGTTGTCCGCCAGAATCGACTTGACGCCGACCTCGAACGAGGTGTTCTGTTCGGTGTCCGCCGTCGTCACACATTCCGCGGCCACGGGACAGAACGTGATCCTGCCCTGGATGGATGGGGCACGGAAACCGGTGGCGACGCGGCCGTAGACATTGACGTCCTGGCTGGCCTTGAAGGTCGCGCTGAGATCCCAGCTCACAAAGCTGTCACCCACTTGCTCCGTGATCCGCCCATCGAGGTCTGGAATCCAGGGGAGGCTTTGCGGCATGGCGACCCAGAAGTCCTTGTCGTCGTCCGAGTACCGCAGCCCACCGGCGAGATCCCAGCTGTCCGAAACCGCCCAGTTCAACGATCCGAACAGAGCGAAAGCCTTCGTCTCCTGAAACTGGGTCGCGAGGGCATTCTGTGGGTTGCCGGGCGCATAGGTATCGTAACTGAAGTTGTCGATATTCACTTCCTCGTTGAAGTAGAAAAAGCCGACCAGCCAGTTGACGGCGCCGCCGCCATTGCTGGCGATGCGGAACTCCTGGGTCCACTGGTCGAGACTCGGCATGGCGCCCGCCGACTCCGACTGGAATGGGATGAAGCCGGGGCCAGCGAAACCACCGCCGTCGATATCGCCCCGGCTGTACATGTCTCGAATGCTCTCGTAGCCGGTGACGGAAACAAAGGTGGCGGCTCCAAAGTCGTACTCGAGCCGCAGCAGGCCACCACGGGACGTGATCTCCTGCGTGTTGAGGCCATTCAGCGTGACCTGATCCTGCTGGAAACCATCGACCAGATTGCTGCTGCCGACATTGAAGACGTTCGCGCGGAATATCCGCGCGGTGCCGTCACTCACTTCCCAGCTGTGCACCTTGAACAGACCGGAGAACTTCTCATTCGGTTCCCACAGGAGCTGAAGACGGAAGGCGGTCGTCGTATAGCCACCGAGATCCTCGCCACCTGGAAAATTGTTGTTCACCCAGTTGCTGCGTGACTGGTAGAGGCCCGAAGCACGTGCCGAGAAACCACCACCGAGCGACCCGCCGACCGCGGCCTGGATGTCGGTTGTCGAGTAGGTGCCGTACGACGCCCGAACAAAGGCATCGAACTCCTGTGACGGTTTGACGGTCTCGAACTTGACGATACCCGCCGGGGTATTACGCCCGAAGAGGGTGCCCTGCGGTCCGCGCAAGACTTCGACGCGGTCGAGATCGAAGAGCGGCATGCCCTTGACGACCGGGTTTTCGAGCACCACCTCGTCGACCACCATCGACACCGGTTGCGATGCGTTGAGGTCGAAGTCGGTGTTGCCGATGCCGCGGATGTAGAAGCGTGGGAAGGCACGGCCGAATGATGATTCCATAATCAAGCTCGGCACGCGGGCCGAAAGCGCCCGGATGTCGGTGCCACCGGTCGTGATGATGGCGAGGTCCTCGCTCCTGAGGATCGAGACCGCCACCGGTACGTCCTGAATGTCTTCCTCTCGTTTCTGGGCGGTGACTGTGATCTCACCCACCGCGATGGGCACTTCCATCGTCTCTTCCTCTATGCCAGGTTGCTCCTCGGCCGGCTCCTCCTGGGCAAAAGCGAGACCGCTGAACGCGATCAGAATCACAGTGAAAACGACGATTCCAAACAGACGTCTCCTCATCAGGTCTCCCATAACTGACCTCCCCTTTTGAATTGAATTGATTTGGTCCATATTTCCGCCGTCGAGGATAACATTTCCCCTGGGAACGCGAAATGCCGGAGGTCGGTTCTCAATCGCGGGAAAGTCGTTGGCAGATGGCGCTGCCCATCTCCTCGGTGGGAACCGTATCCGATGGGGCCAGGTCAGCGGTCCGCAGACCGGATGACAGCGTCTCCCCCACCGCCTTTTCGACCGCTAAGGCCTCGGCGGAGAGACCGAACGATGAACGCAGCATCATCGCGGCGCTGAGAATCGACCCGACGGGGTTCACGACGCCACGACCCGCGATGTCGGGGGCGGACCCGTGGATCGGCTCATATAGCCCCATCGTCCCCTCTCCGAGAGAAGCGCTCGGCAGCAGACCAAGCGAACCGGCCAGCACTGAAGCCTCATCGGTGAGGATGTCGCCAAACATATTGCCCGTGACCACAACATCGTAGGAAGCAGGATTCTGAATCAGCCGCATCGCCGCCGAATCGACGAGCTGATGCTCGAACTCGATCTCCGGGAACTCATCCGCCACCTCGGTTGCCACCTGTCGCCACAGCCGCGAGGTCTCGAGCACGTTCGCCTTGTCGACCGAGGTCACCCGGCCTCGCCTCTGACCCGCGAGCTCGAAGGCCAGCCTCACAATCCGGCGGATCTCGCGATCGGTATAGACCATCGTGTCCACCGCGCGGACCCCCCCAGCGACGTGTTCGCGCAGCCGCGGTTCGCCGAAGTAAATACCGCCGGTCAGCTCCCGGACCACGAGCACGTCCACTCCCTCCAGGAGCTCGGGACGCAACGGCGACGACTGAACAAGCTCGGGGAATACCTGCACCGGCCGGAGGTTGGCATACAGACCAAGCTCGGAGCGCAGGCGCAGAAGGCCCTGCTCCGGTCGTACGTCGGCGGCCGGATCGTCCCACTTGGGTCCACCTACGGCGCCCAGAAAAACGGCGTCAGCGGCACGACAGGCGTCGAGCGCTTGGTCAGTCAGCGCCGTGCCGTAGGCATCGATCGAAGCACCGCCAATGGTTTGCTCTGAAAACTCGAAATCGTGCCCGAATGCGGCGGCAGTCGCTTCCAACACCTTGCGCCCCTCCGCAATCACCTCGGGCCCGACACCGTCACCCGGTAGAAGAACGACCGAGGCCTTCATCTCGAACACCCGGCTTTGTGTAGGGGCGGGATATATCCCGCCCCCTTCATCCGACATCCTATGGGTCTCTCAAGGGCGGCATATATGCCGCCCCTACAGATCGCTGACCCTGCTGTCGTAGGGGCGGGGTTTATCCCCGCCCGATTCTCCAGGGTTGTTGCTGGAGCCTCAAATACCCGATTCACGATGACCCTCCTCGTACGCTGCAATGGCGTTCTCATGCTCGAGCAGATACCCCAGCTGATCGATGCCCTCGATCAGGCACCGCTTGGCAAAGGCCTCGATTGGGAACTCGACGGACCGCCCATCGGGCAGGTGGATGCTCTGAGTCGGCAGATCGATGGTCAGAACGATCCCCTCCCCCGCCGCGGCAAATTGCGCCAGCTCCGCATGGGTTGCGAGATCCACCTCCACCGGCAGCAGCGAGTTTTTGAGCGCGTTGCTGCGAAAGATATCTGCAAAGGAGGTCGAGATGATCGCCCCGAAGCCCCAGCCGACCAGG
>Ga0255053_10000998_pt1 | contig 15602 bp, 12 predicted proteins | sample JV7_2_22_MG_FD_188635 | JGI IMG/M metagenome (GOLD analysis project Ga0255053, IMG submission 188635) | Seawater microbial communities from Jervis Inlet, British Columbia, Canada - JV7_2_22 | ecosystem: Environmental > Aquatic > Marine > Inlet | place: Canada: British Columbia | collected...
CGATTGGCAAGAACAAACCGGTGATCCCAGCTTGTCCTTCATAGAGGTATCCGAACCACCGTTAGCACACCTGGCAAAGTGGCACCGGATTCCCCGGTTTCTCGTATATCTGGGTTGGCTACGGAACGTCCGTCGGGTGGCTGAGAGACTTCATGCGAAGCGCGCGTTTGATGCAGCTGCGCATGCAAGTGCCTCGGTTTACTGGCTTCCTACCCCGGCTACACAGCTCGGCATTCCATGTGTGTGGGGACCGGTAGGAGGTGCGGTAACGACTCCACGCAGTCTCTGGCCCGTGCTTGGCTGGAGAGGACTTCCGGATGAATACCTGGATGCTATATCTGTCCGCTTGATGGCTCAATTGCCCTGGACCCGACGTACGTGGCGAGGCGCAACAGTCCCAATCGTGCAAAATGAAGAGACGTTGGCGCGGTTGCCGAAGTCAATTCAATCCAGGGCATCGGTGCTCAATCACGTGCTTTTCACAGAAATGCCTGTCGTCAGGCCACGACCGCGGAAGTCCCATATTATTTATTGCGCCGGACTTCTGAATCGAAAAGGACCCACGCTGGCCATACGGTCGCTCGCAAACACTCCGGACGACGTGCATTTGCATATCGCAGGAGACGGGCCAGAAATCAATCACCTGCAACGCCTGGCGCGGCGACTCGATGTGTCTGGTCGCGTTGAATTCTTTCGCTCTGTACCACGCGCGTCGCTGTTCGAGCTACTTGCAGAATCAGCTGCTGCAGTATTTACAGGCCTGCGCGAAGAAGGCGGTATGGCGCTCGCGGAGGCCATGCTAATTGGTACTCCAGTCATCGTACTGGCTAACGGAGGGGCGCGCACCATCGCCGAAACAACCACCGATCCGAAGCGCGTCATGCTCATACAGCCGGGTAGTGTGAGTGAGACAGCGCAGCGCATAGGTATGGCAATGACCCACTTCAGCCGGAACCTGACATCATCTACAGGCCCTACGATAGATCAATCATTTGCACAGAGCTTTTTGGAAGATCGACTTGAAGCAGCTCTTTCGTCACAATCTTCAACGAACAGATCCGGCATAGGGGCACGACCTTCTTCAATCGGTGAAACCGCCTGAGTCAGATGTCTCCAGGCTGTTACATTATTCGGATCAGCTAGCTGTGGCGCTGCAGCTAGCCGATAGCCTGATTATATTGTTGTTGCTGGCAACTCTTCTGTTCGCGATCACGTACTTCTATTTTACGGGCAGACAACCCGCAATTGCGTATGTCCTGGCTACATACACTCCATTCCAGAACGTAATCCTTCCCTTGATTCTCGCTTCTACGGTGTTGCCTGCTGCAGCCGGGATTGCGCTGATAACCTTGAAAGACTCCCTGCTCCTTTGCGGGCTCCTGTTTTGCCTCGTCCATGTAAGCCGGATATCCATTCAACGGGTCGACATTCTGGGCCTGCTTTTCATCGCTTTTCTCTTCAGCAACCTGATCTTGTCGGACAGCGGTGCGGGCCCTTCCTTGCGAGCATTTCGATCATTCTCGGTTCCCGTCTTGCTGTACTTCTTCGGGCGGCTTAGCCTGCAATCAAATCAGCAGATCCAGAGCTTCGTGAAGTGGAGTCTCGGTCTGAGTGTCATCGTGATGATAGTGGCAAGCATCGATTATGTTTTCGTTGTGGCGTTACACGAATCGATGCTGCCTTCTCCGCAAGATCAACTGTCCGACTTTTATGGGCATATTGGTTCGCAAGAAACGTACATATACTCGAAAGGCTTTCTTGGGAGCGTGCCGAAGCTGGTCGGCCCGTTCGGTAACAATCTGATTACAGCCGCTTACTTACGTGCGATCATCTGTATATTCATCTTTTATCTTGTTCAGTCGAAAAAGACTTTGCGATTTGCGCAATTTATCTTTTTGACCGCACTGTTTGCTGTGTCGGCGCTGACTCTCTCGAGATTTACCATTGGCGCTCTTTACCTGATCGGGTTCCTACTCGTGATACAGGACAGACTGTGGAGTGTGACGGGAAAGGTATTGACGGTTGCCAGCGTTGTGTTCGCAACCGCGCTAGCCTGGAATATACTCGCTGAAGTGGCGACGACAACGCTGAACGTTGAGGATGAATCCACACATGGTCATGTTAGCTCCATTGTAGTTCTCGGTGAGATGGAGCTAACCGTTTTCGGGCATGGACTTGGGTTTGATGCAGACACCGGCGGATTAACCAGGGCACTGAAAGGTGAGGGATATATCAGGCAGTTCATGCCGGAACTTGGCATTTTCGGTATCGCGCTTTTTCTCTCTTTCGCCGCCTCAGTCGTATTAGCATTGGTCCGGTTCAGAGATTTGAGTATCTCGAATATTCGCAATCTGCCGGGCCGCTTCTGGATCGCTCTGCCACTGATTATTGAGATCCTGCACACACCAATTGATACGGGCATCCAGAGCTTTCTGGCCAACGGCTTGGTCTGGTTCCTGGTCGGGGCAGTGATTTCCGCTGAGCGGCTAGCAGTCCAGCCGGGTGGCGAGAACTCCAGGGATGTCGTGCCGGTTTAGGAGCATTGCTCAGGTCATCCGCAATTTAGCGCTTCGTGGACCCTGCGGCCACCATCTTTCAGCCTCGGTGATTGTGTACGGCGAAATGAGAATGAAATTACGACAGATAGACATAATGGGTATCAGCGTAACGGACGTAACGTATTCATCGCTTCACGAATTCATCCTGGAAAACATCAGAGCGGGCCGCAAGTCGCCAATATTGAATGTCAACGTGAGTGCCATGAACATCGCGGAAACCGACGACGACTTCCGGAAGATACTTCTGAATAGTCCACTGGTTTTTGCCGACGGCATGGGGATCGTGCTGGCATCGATACTTCAGGGCGAACGCCTGAGCGGCCGCATAACCTATGCTGATTGGATGTTTGAGTTTGCCCGCTTTTCGGCTGAGCACAGTATCACATGGTATTTGCTCGGATCCGAACGCGGAACGGCGCGTTTGGCGGCAGACAATCTTATTAAGCGTTTTCCGGATTTGGAAATTGTTGGCTGTCATCATGGCTATTTCGAGAGGAATGGAGCCGAAAACGAAATGGTAATTGAGAATATTAATCGTTGCGCACCGGACGTTCTCTTCGTGTGCTTTGGTATGCCGGATCAGGAAAAGTGGATTGCAAATCACCAGGGACGAATTGACGCGACGATTTTCCTTCCCGGCGGTGCCTGTCTCGACTATCTGAGCGAAAAGACTCGGCGGTGTCCGCAATGGATGGGGGACTTTGGTATGGAGTGGCTATACAGACTTGGACAGGAACCAGGCAGATTATGGCGGAGATACATCCTGGGTAACCCCATGTTCTTTCTACGATGGGCCAAGTACCAACTGCTGCGGTAACGACTTCGATGATTATGATCAGCCGATCCCATCACCCTCTTCCCAGCATGGATGCATGCATACGCTTTGATTTCGGGGGACCAGGTGAGCAATAGGCGGAGAAGGGACGCAGCATCCTCTCTGGCACTGCTGATTCTGTCGCTAGTCATTTCCTTTAGCTTGGCGGAACTCCTGGTCAGGACATTCGCTGCCCAAGCATTTCATCCTGGCCGACGGCTCTTCCTGAGTAACGCACAGTTCGACGTTACCGGGAACGGGGCAGTCCGGTATTTTCCTTCGGAGAGGATCCGCATGGTCGCAGTATATGAGGGAGCGGTCGAGTTTGATGTCACCTTCGTTACGAACAATCTCGGATTCATCGATACCGAGGACTATCCTCTGGATCGTACGCAGGAGGGCAAGGCGTATGTTCTCATCGGTAACTCGTTCGTGGCCGGGATTCATGGTGGCCAACCGTGGGTTCCGAATCTCAGGGCTATGGCGAATCAGTCAGGGAATTCGCGCGCGATATACAACCTGGGCGTAGAAGGCACGGGATTCTGGCATTTCTCGAAGCTGCTCGATGACGTCCAGGATGAACTGCCGTTTGATGTCGTTGTCATCGTCGGTCTATCTGACGATTTCCGGAGGCCGTATTGGACCCCAATCGTGGAGGACTCATCGGTGTATATGTGCCTGAGCGATGAAAGCAGAGAAGAATGCGCCGGACGAGAACCTTACGCTTCCCTGTTCGACGAGTCGATGAAACAGGGTGACATACTCGACATTGCGAAACAGACCACCGGGACCACTGTGTTGCTGAATGACCCGGGTCGTTTTCTGGAAGTGCAGGCGAAACGCTCGTTGTTTCTTGTCATGCTAGTAAGGGGTATAAGAGCTGCCTTGGGCAGTCGGAACTCCCTGGGCTTTGACGGATTCAGAGACCTCGTTGACCGACAGAGAGGTCGCGATATCTACCTTCTGCATGTTCCACAGAAACACGAAGTGACGAATAATCGGTATGACGTGGATCCGATGGGTGAGGCCAGCGCGCTGGGTGTTACTTACGTGCCGCTGTTGGACGCATGTGAATGGGACGAAGAAATGTTCTACGAGAGAGACTCTCATCCCAATGAACGCGGATATCGCAACCTCGGTCTGTGCGTTGGTACAGTCTTGAGCTTGCTGCCGTGATCAGGCTTCCCTGCTCGTCCTGGCAGTCAGATAGGCAGCATCTTCGGGAGACCGGCTACCAGTCGACGCAGCAACGACTGTAATCGGAGTATTGCATAGGATAGCGGTCTTTACAGGCACCGCGCTTCCAACGGATGAGGGGCAACTTTGGCTGGAAATCAAGAAAAACAAGCGGCCGCGAGGCACGATGTTTCCAGGCTGGCAAGAGGTGCCGGAATCGCCCTGATCGGCCGAATCGTCGGTCGGGGAATCAATATCGTAAACCAGGCAGTCCTGGCTCGCCTGCTCGGTCCGGCAGCGTATGGCCTCGTTGCGATAGGGTGGATACTTCTTCGTATCGGAAATTTGTTCACGGTCCTGGGCCTGGACAATGGTGTACTTCGGTTTGGAAGCCAGATCCACCGCGACAAAAAAGCGGATTTCAGGAAATTAATCTTGCTCAGTCTGGGCATCGCGCTGATTGTCGGGTCTCTGGCTGGTGGACTCCTTTACCTGGGCGCGCCCTGGCTGGGGATTAGTGTATTCGCGGACCAGGAATTGATTCCTGTCTTTCGAAGCCTCGCAATCGCTTTTCCCCTGGTTTCCGGGTTGACGGTCGCAGCTGCCGTCACGCGAGTCTCCCAACGCATGCAATTCTCTGTTCTGGCCGAAGACCTTACTCAACCAATCGTGATGCTTGGGCTTCTGCTCTTCGTGTTCTTGCTCGGAATGGGGCTGAGCGGCGTGATATTTGCGATCGTTGTCTCATATCTTGCCGCGTTTGCATTGTCATTGCTCCTTATCAGATATCTGTACAGCGATACGGTCGCCGCCCCTCAACCCGGTCGCTTTCCCGTGGGCAAATTGCTGGCTTTCTCAATTCCTACAGCGCTTACAAGTGTCTTCATCAACCTGATAATTTGGTCCGATCGCCTGTTCGTCGGTTACTTCGGGGTCGCCGAGGACGTCGGCATCTACCAGGCCGCCTCCCAGGCGTCGCTGCTTTTTGCCGTTATCATCGGCGCGTTCAATGTTGCGTTTGCACCAATGATTGCCGATTTCTTCCATCGAAACGAGATTGATCGCATGGCTCATCTGTTTCGGACCAGCACCAAATGGGGGCTATATGTCGGCGCGCCCCTTTTTCTGTCCCTATTCTTTGCCCCAACGGAGGTACTGACAATCGTATTCGGCCATGAATACGCGATCGGAGCGCTGCCTCTCGTCATATTGGTGGCCGGGCAGGTCGTTAATCTCGCCACCGGTCCAGTCGGGAATTTGTTGATAATGACAGGTCGTCAAAAACCCTGGGTTCTCGTGACAGCGTTTGCATTCCTTGCCAATGTGATGCTCAACATCATTCTGATTCCCCGATTCGGGCTAACGGGAGCGGCGGTGGCAACTTCAGTAGCCACCTCAGCATCTTTCCTCGGCGGACTCCTGATAGTAAGTCTGTCTCTGGGGCTATGGCCTTACGATCGCAGAATCCTGAAAGGATTGTCGGCTGCGGCTTTGACGATCGCCGCGCTCTATGCTCAATCCTATTTTGACATTGCGAATCCTCTGGCTCGCTTCGGGTTAATCATGTTGATTTCTATCTCGGTATTCCTGGGCGCATTGCTTGTCTTCAGACTGGACGACGAGGACAGGGACTTGATCGAGATGGTCAAGCTTCAGGTAAGAGAGTCCTTCAACAACCGGGCGGCGACCCGATGACATCTGCGCCGAAGACTCCCGTCAAGGTCCTGTTTCTTGCCGGCTGGCAAAGAAATGGAAGCACGCTTTTGCAGCGGATGCTTGGGCAGATAGAAGGGGTTTTTCCGGGCGGTGAACTCTGGTACGTCTGGGAGCAGGGCCTGTTGGAAAATCGGCTATGTGGCTGCGGTTCCCGATTCCGGGATTGCCCGTTCTGGGTTGAGGTCTTTGAGGGGGCTTTCGGCGGGATGTCCTCGATCGACGGGAGAAAAATGATGCGAGCAGTGCTCTCCGGTTCGCGCACCCGATACCTGCCGCGCTATTGGACATCCGCCGGAAGAAGATCCCTGGCTTCACGCCTGGAATCCGAGTTGGATGCAATCAAGAGAATCTACCTGTCGCTGCTTACGGTCTCTGCGAGTGACTACCTGGTTGATTCATCGAAGAGCCCCGGTTATGCCAACCTGTTGAGCATGATCCCCGAGGTCGAGGTCTACGTCGTTCACCTGATCCGTGATCCAAGAGGTGTCGCATATTCGTGGCAACGGAACAAACTGCAGATTGACACCGGTAATCAGGATCACATGGACAAGACCAGTGCTGGAAAGAGCGCGTTGCTGTGGAATGCATGGAACCTGGCCAGTGAGAATGTCCACGGGTGCAATCCGGAGCGTTACTTGAGACTCCGATACGAGGATCTGATAGCCAATCCGAAATTCGAAATGGAAAGAATCATGGAGATGGCCGGGTTGTCCAACAGGAAACTGGATTTCATCGACGGAAAGACCGTGCATTTGACGCGCACGCATACCGTCTCGGGAAATCCGAACCGTTTCCAGACAGGAGATATTGAGTTGAGGTGCGATGAGGAGTGGAGGCATGCTATGAGCGGTGTTCAACGGAATACAGTCACATTCCTTACGAGGCCCCTTCTCGCCAGGTACGGGTATCGCCCGGCGATTCGGTGACAAACGAAACAGCTCGCTGGTAGCGTGGGACCTTCATGAGACTTGCTGTGTCTGCCAATGAGGACCCAGGTCCTGAACACGCTCATCTGAAACGAGTTCCCGATTATTGAAATGAGTACGGTGAGGATACTTCTAATAATTCTGGCGCAAATGACCATCTTGTCGACCGCTTCGCCACAGTCGCTCAGGTGCGCCTTCGAGGACGACTTCCCCATTGGAGTCGCAATAGATGAGACGCGATTAAACGATAGGGTCTATGTAGAACTCGTTAGAACGCATTTCACGTCACTGACAACCCAGGATTCTCTTAAATGGCTGCCTATTCACTCGGGAGAGCATACCTACAATTTCGCGCGTACCGATCGGACTCTGAAATTCGCCGAGACTAACGGGCTCGACGTGCTGGGGCATACGCTGATCTGGCACAACAGTCTCCCTGAATGGGTCTTAGGCGATAATCCCAGCGAACAGATACTCCTTGCTCGCATGGAAAGTCACATCGCGACGTTACTCGCCAGATACCGGGGCCGATTCGTGGGAATGGACGTGGTGAACGAGGCGATTCTCGTCGATGGATCCCTTCGTGCCTCCGGTTTCCAGACAACAATCGGAGATGACTATATCAGACACGCTTTTGCATTCGCGGAATCTGCAGATCCCGGTTTACCGCTGATTTACAATGACTTCCAGATCGTGTCGGCACCCAAGCGCAGACGAATCATCCAACTGATCGAGGAACTCCGGGCAGCAGGCGTACGTATTGATGCCGTTGCTTTCCAGGCGCATTGGAGAATCGATTCGCCACCTATTGAGGCAATAGAAACGGCCATCGTCGAGATCGCAGCGGCCGGTGTCAAAGTCGTTATCAGTGAGCTTGATGTAGACGTACTGCCCGATGGGTGGTCCCGCCGGGGCGAGCACATTGCCGATATGACAGCCGAGGATCAGGCAAGATTTGACCCGTATGCTCCCATCCGCGGCGGGATTCCCGGAGAAGTCCTGCAGCGACAGGCCGCCCGCTACGTTGAACTCTTCCAGATTTTTCAAAAGCATCGAGACAAGATAGGTCGTGTGACATTCTGGGGTCTCTCGGACAAAAACTCATGGCTCAACAATTACCCAATCAAAGGGCGAACCAATTATCCACTTCTCTTCGACCGCGATGACCGAGGCAAACCGGCGCTGCACGCGCTCCTTTCTCTGTCCAGTGTATCTCCCGTAGATTTCGTGCTCGATGAGCGTTCATGTCAACGGGGACGCAACGACGCTCCGCATGGCCGTTGAACTCGGATGCAAAAGGACGTCAGGTGTACCGAAACGGACAGAGAAATGGGTCAGAAACCGCCAATCCCGAGGATGCAGGAATAGTGAGAGTACGGACCGCGATTTCAAAGTTTCTGTACGATATCGTTCTGATCAATCGGAAACTGTTCCGAGCTCCACTCTTTTTGGGGCAATTCGCCCTGGGAAGACGATTCAACCGGCAGGCTTCCCGGGCGGTCAAGCGAATCCTCCTGGTTCGCCTGCAGCGGCTGGGCGATCTGATGATGACCAAGCCCGTGATATCTGCGTTACATGAGGAATACCCGGGTGCCACTATCGATATCATTACCGCTTCGTCAGTAAGGATTCTGCAACAGCTATTCGCGAAGGAGATTGACAACTGGTACTCGTATGAATCCTCACTGTATCAGCCCCGTGCATCGGCCCGCGCAGAGAGAGCCGCTCTCCGAAGGTCGCTCCGGCAATATGACCTGGTCATCGACTTCGATGGGGATTTCTTCACCTTGAACGTCGCCCGAGCCCTGAAACCAAACCGTTACCTGAGTCGTGGTTTGACACGTATCAGCGAGGCGATCCATCACAGGGAACGCCGGGATGCACAGCTCGAGCTTCTGTTCATGATCGCTGGAGTGGAGTGGCGTGAGAAAGAGCAGTCGGGAATGCGAACCGCTGTTCGACAGAGGCTTATCGAAGTTCACCCCTTTTCGGGGGCCGGAATCAGAGACCCGGAGCCGCAATTCTGGCGCGAACTCATTGCTGAATTACAGAATACCTTTGATGACTATCAAATCATGCTTACAGGTTACGGCAAGGAGGAGCCGGTTGTAGCGGCACTTGCAGAAGAAACCCGCTCAAACGTATATGCGGACGATAGTGACGTCCTGCATCAACGGTTTCGTCAAAACGTTGCACTGGTAATCTGTCCGGACACGTTTACGATGCATTTCGCGGCGCACCTCGGGACGCCGGTGATTGCGCTGTTTGGACCACAGTCGCCTGCGCGGTACTGTGACTTCTATCCGACCGTTCACCCGATCTATCACCCGGTTGCCTGCAGCCCGTGCGGCTATAATAATTTTGGCATTGACTTCTGTCCTCGCGAAAAGCGCTGCCTTCGGTCAATAACGGTCACCGAGGTCGTTCAAAAAGCGGAAGAATTGTTGCGCGACTCGCACTAGACGGATGACAATGGATACAAAAATACAGGCAGGCGCGGGCACAGCTCTGTACCGGCGCTTATTCTAGATAGATGCATGGATAGTCACCGTATGACCGCGCCCCACCAAATGCCCCTCAGATTCAGGGTACCAGCCGTTCTGATATTTGCTGTTCTGGCTTCGAACGGATATGCCGAGGAAGACTCCGATACCCAAGGAGTTTTTTCGCTGGAGCCGGCACTTGGTCTGGAACTCAGATACGATGAGAATATCTTCAAGAGTGCGACAAGTGTGCAGTCATCTCTTATCACGATGATTTCACCCAAACTGGTGATTGCCGCTGAACCATCCAAACACCGCTTTGCAATCGAGTATAACGGTGACTTTGCAAGGTACTCGGACAGCGGTCCGGATGACTACGAAGATCATCATCTGGAAGCCAGCGCGGACCTCAACTTCAGTAAGCGAAGTAAATTAGAATTAATCGGGTCATACGACGATGCTCATGACGATCGGGGCACTGTTTTGACCGAAGGCTTTGATTCGGCGCTCAATATCCCGCCGAGTCCCGATGAGTACGAACTGCAAAAGATACTTGGCAGATTCACGCTGGGCTCCGGTACGTCCAAAGGCCGGCTGGTCTTTGAAGGTGCGTCCAGCGATCTGGAGTACACGAACCATCGTGATCGAACTCGTTTTTTCGATCGTAGTGACGTTTACGGAGATGCAGCCTTTTACTATAGCGTTGCGCCGAAAATTTCCTTGTTGTTCGATGCTCGGCTAACGGATATCGACTACTCGAACGACCGCCCATTGCAAGAAAGCTTGAATAGTCGGGAATATCGTTACCGGGCCGGCGTCACATGGGACACGTCGGCGAAGACAAAGGGCACAATAAGAGTCGGTTACGTACAGAAGGAGTTTACGGAGAGTGCGCTCGGAGATTTCTCGGATCCGAGTTGGGAGGTAGACGTTCGCTGGTCGTTCCGATCGTACTCGCATTTCGATGTCCGAACCGCTCGGTACCCCTCCGAGACTAATGGTGGAGGTAACTTTGTTGACAACACTCTTTACTCAGTCGCATGGGAGCATGAGTGGGGTATCCGCTTAAAGTCACGACTTGTGGCGAGCGATCTAGATCGGGATTACCGTGGTTCCAGCGTTAGTCGGCAACAGCAGCTTAGGCAATACAAGTTCTCTCTGAGTTACCAAATGCGGCGGTGGCTCAGTTGGAAAGCTGGTGTGGAAGTCAATTCCCGCACCAGCAATATCCAGCGTTTCGAGTTTGACGGGAACATATACAGTATCAGTCTGTTGATGACGCTGTACTAAAGATTGATTTTTAGTAGACTAAGCTAATACAGCCAAATAAAAAGCGCATACAACCCGTTGTTTTTATAAGAAATTGGCTTCAACCTTGATCTGGTTCATGTAACGTTATTCGGGAAATTGCGGGCCCGCAGTTGCTGGCGCCCGAAATAAGAAGCAATGAATCTCGTTGGAGCAGGCATGGAGACGAGTATTCGCCTATTGAATCGCAATGAGAGACCATCGGCCCGAGGCCAGGTTGGTTCTTATCTGATCCTGGCAGTCGCAGTCCTTACCTTATGTTTGATCAATACTGGTGCGGCGGCTGGGGAACCGAGCGGTGCGGACACATTCAAACTCGGGCCCGGTGATCATATCCTCATTGACGTATTTGGTGAAGAGGATCTCAGCATGGACGTTCAGATCAACAATTCTGGAACCTTGAACTATCCGTTCCTCGGCGAATTAACAGTGGAAGGACTGACCGTTCGCGGCCTCGAACAACTAATAACTCAAGGACTCGAAGGGCCGTATCTGGTCGATCCGGACGTCACCGTATCCATCAAAGAGTATCGCCCCTTTTATCTATATGGCGAGGTCTTGAAGCCCGGCGGAATTCCATATCAACCTGGACTAACGCTGCAAAAAGCAGTTGCTCTTGGCGGCGGTTTCACGGAACGGGCTTCCAAGAAGAAGATTACGGTGATTCGCGCTAGTGATACTAACGCGTCAGCCAAACCAATCGAGCTGAATGACCCGGTGCACCCAGGTGATGTCATAACAGTTCATGAGAGTTTTTTCTGAATTCATATGGCACCAGACCAAAAACAAGTGGCTGATATGCGCCAGTTCTGGAATGTAATTGGCCGCAATAAATGGGCAATTCTGGGGCTGTCAGGAGCGGCCAGCTTAGTTGCTGCGTTGATAGTGTTCGCAATGACGCCAGTCTACCAGGCGTCCGCAACTATATTGATCGAATCCCAACAGCCCAATCTTGTGTCGATCGAGGAAGTTTACGGGCTCGATTCACGCAACCTGCAATACTACAAGACTCAGTTCGAAATCCTTAAATCACGGCCACTGGTAGAAAACGTTATAGAAGCTCTGCAGCTACACAACTATCCCGAGTACAGCGAGGATGTTGAAGGCACGAGCTTTTACCTGGATTTGAACGATTGGATTCGCTCATTCCTGACCGGTCAGTCGACATCGACTCAGCTGGATCCCGTGCAGGAAAGAATCGAGACTTACTACAGCAATCTCACGATAGCACCGAAACGTGATACTCAGCTCGTTGACGTGCACTTTGAGTCGGAAGATCCTGCTTTGGCGGCCACGGTGGCCAATAGTCATGCTCAGGCCTATATTCAAAGCGTGCTTGAATCTCGAGAGAGTGTGACGGACTCTGCTGCGACCTGGATGTTAGATCGGCTCGCAGAATTGCAGGAGAATTTGCTGGAATCAGAGCAAAGACTTCAGGAGTTCAGGGAGCAGGAACAACTAATCGATGTGGAGGGATTGAAGTCTCTTCCGGCCCGGGAAATTAATGAATTGACTTCCCGGCTTGTAGAGGTCAGGGGCGAGCTGTCTCAGGCGAGAATCGCGTATACACAGGTGTACCGGGGTCGCGATGTCCCGTTGGAAGATCTGCGTAGCATACCGGCTATCCTCGAAGACAAGGTCGTGCAGGAATTGCAGCAGAATGAAGCCCAGGCACTAGGGAAAGTGGCGGAACTCGCGAAGCGTTACGGTCCTGAACATACGAGAATGATCACCGCACAGTCGGAGCTATCCAAAGCGACCGAGAATCTGCGAAATCAACGCCGCAGTGTTGCCGAAGCGATCAAGATCAAGTTTGAGGCGGTCCAGGCCGAAGAACGCGAGCTCTTAGGAGCGCTGGATCGCGCCAAGCAACAATACCAGCAGATCGGACGCAAAGAATCGAAATTACTGACATTAGTGCGGGAAGGAGAGACAAATCGGGAACTGTATGATCTTTTCTATAATAGGGTGAGTGAGATGTCCGCAACCGGCGGACTCGAAACCGCTCCCGCGAGAATTATCTCGCCGGCCGTAGTTCCCGCTAAACCGAACCAACCAAAGAAGCTAACGATCGTTTTCCTGGTATTTGCGATTAGCCTTATGCTTGGAATAACGGTGGCTTTTGTTCGGGAAGCCATGAACAACACGGTCAGAAGCGTTGCGGACGTCGAGGAGAAACTCAGACTCCCTATACTGGGGATGGTGCCTTTGCTCAAGGGCAAGCGCAGAAAGCACACTCGGCTCGGGAACGCCTTTTTTGACATGACGGAGCCTGACTTCAAGGAAGCTATCCGTAGCGTTCGAACAGGAATTTCCCTGGACAACACGGAACACCCGCACAAAGTCATCGTTATTGCATCATCGACTAGTGGGGAGGGTAAGTCCACCGTCGCCCTCAACCTGGCATATTCATTCGCCCAGGCCGAAAAAGTATTGTTGCTTGATACCGATATGCGCCGCCCATCGATCGGCCAATCCTTGAAAGTCACCAGTGATCAGCCGGGTCTGGCACAGCTTCTGGCCGGAGATGCCAGTCTCGCCGAGTGCGTATTACGTGGCTACAAGGGTTACATGGATCTGCTGCTGCCCGGGACTATACCGCCGGACCCGTCGCAACTGCTTTCATCTGAGCGGCTGATTAATGCCTTAAGGGCGCTTCGCGGAAATTATGACCGCATCATTATCGATACTCCACCGATACTGCCCGTCAGCGACGGCCTGGTTCTCGCCATGCATGCTGACACCGTCATCTTCGTGGCTAAATCCGATGCGACCTCGGTGCACCAGATCAAACAGGCATTGGACCTTCTGCTGCGAGTGAACGCACGAGTTACTGGCATTGTCGTCAATAAGCTGGACGTCCGTAAAGCCAGGAAATACAGTGATTTCGGCTTTGGTGGCTACTACGAAACCTATCGGGCGCCACCAACAGCAAAATGAGGCTGCGCAAGCCCTCTCTAGAACAGCGTGTAGATAAAGGGTGCGATTGCGGAACCCTGCGCCACAACCAGAAGTGCCCCCAGCAGCACCATGATAATGATTATGGGCGAGAGCCAGAATTTCTTCCTAACGCGCATGAATAACCAAAGATCTTTCATCAAATCCCACATTAGAATGGCCTCTCCATATGCTCATTATCCGGCTGCCGACTCTCCATCCTGTAGCTATTGGACTCGGCGTCACCTGCTTTTCGAATCGAGCTTCGGTGGAACATGCGACGTACCAGGCCCGCGGGTGTGATGACAAAGTAGAATAGCACTCCAAGCAACAACGGCGTCGTAATCCGGCTCAGCAACAATCCGAAGCGCATCCACCCGACGTAGATATACCGCAGGCCTTGCGGGAAAAGCACCCCGACAATCAGAAACACCGACGCCAAGGGCCATGGCCATACGGGCCAGGCACGCTCGAAGAGAAATGGCAGGATTATGCCGAATACACCTGCGATGGCCGCGGCCATGATGAACCCGAATTCGCGCAGGATTTTCTTATCCGGATTTTTGAAGTTAGCAGATGTCATCAGTCTAGCTCGAACTCTTCTTTCCAGGATTCATCGTCGTCCCATCTTGGCTGGCTGCGTTTGCCCAGCAGTATGTTTTCTACGACAAGATAGTCCATCTCGGTTCTCATGAAGCATCGGTACGCATCGACAGGCGTACAGACGATTGGCTCACCCCGCACGTTAAACGATGTATTCACGAGAACCCCGCATCCTGTTCGGGATTCGAACGCCTTGAGGAGCCTGTGGTATCTTGGATTCGTTGATTCACTTACCGTCTGGACTCGTGCAGAGTAGTCAACATGGGTAACGGCTGGAATTTCGGACCGTGGCACGTTTAGCTTCGCAATGCCAAACAACTCTTGTTGTTCCTCTGTCATCGGCAGCCTTAAATTCTCGCGCACCGGGGCGACAAGAAGCATATAAGGACTCGGTTCCTCAAGCTCGAAATAGTCTGAAACACGCTCCTCCAGAACCGATGGCGCGAACGGTCGGAATGACTCGCGATATTTGATCTTTACGTTCATCACCGACTGCATTTTGGTGTTGCGTGGATCACCGACAATTGACCTGCCGCCGAGGGCACGCGGTCCGAATTCCATGCGCCCCTGGAACCACCCTATTACAGAACCATCGTCCAGTATCTCTGCGAGCCGGGCAAACAGATCATCATCCGGTACCTCGTCATAAACGGCACCAAGCCGATCCAAATCGGCCTTGATTTGTGATCCGGTGAAATCTGGTCCGAGATACGATCCGTGCATGAGATCGGAGCCGTTGACGTGCCGCTTGTGCCCGAGCTTTTCATGCCAGGCGATCGCCGCACCTCCTATTGCGCCACCGGCGTCACCTGCAGCCGGCTGAATCCAGACGTTGTCGAAGGGCCCATCCCTCAAGACTATGCCGTTGGCGACACAATTCAGCGCGACACCACCAGCAAGGCAGAGGTTTCTCGAGCCAGTTTCCTTCTGCACTGTGATTGCGAGCCGCATTACGACCTCTTCAGTGACCTGCTGAATCGAAGCGGCTATATCCATATCGTCCTGAGTCAGATCCGTCTCCGGCGCTCTGGCAGGCCTGCCGAACAACCCGGCAAAACGGTCGTTGGTCATCGTCAGGCCT
>Ga0255053_10000999_pt1 | contig 15577 bp, 17 predicted proteins | sample JV7_2_22_MG_FD_188635 | JGI IMG/M metagenome (GOLD analysis project Ga0255053, IMG submission 188635) | Seawater microbial communities from Jervis Inlet, British Columbia, Canada - JV7_2_22 | ecosystem: Environmental > Aquatic > Marine > Inlet | place: Canada: British Columbia | collected...
CCTCCCTCATCTTCTGTGCAGTTACGCACACCTTATATTAAAAGTGCGCTCGTGGCGCACTTGGAGTAATCGCAACTTTTGAAAGACAAATTTATTTACCAAAAAATGGCAGAATCCTAAAAGATGACTCTCGTGTGATGTTTACAGTATCGCCGCTTTGGGGAGGCCTGATTTTTTACAGATACTATAGGCGATATCACAGATTCGGCCAGAATTTGCATACGTTGGAGGTATCGGCAAATTGGCATTGAATAATTATGCCAGAAGTCATGCGTTTGGATTACAGAATTAATCCCTCACCGCTTTAAGCCTAAGCCTGTCGCCATAGGGTCCAATAGTGCTGATTTCTGCATTTTCCCCCATGAATTTGATTTCACTACTTGTGCCTTCAGTATGCCCTACATTAATATAGGAAAACATAAAAGTATCATCGTATAACCAATCTCCTTTAAATGCGACTGTTTCCTCAGGCAATTCAGTTGTCCGATATACACCGTCTAAGCCAACCTCTACAGAATATTCCTTACCTTTTAAACTATATTCCATAATTGCTACACTATCCTTTAAAACAAAATCGAAGCTGATATTCTCAAAACCTATCTCATTAGGTTCAATATTATATTTTACTCCGGAGATAATTTGAGAAATTGGAGGAAGGTCTGGAACGGAAAACGCTTGGGGAGATTTTGAATATTTTTCAACCAATTCATTTAACTGCGTATTTGCCGTTGTATTTTCTGGCAATGGCGAATCAGATTCAATTGCCCTGATGATATAATGAACAATTAAGGTGTCTGGTTTTCTAAAGGCTTTGAAGCTGGTAAACACGACCACCATATTATGTTTAGGAATAACGAAAATGCGTTGCCCGCCATATCCTGCAGCAGCATAATAACCTGCCTCATCAACCCACCATTGATATCCATACTGGTCAAAAAGCGTGGCTGCAAGATAGCCTCTTGTTGATTCGGTAACCCATTCTTCTGATACTATGGTATTGCCTTGCCACTTCCCTTTATTTAAGAAAAGCAAGCCAAATCTGGCCATATCGTGTGGTTTCAACCACATTCTACCGTAACCCACGTCAATACCCTGTGGGTTGGGTTCCCACTTTACATTGGTAATACCTATAGGTGTAAAAAGATTTTTCATTGCGAATTTATAGCTTCGCATTCCTGTGGTTTTCTGGATGATAGCGGACAAGAGGTAGGTAGCACCATTACAGTACTCAAAGTTTTGGCCGGGCGGTTCATTCATCGAAAGGTCAAGCATGTATTGCGTCCAATCACTGCTTTGCCACATCTTTCTTAAACCTTGCCATCTATCCTTATAGGTGTCTCTACATTCCAATCCAGTTGCCATAGTAAGAATATTTTCAAGGGAAATGTTCTCTTTATCCTTTGTCAAGTTAGCAGGTGTAGTTTCAGGGAAAAACCCAAGAAGTCTTTGGTGAACATCTTTGATAAGACCTTTATCTATAGCTATACCGATAAGTGTTGAAGTAATACTTTTAGTACATGAATGGATAATATGGGCTTTATCTTTTTTGAATGGATAAAAGTAAGCATCTAAAACTATATAGCCGTTCCTTATTATGGTTACAGAATCAATAGTGTTTGGATATAATGCTAATCTTGAGAGCATATCTACCAATACCTCAGAGTTAATCCCCTGGGATTCTGGTGAAGATGTGCGCCATGCCGCAGTTGGCCAATAGTCTTGCGACTCACTCGATGCAATTCCAAACGCTAAGCATATAAAGAGCGGAACTCCACAAACAATAATCGTGTTCAAGATAAACCTGATTTTTCTATTAAAGTTATTTTTACTTCCAGACATTTTACCACCTTCAATTATGCTGGCTTGGAGTTGAGATAAAATGGCACGGAAAAGAAAAGGTAAGAGCAGGTTGAAAATGAGTACAGGTCAAGCCAAGTTATTGGATTCAGCTTCCGGTCAAGTGAGTTTTAGGTACAATATGAAATACATATATCATTGCGAATATTTGGTCAAGGAATGGGATACTCAGCAATACAGATACATGGAGAATGTACGCGCACAATTGCCAAACTACAGATACGTAGATGTAATCGCAGGTTTAAATTTTCCATAAATCTGCCAGAATTCCATATTGGCGTCAACCTTTGATTTTATGAGAATGTACGAAGGTTTTAAGAAACCTGTGATATCCTCTAAATTCAGACCAAAATTTGTTGGATTTATAGCCTGAAATTTCTATCCATCAAAACTCAAAACCATTCTATGTTAATTGCAGATATCATCTGAAAAAATTGAACATTGAAATAGTTATATATCAGTCTTCAATAGGACACGGTTTAAATGCACAGTTGTTATAGGGGTCTCTAGCCACAGCCGAACCATCCTGGCAAATTTTCACGTCATCAATACAAACAATTTCAATAGGACATGGCTCAAATTCACAGTTGTTGTAAGGGTCTCTACCTACACTTGTGCCATCCGGGCATAATTTGGCATCTAAAGCACAAGCAACCTCAATCGTATCATCTGTTTTGATTTCTTTTGCACAATTGCTGCCAATAAAAAGACCGACGATAGCCAACCCAACATATACAATTTTTATATTCATCTTTTTCGTCTCATTTTGGATATAAAAGGTAAAATGGGTAGCATTTGCTTTACCAAGGGATGTTATTTAGAAGAAATCAATCTTTTCAAAAGGATATCTTCCACGTTCTGTCTCGCATCCAAAACAGACAAAACATAAACTTTCGTTTCTGATATTCTATATATAATTCTCCAGGGAAGTACAATTAATTCTCGATATATCAAGATACCTTGGTCTTGAAGCTCTGGCACTATGCTTCCTCGTTCAGGAAGAGTGAAGAGGCTGGATGCTTTTTGTTTAATCTTTTTTAATATTTTTAATGCATTGGCTGGGCTGTCTTCCGCTATATATTCAATAATGCCCTTTAAATCATTTTCTGAAACTTTAGCCCATTCAATTTTGTAGTTGTCGCTCATTTAAGCGTTTCTTTCAGTGAGTTTTCAATATCATTGAATACTGCCTCCTGTGACTTAGCCTTGCCATTTTTAAAATCGCCTTCACCCTGTGAAACCAACTTTAATATACCGATTGCGTTGCGCATCTTTTCATAACTTTTAGGGTCCTGAAGCACAGCTCTCGGTTCTCCATTTTGTGTTATTATTACGGGACGATGGGTTTCGTTAATTTTATTAAGCAAATCGGCTGCCTTAGCCTTGAGATATGTAACAGACTTTATATCACTTGTAATATTCATTTTCTTCACCTCCAGTCCTCATATGATACTAAATTTAGACCGAAAGTCAAGGCTCAAATGCAGTTGACTGCTAACGGGTCCCGAGATGAGCCGCACCCCGCGCGGAGCGGTGCCCCCTCCATAGAGCAATTTATTTAGCATCACAAAATATCCTCCTGGTGAGAGCTGCCGCAGACGGTGCAAACGCATTGTTGGGTTCACTTGTTATTTTAATACAATCTGTCAAGCATGAAGACCCCGTTGTTTTTACAAATAGTAGTTTGATTTTTGCCGCGATAATGGCAAAAACAGAATCACGAGCTGAAAATTTAACCAAATAAAGAAAAGACTTGCAATTTTTGCCTTTATAACAGTAAAAAAGAGCAGTTTCATTCTTTTTTCACTCAAAAATGGATTAGTTGGGATAAATTTGCCGCTAAGACGGTAATTCTTAGGAGAAATAAATTGGCACAGAATATCGGTGAAATCGTTTTATTCCATCGCAAACAAAGCGGTCTCACCCGGGGTCAGCTATCTGTTTTGGCAGGGGTGGGTAAAACCGTTATTTACGATATTGAAAAAGGGAAAGAAACAATTCGATTTTCCACATTGAAAAAAGTGCTTAAAGCGTTAAACATCAGAATTTCATATACTAGCCCCCTAGTGGAGACCCTGCATGAGAAAAGCTGAAGTATTTTTACATGATGTACCAGCCGGCATTTTGGAAGAGCTGGATGCGGGAAAACGATACCGGTTTGTATACCTATCTCATTATAAAGGCCCACCCATTTCATTGACTATGCCGGTTGAGAAAAAAGAATTTATTTTCGACTGTTTTCCACCATTTTTTGACGGTCTGCTCCAAGAAGGCCTTCTTCTATCTAGTCTGCTCAAACAGCGCAAAATTGATAAATATGATTATTTTAGCCAGATTCTGGCGGTGGGCAGAGATTTGGTGGGTGCTGTTACTGTGCTGGAGAGTGAATGATGAGCCGGTGCCCAATCACATATGAGGAATGTGGCAATAATAAGTATTCACAAAAAGGCTTGAAAATGCTTTCACCTAAACTGATATCTTTACATGACTTGCCGTACTCCGCGGAAGAACAGGTGAGGGAGGCGGCTGCCCGAGCCGTCAAAATGTCGATTCAGGGTGTACAGCCAAAATTGAGTGTTCGCCTGAATATCAAAAGAGGCTTCTTTGAAGTTGTAGATACCGGTGGCCATTATATTCTTAAACCGCAAACGATTAATTATAAAGAAGTTCCGGAGAATGAGGATGTAACCATGCGGTTAGCCAAATTGGCTGGAATCGAAGTTCCTTTGCATGGATTGGTATATGCAAAAGATGGTTCCATGACCTATTTTATTAAACGGTTTGATCGAGTAGGCAGAAATAAAAAGATACCGGTTGAAGACTTTGCCCAGCTTTCGGGAAGCAATCGAGAAACGAAGTACGATTCATCAATGGAAAAAGTTGCATCGATTATAGATCAATTTTGCACGTTTCCGGCTCTTGAGAAGCTAAAACTCTTTCATCTCACTCTTTTCAACTACCTGGTAGGCAATGAAGATATGCATCTGAAAAATTTTTCAGTCATCAGACGTGATTTAAAAGTCGAATTAACCCCCGCCTACGATCTGCTGAACTCAACCATCTTTTTGAATTCTCAGGAAGAATTGGCTTTGCCGCTCAATGGCAAAAAAAATAAGCTTCAAAATAATGACTTTGTTGTTTACTTTGCAAAAGAACGCCTTGAGTTGACTCAAAAATCAATCGAGCAGACTATTAATCGGATAATCCGTACCTACCCCAAATGGATAGATACGATTCATGAATGCTTTTTATCTGATGCCATGAAGGCAAAGTACATAAACCTGGTCAGCGAGAGATGCCGCAATTTGAATTTAATATGATAAAATTTGTTTAAAAGATTTATCAAATATCCGGACGAGGCGGCAGCCTGGATGGAATGTGAGGACGAAAGCGTCGAAGAAATCAAGAGGATCCATCATGCAAAAAAAGCTCACTATAGCTGTCGTCGGTACCTTCGACTCCAAAGCCGAAGAGCATATCTTTCTTAAAGACCGTATTGAACAAAGGGGGCTTTCTGCTTTGACGATTAATGTGGGCACTCGGGTTCCACCTCCGATTGCAGTCGATCTGGACTTATACAAATTGGTTATTGAAGACGAGAAAGGTGTTTCAACCAGCAGGGATAAAGCGATTTATGCCATGATCCAGGAGGCCAAAGCTCGGATCAAGCATCTCTATGATAAAGAAGAAATTTCAGGGATGATCTCTGCCGGAGGCGGTACCGGTACCCATATCGCTTCCCACATCATGCATGAACTCCCGCTGGGTGTTCCCAAAGTTATAGTTTCCACCGTGGCATCCCGCGACATGGCTAAAATTGTTGGCACCAAGGATATCACCATGATACACAGTGTCGCCGATCTACTAGGAGTAAACAGTATTTCAGGCCGCATCCTGGATCAAGCTGCCGCTGGCATCTGCTGCATGGTTCAAAGCCACTGGCAACCTGAGGAAAAGAAAAAAAGGATTGCCCTGCCCTTTTTCGGATTTATAACCAAAGGTGCTGAGGCAGCCAAACACACTTTGGAAAAGCAGGGATACGAGGTGGTCGCATTTCATGCCAACGGCACCGGTGGTATGGCCATGGAGGAACTCGCCGAAGAAGGTTATTTTCACGGCATCCTTGATCTGGCCACCCATGAGCTGGCCGATCACCTGCTGGATGGGTATTGCGGCGGTATCGGGCCGCAACGATTCGAACCGGTCCCCGGACAATCCATACCCCGTCTGGTTGTACCCGGGGGGGTTGATTGCGCGGTTTTGGAATTCACCCGAGATCATATACCCAAAAAATATAAAGACCGGAAAATCTTTTTTTATGACTTCCGTTCCGCCATCCGCTTAACCGAAGGCGAAACCCGAACGCTGGCCGATCAGCTATCGGAAAAATTGAATAAAGACGCTTCAAATATAAAGATATTGATCCCTTTGCATGGATGGTCCGAGGCGGATCGCAAAGGCGGTCCTTTGTATGATCCACTGCTGAATCAGTCCTTCACACAACGACTTAAAGAAAAACTCGACCCACAAATTCAAATCGAAGAAGTAAGTCATCACATTAATGATCAGGCATTTGCTGCAATTGCTGCTCAGAAGATGGATGAAATGATCCGGCGATCAGAGCGTAATGTAGATATCTGAGGAATCGGGGAGTTTGCAAACCCTCCGAATAATGAATTTGCGGTGACATACTTGGAAGATATGGTGGCTTCTTTTACCAGTTGATTCAGCATCTCGCCGGCCAGTTGGGGTTTGGTTTTACGCCCTAGGTCCGCCTGTGTCTATGCGTATGCGTTTATTGGCCTTGTTAGGCGATCTTTTGGTTCAGTAAATCTGTCAAGAATCAAGACACGACCCCTTTGTTTTCTTACAACGGTGTCCAGAATTTAGGATTAAAAAACAGCGTAAATTCTTTTTAATGCCCCCATACCGTCTATCCATGAAGTGTTCGTATATAAGTTATTGCGCAACCATCGGATAAATTTTACCGACTGCTGAGTAGGCCGTTTGGGCGTTGTAAGAAAAGCCGGCAATTTGTCCTTTCTGATTTTGGTACTAGCGAGGGCTTTATTAAGCCTCTTGAGACGTCGGTTATTTTCAATCTCATTTTCAACGCCTTCTTTTTTGAGAAATTGTTCAAGAACCAGCATTAAGTTATGCGCTATACAGATAAATTGGGCCTGCATATTCTTAGCTGTCTCCGATGTCGCCCATGCTTTTTTTTCAACTAATTTGTTTTTCACCTGATCGAAGATCTTTTCGATATCCCATCTCGTTTGGTAAAGATAGGCGATAAGGCCTGGAGGTACGTTGGTCAAGCTGGTAACAAAAGCATACGTTTCTTTGGATAGTGGACATTTATATACGACACGGTGCATGGTTACACCAGCCGAACACCCTACAAGCTCATAGCTGCAGACCCCGGCGTTAATCGGATCTTTCTTATCATAACCCAACTCAGTCATTACCATTAGGTCCATGTTCTTCTTTTCTCGACTGACAAAATAGATCCCACCGGCATGCTTCCATTTAAACCACTGCAAGAAATCAATGCCGGCTTTATCCCAGACATATACGACTTTCCGGCCTTTTGAGGGTGACTGACGAAGCGTTTGAATATCAAGACGTTTAAGGGCGCGTGTATCATGCTCTCTTTTTCGAATGCCGCTTGTATCGGCTAATGTTAAATGCCTTAAAAGGATCCGCCGGTCGATTGTTTGTCCTTGTTTTTTCATATAGTGAAAGGGAAACCTCTCGGCATAATTTTAACCGCCGTTTGCTTTTAAGCGTTTCAAAGAAATGGCTCCGCTTTAAAACGAATTTGCCTGAATCAAACAGTTTTTGAAGAAACGCCCTTCCACTTGGCTCTTGGGACAAAATTCTCAACAATCCCGTTTCGATCCACCTCTGATCAGTCAAGGTGTTACAGTTTCGTTTGTGATTGCATTGTTGAACCAGCCCAGTTAACGGTTGAATCAACTTTCCAAATATCGTCTTTGATGGGGGGGATTTTATAGTCATATAAAAAAATTTTCAACCCCCTACATTAAAGTCAAGCTCTAATTGCTTTTTAATCCAATAATGCTTCCCCAACAGGTGGAGCCATTTCTATGAAATTTACAAGCTTCTCACATTTATATTCACTGCATTCAGCACAATTGGATGTTGATTTTTCAATGTTGCATTTTCGTATTGGACACATGCTCTCGGTGAAGAAAAATTTGATTCCATCAGATTTGCATCCATTACAATTAATTTGTTCTGGCTTTATATCAGTGTTGTATTGGAGAGTCCATTTTTCAGCAACCTCTTTCCTTTTTGTATCGTTATCCTCTTTGGTAGCCAGATAACCTTCGCATTTTGAACAATCCATTCCGCAATAGGCAATCATTTTTTATTCCTCTCATTTGATAATGTTATTTTTCTTTCTTTTGTGTAGTACCACCATTTTTCAGGGGGCGCACCTTCCATAAATTTGACTGCTGAAATAAATAAATCAGCGAGGCAAGGGTCCAATTGCTTTCCTGCTATTTGACATAATTCTCGATACATCGAATACGGATTCTGGCCGATTAATTCAAATGGCTTATTGATTCCCAATATGTTGAGATATTTGATTGTTGCTGGACCAACATTTGGGATATGGTTGAAATCATGTATATTAATTCTTGCTTTCATCTTCTGATTGTTTCAAGTATTCCAACATTTCATTTTGATGCAACCATATCGGATCAGCGTTTCCCCGAATATATTCATCCAAGGGGATACCATCTATTGTAGGAGGCCGTTTGACTTGTTTTTGTTTACCATGCACGAATATGGTCAGATATTCCTTCTGTCGTTTCTTCTTTGCTGCCTTTTGTGCCGCAGTCATTTTTTTCTTTCTCTTTGCCATATGTACAATGATAATTCCTTTACGGCACGTATTCTTAAGGGTGAGTATATCATGTTATCAATATATTGCAAGTCCCGGACCCAGCCCGATGGAGGCGGGCCGGAGCAAAGCAGAGGCGCGAGCCGCAAGGCGAAAGCGACCAAAGGGAGCCGCAACGATGTAGCGGTATGGCAACTGTGGGCACTGGCGACGGTACTCGGGGAGGGAGCCGTCCTGCCGAGGAAGGATACCGCAAACGCATAAGTCCTCGCCTTCGCCTACGCCCCCATTAGCGGGGTAATCAACTAAGCCATATACCACCCAAAAACAGGCTTGTCACGCTACAGCAACGTAGTTGCGACGGCGGAAAATGAGTCAGGCTGGACTGGTGGTGATCCACCGCAGGCGGACAACACAAGGTAAAATCCTCTATCCACCATAGGCAAGGGTTGCGTGCACCTGTCTATCCTTTCATGAAAAATGCATAAAATCATGACCGTCCCTCTTCCTCAGAAGTTGCAGTAAGTTGGATCGAAGCAGCTTTAGATTTAGGGCAAGAAATACCACCCCCTTCTACAGTTCAAGATTATAGTGGAAGATTTGCATTAAGATTACCAAAGAGCATTCATCGTCAGGTTTCTCTTGTCGCAGACAAGGAAGGAACAAGTTTAAATCAATTTATAGTTTCCGCTTTATCTGAAAAGCTGGGAGCCACAAATTTATATGAAAAACTCACTCAAAGAATATTAGAAATTAATCAGGAATTTATATTCAAAACAACCTTACAGTCGACGCCTCAAAAATTAATCCGAAGAAAAAAGTGCGGGCTAAAAAGTAATTAAAAATTGTTTTAAACGGCTATCGTAACTATCCCTTCATATTTTCTAAAAAGATTCCTGTCGTTAACAGTTCCATTATATTGTTTCAGTTTTCATGGCCGCTCCTTTGATGGTGATTTTGGATCAACAGCTATGTTTATGTACCGATATGTTGTTTGGCCTTCAACTTCAACAATATCAGATGGTAATTTAGCAATCCTATCCTTAGATACTAGGATTAGATAACGATATTTAGAAAGCTCAAAGCCTGCCATGGAACTCTGTGAATAGATTGAAGCTTGTCGGTAGGCTTTTTTGGCTTGGTTCTCCAGTTTATTCGTTTTTGTAACACGTTTCCATTCAGTTAGAACTAATGCTTCAGCTACAGACTCAACCTGAAAAAGATCTGTTAAGGGCGTTCCGAGAATTAGATCTGTTCTCTCTCCCTTGGAATCCGCTTTAAATGCCCATATCCCGTGTAGTAGTAGATGGGATGCACCAAGTTTTTCACAAGCAGGTTCACCATTTTCGAATGCTTGAATCCATTTTTTTTTTATATCAGGATCAGCAACAATGCATCTCTTTAAATGTATTAACGCTCGTTCTGTAATTCTCTTAGCAACGGCTTGAGTATCCGATAGTTGGAAATCAAATTCGACACAAAATGAAACGAATTTACTTAGAGCACTTGACAATTTGTATCCATCATCTTTTCTCGCAAGTGTTTGTTTTAAAAAAAAGCTGTAATCTTTAATAAATTTTTCTAAAGATTTAATAGCAGATGGCTGAAGGTGCATTTGGTGGTGTTTTTGAAAAATAACAATTTCTTCAAAAATGTTTTTTAGGTGAGGAATTAGATCGATTTGTATTATTGAATATGGATCTGAGGGATGGTGATCCCAAAACTGAAGAAATAGCTTTCCTGTTTCTAATACACCTCGAATTCTGGCTGAAATCGCTTTCCAATCAGATTGTAAGCTCATTTTTTCTAATCAAAACAAATGATGTCTGACACCCACTTTTTCCATGAAGTATTTTCTAAATACTTATATATTAAGCTATTATAGGTTAATCCGATGGTGGTGAGCTAGTTTAATCCCATTTTCGTCTCCATCCGCACTAAAATGAAGGATCGGCGGCAGATTAAAATCCATGCTTGCATCGATAAAAATAGCAGGTTTTGTGCAAAATAGTGGCACAAAATAGGTATTTAAACAAAGCTGTGCTATGTTTGGGTTGTGCAACCTATTGATATTACTTGGCTGGGAGACCAGGATTCGAACCTGGATTAACGGGGCCAGAACCCGTCGTCCTGCCGTTAGACGATCCCCCAGAAGAATGTTTACAAATCCAATATAAGAAAAGCGGTGCTTTAGTCAAGTCGATTTTGAACTTCCCGGCTTCCAGTCCAATCAGTCACCCTTTTCCATAATGAAATCTACGGCTTTTTTTAACCGCGATATCACCGTATCTTTCCCGAGAATCTCTATAATTTCAAATATCCCCGGACTGGCGGTTTTCCCGGTAAGAGCGACCCGCACCGGTTGAGCGATTTTTCCCAGCTTCAACCCCGTCTGTTCCATCACGGCCAGAAATGCACTCTCGAGATCCTTTGCCTCAAAACGATCCAGGGCCTGAAGTGTCTGAATCAGTAATTGAATAGAGGGCAGCGCACCGGGTTTGAGAAATTTTTTTGCCGCTTTGTCATCGTATGAAATCTCATCCTTAAAATAAAACAGGGCGCTTTCAGCCATCTCTTTAAGGGTTTTGCTCCGGGCATTAAGGGTTTTAATTACGCTTTCGATAAATGGTGACGGTTGTATGTCGCATCCGTGGGCTTTTAGAAAAGGCGACAAACGATTTACAAGACGGTGAGGCGGCACTGCTTTTATATGGGCTGCATTCAGGGCCAGGAGTTTTTCCTGATCAAAAACACCCGGAGACTGGCCGATGTTGTCGAGGGTAAATTTTTCGATCAGTTCCTCGCGGGTAAAAAATTCCTGATCACCATATGACCATCCGAGGCGGACCAGGTAGTTCAAAAACGCATCCGGGAGGTAACCCATTTCCTTGTATGCCAGCACGGACATTGCACCGTGCCGTTTACTCAAACGGGTCCGATCGCTTCCAAGGACCATGGGAACGTGGCCAAAGGCGGGGAGCGGGGAATTCAGCGCCCGATAGAGCAATATCTGTTTGGGCGTATTCATAACATGATCATCACCCCGGATGACCGTATTGATATTCATCGTTATATCGTCGACGACAACGACAAAATTGTAAGTGGGTGTGCCGTCGCTCCGTGTAATGATAAAATCGTCCAGTTCGTTATTTTGAAAAACAATGTTTCCTTTAATCGTGTCTTGCAAAACCGTGATCCCGGTTCCCGGTGATTTGAACCGGACAACTGCGTCTTCACGGCTCCCGAGCCTCTTCTCCCGGCATGTGCCGTCATATCGGGGTTTGCCACCGGCTGCCATTGCTTTTTCTCTCATCTTTTTCAGCTTTTCAGGAGAGCAGGTGCAGTAGTACGCATCGCCTGAATCAAGAAGTTTTCCGACATATTTTCCGTAAATGTCAAACCGTTCGGATTGGAAAAAAGGCCCTTCATCCCAATCGATTTCAAGCCAATCAAGCGCTTGGAATATGGCATCTATCGACTCCTGGGTCGAACGACGGCGATCAGTGTCTTCGATCCTTAAAACAAATTTACCCTTCATGTGGCGTGCATAGAGCCAATTAAAAAGAGCGGTCCGTGCCCCGCCCACATGAAGATACCCTGTGGGGCTGGGCGGAAACCGCGTGACAATTTGGTTATTTTTCACTTTACTTACTCCGGAAAGATTGATATGAGTAATGAGAAAAACCGTTCATTTGTTCAAAACCGATTCTCAGGGACCGATATATATCGCGGGCACTCTCCCAAAACATTTGTACGAATAGTGGTCCGCTTTAAGGTCCGTCGATAAGATACATAATTATATAATGATATCAATTAGATAATTAGCATTAACGACACCTTATCGGTGCAATAAGACACCTCAATAGCACATCGATGTTTAGAGTACAAGGCGGTCAAAAAAATATTGATAAAAATCTTGACAATTGATTTGATATAAATTACTAGATGCGGACTTTTATCAATAAGTAGTTATGAAGAAATATATATAATATATTCAATTAGTTAGGAGATTACTCATGGCTGTTCCAAAACGCAAAACATCTAAGTCAAGACGAAATAAGCGGCGAACCCACCAAAAACTGACAGCGCCAACTTTAACGACATGCGCCCAGTGCGGGGAAGCGAAGCTTCCGCATCATGTCTGCCCGGCCTGTGGTACATACCGGGGCAGAACGTTCTTGGAAACCGAGGAATAAACATACGGAAGAGGTAGATTGAGAGATGGCAGGATCGGGAGTTGAGACCGGTACCGCTTTAAAGGGATTGGACGCAGAGTCAAGACAGATGGTCATTGACACTGTTCACCAGCTCAGGGAACGGCTTTTGACAAAAGAGATAATTTCCGAATTTGATAAAAAGGAGATTTTTCCGGAGGAGACCATTCGAAAAATGCTAGGCCCGGACATCGGGTTACAGCTTCTTTTTATCCCTGAAGCCTATGGGGGGATGGGCGGTGGCGCCCTCGACTGCTGCGCGGTGACCCGAGAAATGTCAAGGATATGTCTCGGCATTGCGACCGCCTTTTTTGCCATCCAGCTCGGTTCGGATCCTCTTGTAGTCGGAGGTACCGAAGAGCAGAAATCAAAATGGCTTGGTGCCATTGCCGAAGGCAAAACCCTGGTGGCCTATGCGGTGACCGAACCGAATGCAGGCAGCAATGTCATGGCGCTCTCAACAAAGGCGGATCCGGTCCGAAACGAAGCCGGTGAAATCACCGGATATAAGATAAACGGGACCAAGCAGTTCATTTCCACCGGGGCATATGCAGATTTTATCACCCTTTTGGCAAAAACCCCGGAAGGACCGACCTTTTTTGTTGTTGAAAAAGAGACCGAGGGCTTTGAATACGGAAAAGGTGAAGAAAAACACGGCATCCGCGCCTCCAACACCTCTCCACTCTCCTTTACAGATGTCTTTGTTCCGGCTCAGAATTTGATCGGCGGTATCCCCGGAAAGGGGCTGGCCCAGTCAAACAAAGTCTTCGGTTATACCCGCCTGATGGTCGGTGCCATGGCCCTGGGCGCCTCTGACGCTGCAATGGAAATCGTCATTTCCTATGCAAAGGAGAGAATCCAGTTCGGATCCCCCCTGTCGGAAAAGCAGGGTTACACCCACAAATTGATCGTCCCGAATATGGTCAGGCTCGAGGCCGCAACCGCCTATATAGAAGAAATCGCACAGCGGCTGGATACGGGTGAGCAAGACCTGCAGGTCGAGGGTTCCATTGCAAAGCTGTTCGCCACCGAATCCGCTAACAAAACGGCTGACGACGCTATGCAGGCCCTTGGGGGCTATGGATACATCAGCGAGTTTAAGGTTGAAAAGATTAAAAGGGATGTCAAAATCACCTGTATTTACGAAGGGACCAGCGAGATCCAGCAGAACATCATTTCAACGTTTCGATGGAAGAAAACCCGCAAAACCAAGGGCGAGTACTACAGCAGCATCGCTTCGGAAATGGGAACACTGAATCGAACGTTAAAAGATGCCGGATGTCGCTTCTATCAATTGGCCGCAAATGCACTCAACGAGATCATCACGCTGGCCCATGAACACAGGTTGACTCGAAAACAGTATATCATGTTTGCACTGGCGGATATGATCACCCATCTGGAGATCGGTGTCAGCCTGGCACGAAAGGCGTCGAAACTGACGGAAGCCCGGAGCGGTGAAGCGGAAAAGATCATCCTGATGTCAAAAATATTTTCAAATGAAGTGTCCCAGCTGTTGATTCAGAATGTGCCTAAAATCCTGATGGGATCCGGCGTATTTGATGAAAAGACAATCGCTGATTTTATCGATGCGATCTCATATCATCAACTGCTGGACAGCTTTCACGATCTGATCGGTGACATGGATCGTGTTGCGGATATTATATTTGAGAGGTAATCATGTCGGATCGAGAAAAACGCACCGCGGTCGTTACAGGGGGGTCGCGGGGGATTGGACGGGCCATCTGTCTGTCTTTGGCCGGACAGAATACGAAAGTCTATTTTAACTATTTTTCGCCCACAGACCCGGCGGGTGAAAAAGCGGCTGCAGATGAGACCGAAAGGCAGGTCGCCGATGCCGGTGGTGTAGCCGTCGGTATTTCCATGAATGTAATAGCGGAGGAAGAGGTTGCCCTTTTTTTCAAGAACATACTGGCGGAAACCGGAAGAATCGATGTTTTGGTAAACAACGCTGGGATTACCAGGGACAAGCTTCTGCTCCGTATGAAGGAGAATGAATGGGATGATGTGATCAACATCAATTTAAAGGGTACATTTCACTGTACCAAGGCAGCTGCCAGGACTATGGTGAATCAACGTCAGGGCCGGATCATCAATATTGCATCGATTGCCGGAGTTACCGGCAATATGGGCCAGGCCAATTATGCCGCGTCAAAGGCCGGAATCATCGGATTGACAAAAACTGTGGCAAAAGAACTGGCCCAGCGGGGTATTACGGTCAACGCGGTTGCACCGGGTTTTATCGACACCGACATGACCGCAGTGCTCCCGGACAAGGTAAAAGAGGTTATGCTGAGCCAGATTCCGCTTGGGCGTCCCGGGAAACCGGAAGATGTGGCAGAGGCCGTTGCATTTCTTGCTTCTGAAAAGGCATCATACATTACAGGACAGGTGATTCACGTTAGTGGCGGTATGTATATTTAATGAGGAGGAAAACTGTATGTCACTTGAGGATAAAATAAAAAAAATCATTGCAGAAAAACTAGGTGCAGATCTTGATGAAATTATACCCAAAGCATCGTTTGTCGATGACCTCGGTGCGGATTCACTCGATCTTGTTGAGCTGATTATGTCGATGGAAGAAGAATTTGACATCGAAATTTCCGACGAGGAT
>Ga0255053_10001000_pt1 | contig 15575 bp, 15 predicted proteins | sample JV7_2_22_MG_FD_188635 | JGI IMG/M metagenome (GOLD analysis project Ga0255053, IMG submission 188635) | Seawater microbial communities from Jervis Inlet, British Columbia, Canada - JV7_2_22 | ecosystem: Environmental > Aquatic > Marine > Inlet | place: Canada: British Columbia | collected...
ATCCCGCTGCACCATCCCGACGGCGTCGCGCAGGCGAGATTTCGTGCCCGGATTCAATACATCGAACGCACCGCCATGCCGACAGTGAAGTTCTTTCTCGACCACTACCCCCTGTCGCAGCGTCAGCAGGACGCGTTGGCTTCGGCATTGTCCGAGTTCGAAGCGTCTGTCGGCCTCATATCCGATGGAAAAATTCGCGCGCTCGACGAGTGGTACGCCACCATGGAGGAGTTCGGTGAATTGACCGAGCGGTGCGGGCGCGCCGCAGACGCGATCGCAGAGGCGATCCGCGGACGGACCGCCGAATCCGCTGCGGAGCCTCAGGATCGGCCTTCGGAGGTCTGACGCCCGCCCGCCCGACCAGTGGCCAGTGGCCAGGTCAAGTCCTGGCGAAAAGTTGCCTTTCGATCGCGAGCCGCGGAGCTGCGAAAGATACATAGCCTGGAGCGTGAGCCCCAGGATAAGGGCAAGAATAAGAGAAAAAGCCGCGGAGCGACGACAGAAATGTGGCGCCGACGCTATCGGCTCACGCCACAGCACGAATCTGTCGCCCCCTCCGGGGGCTTTTATTCTGTTGCTGTGTTCACCCTGGGGCTCACGCCCCAGGCTAAGAACCTGTCACGCCTCCGGCGCTTCTCTTCATCTCATTCGTCCGGTTTGGCGGCGGTCCAACCTCAGATATCTACCTATCGCAGGACGGGACCGGTGGGTGGAACTGGCTACTCGGCGGGCGGGTGGCACTGGCCAATGGGTAGGCGGGCGGGTTGCCTTACGCGGTCGCTGCCAGGTTCTCCCGCAGGACCCGAGGGTGCCGAGCGGCGATTTTGAGCAACGCCAGAGCCGGCCCCTCCGGGTTTCGCCGACCCTGCTCCCAGTTGCGCAGCGTATGAACGCTGATCCCAAGGGCGTCTGAAAACGACTGCTGAGTCATTCCCAGAAACCGCCGCAGGGCAACGATGTCATCGCCCCCTTGCAACTCGCCACGCATGATCCGCTCACGTTGCGCACGCGGCATCGCCCGTTCGAACTCACTCTTTGTCAGCTCTCGATAATCTTCAGTCATCACGCTTCTCCCGTATATCGTCTGAAGAGGCCGGCCTCGGACCTGGTTGCGAATCGCGCACTGATGATCCGAGTCGTTTCTTCAAATCGCTCCGTGTACACGACCACAATCATTCCGCGACGCACCGGACCAATCGCGATGAAGCGGTCTTCGTCCTCGCTATGTTCGATATCGTAGATTTCGAGATAGTTGACACCGGTCGTGAACAACTCCTTGGCCTCGTCGAACGAGACGCCATGCCGCTCCCTGTTGGCCCTCTCCTTCTCGACATCCCACTCAAAATCCATGACCAATCATCATTATAAGCCATTGGCTTAGTAAGTCAATGGACGAGCAGAACCGGCCACTGGCTACTGGGCGGGTGGGTGGTACTGGCTACTGGGTGGGCGGGCGGGTTGCCTTACGCGGTCGCTGCCAGGTTCTCCCGCAGGACCCGAGGGTGCCGAGCGGCGATTTTGAGCAATGCCAGATCCGTCCCCTCCGCAGGCTTCAGCTCGTGTGTCAGACCTGAATTCTCCCCTTTCAATCCATGGGGGGTCACAAGCGTGTTCGACGCTCTCTGACTCAAAAACCTTGAATCGCTACTGCACCGAGAGTGCACCATTTCCCTGAGAAGCCTTCAGCCACCGTAACACTGACTAACTGTAACTAATTGATTCTAAATGGTGCCGGAGGAGGGGATCGAACCCTCACGGGATTACTCCCAGGGGATTTTAAGTCCCCAGCGTCTGCCATTCCGCCACTCCGGCAAGAGACGGGTCCATCATAGCTGGAATTCTGAATTCGGAATTCGGAATTCGGAACGCGAATCACCCACCCATGTGCACAGACTCTTCTGATGACGGTGAAGTGCACGGAGGTGGGGATCTCCAGCGACGGTGCCATCTCATACCTTTTACTCAGGGTCGCAGTACGCATTGAGAGCGGTTCGGCTCAGGAGAGGCAGCCAGGCGGTCTCCTAACCCTCGAGAGGTTGCATAATCAGCACATACAAGTTATGATAGTATGCATGAGAACCACGATCTCTCTCGACGACCGGATCTTCGAGGCCGTCAAACAACGGGCCGCAGCCGAGGGTCGCAGCGTCAGCGCATTCATCGCCGCCGTGCTCGATGACGCGATGAAACGTGACTTGCGCCCGGAGGAGGAGCGGCCATTTCGTCTGGTGACGGTTGGCGGCGGCGGGCCATATCCGGAGATCGATCTCGACCGGCCGAGAGAGCTCATGGTGGCCGAAGACGAAGATCGGTATCGCTGATGTTGGTTCCCGATGTCAATGTGCTCATCTACGCCCATCGCACGGACTCGTGTGATGACCATGAAGCGTACGCAGAGTGGCTGACGAAGGTCGCCACCGGCCACGAGCCGTTCGCCCTTTCAACCCTCAGCCTTTCCGGCCTGGTCCGGATCGTCACCAACCCGCGGATCTTTCGACGCCCATCGACCCTGGACGACGTGTTCGCCTTCGTCAACGAGCTCACCGCACGCCCGAATGCTCGTGTCATTCACCCGGGACCACGCCACCTCGAGATCTTCGAGGACCTCTGCCGCAGATCGGGGGCCACGGCGAAACTGGCGGCGGACGCGCAGCACGCCGCAGTCGCCATCGAACACGGATGCACTCTGATCTCCACCGACTCCGACTTCGACCGGTTCCCCGGGCTGCGGTGGCGCCACCCTATGCGAAAGCACTGACCGCCACTCCGGCAGGAGACACAGCCATCATAGCTGGAATTCGGAGTTCGGAATTCGGAATTCGACCCATCCTGCTTGGGTCTTTCAAAAGTGCAATTTCGACGGCACATAGGCATCGCCCCCTGTTATCCTGGCCTTATGGATGCGGACAACAACAAACAGGAGATCGAGACCTCTGAAGAGGGGTATCCGATCGAGATCTATACGGACGAGCGGATTAGAGAGTTCCTCGCTGAGGACGAGCTGACGCCTGAGCAGAAGAAACGCCTCGAAGAGAAACTCAAGGAATCGAAGAAGGTGATTTCGCCGCCAAAGACCGAACGCTCATAGCTGATATCTCTCAACACAAAAACCACTGAGCGGCACCGGACAATCGGGGAAAAACCCTCCGCGCAAGATTCGAGAATTGTGGTTTGACCGTGCTAGAAACACTGTAATGGGGACTCGAACAGCCGAAGTCGTGATCTGTGGCGCCGGGATCGCCGGGATCTCGACCGCCTGGCAGTTGGCGGTGAGGCACGGGGTCCGCGACGTGGTCCTGGTGGACGAGCGGCCGCCGATGACGCTGACCTCGGACAAGTCGACCGAGGCTTACCGCAACTGGTGGCCGGGGCCCGACGACGCGATGGTGCGGCTGATGAATCGTTCGATCGATCTGTTGGAAGACATGGCGGAGGCGAGCGACAACCGCTTTCTGATGAACCGCCGCGGCTACGTCTACGCAACCGCCAACTCGGGACGAGCCGAAGCGATGCAAGCCGCGGGAGTGCTCGCGTCGAGCTACGGCGCGGGCCCGCTACGGGTCCACGCCGGTGGGACAGGCGGGCCCGACTACCAGCCGGCGCCGGCGGAGGGCTGGAGAGATCAGCCTGACGGCGCCGATCTGATCCTCGATGAGGAGCTGCTCCGACACGCCTTCCCTTACCTAGCACCGGACACGGTGGCGGTGCTGCACGCCCGTCGCTGCGGCTGGTTCTCGGGCCAGCAGCTGGGCATGCAGCAGCTCGAAGAGGCGCGGGCGGCCGGGGTCGAGGTGATCGAGGGGCGCGTCGAGTGGATCGAAACTACCGGCAGGCGGGTGTCGTCGGTACAGATCGGCACCGGAGGCGAGGTCATCACCGTCAGCACACCACGTTTCGTCGTGGCCGCCGGCCCCATGCTGCGGGAGGTCGGCGCGCTGCTCGGCCTCGAGCTGCCGGTCTTCTCCGAGCTTCACCTCAAGATGTCTTTCGAGGACCTCCTCGGCGCACTGCCTCGCGATGCGCCATTCCTGATCTGGGACGATCCGCAACATATCGGGTGGGTTGATGAGGAGCGGGAGATCCTTGCGGAATCCGAGGTGATGCGGCCTCTGCTCGACGTAATGCCGGCCGGCGTCCACACAAGGGTCGAAGGCGGCGGCGGAAGCCGGCACATTCTTGTCCTCTGGCCCTACCGCCTCGAGCCGGTGGCGGAGGTCTTTCCGTTGGTGGTGCCCGACCACTACGCGGAAATCTGTCTGCGCGGGATCAGCACGATGGTTCCGGGTTTGGCAGCCTACCTGGAGAGATTGCCGAAGTCCTACATCGACGGCGGCTACTACACCAAGACGCAGGACAACCGCCCGCTTGCCGGCCCGCTTCCGATCGAGGGGGCCTTCGTTCATGGTGCGTTGTCTGGCTACGGCTTGATGGCTTCAGCGGCGACCTCGGAGCTGGTGGCGCTGCATGTCACGGATGAGGAGCTTTCCGACTACGCTGGGGCGTTCCATCCGGCACGTTTCGACGACCCGGAGTATGTGGCGAAGATCGCGGAATGGGATGACGAGACGCAGTTGTAAACCGCCCACCCGACCAGATGCTCGATACTGGATGCTCGATGCTCGATCCGCCCACCCACCCGGCAGGCGAGACGCCTGCCCCACAAGGCAGGAGGATTGTAAGCGTGTCCTTACGGCGCCGCCTCCAGCGGGCTGAATAGACAGAAAAAACCGCCCTCCGTTTGACTGGAGGGCGGGTGGGAATTCCTAATTCAGAATTCCTAATTCGGAATTCTACTCGTCGTCTTCCTCTTCGTCGCTCGAAGCTGCGGCGATGATCTTCTCCCGCAGCTGTATCGGCACCTCGGAGTACTGGGCGAACTCCATGTGGAAATCGCCGCGGTCCTGGGTTATGGAGCGAAGGGTCGGTGCGTAGGTCAGCATCTCGGCCAGCGGGACAGCTGCCTTGACGGTGGTGGTGCCGTCCTCGGAATCCATGCCCTGGACCCGGCCGCGGCGCGAGTTGAGGTCGCCCATGACATCGCCGAGATTGTCCTCGGGTGCGTAGACTTCGACCTGCATAATCGGCTCGAGCAGGGTCGCCTTGCATTTGGCGGCGGCATCCCTGAATGCTTTGCGACCGGCGAGCTTGAACGCCATCTCCGACGAATCCACCGCGTGCTCTTTGCCATCGAGGAGAGTGATCTTGAAGTCCACCATCGGATAGCCTGCGACCACGCCTCGCTCGGCGGCCTCCCGGATGCCCTTGTCCACCGCCGGCCGGTAGGTCTGCGATATCGAGCCACCGAAGATCTTGTCGATGAACTCGTAGCCCTTGCCGTGGTTGGGCTCCATTTTGATCGAGCATTGGGCGAACTGGCCCGAGCCGCCGGTCTGCTTCTTGTGGCGGGTGGTGACCTCCGTGGCCGATTTGATGGTCTCGCGATAGGGCACCTTGGGCTGGTGGAGAACGACATTGACGTTGTAGCGCTTCTTGAGCCGGCCGACAACGACCTCGACATGCAGTTGGCCGGCGCCGGAGATCAACATTTCCTTGGTCTGCCGATCGCGGCCAATAGTGATGGTGGGGTCCTCGTCGCGAATCTTGACCAGCGCCGACGCCAGCTTGTTCTCGTCGCCCTTGGATTCGGCCTCGAGCGCAAAACTGATCGCCGGTTCCGGGATACTCACCGGGGTCAGCTTGATGTTCTGTTTGGCCGCGCACAAGGTGTCGCCGGTGTGGGTGTCCTTGAGTTTGGGTAGGGCGCCGATGTCACCGGCGGCAAGCTCGGCGACTTGCTCGAGATCCTTTCCCTGGGCGATCGACATCGAGCTCAGACGTTCCGCTGAATCGCGGGTAGAGTTGGACACGTTGGCGTCTGTGGCGATCCCCCCCGAAAACACGCGCATCAGGGTGATGTGGCCGGCAAAGGGGTCAGAGATCGACTTGAAGATATAAGCGGCGAACGGTGCATCGGACGAAACTGCGAACTCCTGCTCCTCGCCGTCCACCTTCACCTGAACGGGGCGCCAGTCGGGTGTCGGAGCCAGGTCCACCAGCGCGTCCATCAAAGGCTGCACACCGATGTTCTTGGCCGCCGCGATGGCGAAGACCGGGAAGAGCTCGCGCGCGGTGATCGCCTTTTTGAGGCCACCGGCAAAGGTTGCGGCGTCGAGCTCACCCTCTTCGAGGTACTTCTCCATCAGCTCTTCGTCCTGCTCGGCGACCATCTCCATCAGCGCCTCTCGCGCCGAGGCGACGTCATCGACCATGTCGCCCGGGACATCGGCTTCGGTGACCTTTCTGCTCTCGTCGTGCTCCCAGGTGAAAGCCTTGCCGCTGACCAGGTCGACGACTCCGGAGAAGCTTGCCTCCTCACCGATGGGAAGCTGCAGCGGTGTGACCTCCCGGCCATACTTCTTTTGCAGCGCTTCGACCGCGCGCGAGTACGAGGCCCGGTCGCGATCCATCAGGTTGACGGCAAAGAGGACCGGCAGATCGAAGCCAGCCGCTGATTTCCACATTTTCTCGGTCTGGACCTCGACCCCTGCGACCGCCGAGACTATCATCAGGGCGGCGTCGGCCACCCGCAGTCCCTGCAGGGCATCGGTGGAAAAGATGCCGTACCCGGGGGTGTCGATCAGATTGACCTTGACCCCACGGTGCTCGATATGGGCGACCACGGTGTTGATCGTGATTTTGCGATCATGCTCGTCCTCGTCAAAGTCAGTGGTGGTGTTGGCTTCGTCCACCTTACACAGGCGGTTGACGGCGCCGCTGTCGAAGAGCAGCGCCGAGACCAGCGAGGTTTTGCCGGTGTCGGAGTGGCCCACCACGGCTATGTTGCGGATGTTCTCGGTCGCATACACGGTCATGGAAATCTCCTCTATTCGTCGGGTGATGCCCGAAAAAGATTTTTTCTCAGTCTTTGGCCGCCGCCGCCACGAGGTCCTCGCCGGTCAACAGACGATAGGCCTCGAGGTAGCGCGAAAGGGTGCCCTCGACCACGTCAGGCGGGAGGGTCGGAGCGGGCGGCTCCTTGTCCCATCCACTGGCCTCGAGCCAGTCGCGCACGTACTGCTTGTCGAAGGATGCCTGGGAGCGCCCGGGCTGGTAGTCGTCGGCCGGCCAGAAGCGGGAAGAGTCCGGGGTCAAGGCCTCGTCCATCCAGACGATGTTCCCGTCTCCGTCAAACCCGAACTCGAACTTGGTGTCGGCGATCAAAATGCCGCGATCACGAGCGTAGTCGGCGGCCGCGGTGTAGAGCTCGAGGGTCAGGTCGCGAAGCCGGCTGGCTGTTTCCTCGCCGACGATTCCCACCATCCGCTCGAAGCTGATGTTCTCGTCATGGCCGTCGGTGGCCTTGGTCGCCGGGGTGAAGATCGGTTCGGGAAGTTTGGCGGACTCGGTCAGCCCCTCCGGCAGCTTGATTCCACATACCGTGCCGTCGACCTGGTATTCCTTCCACCCCGAACCGGCGAGGTAGCCACGCGCCACGCATTCGACCGGAACTGGCTCCAACCGCTGTGCGAGTACGCTGCGGCCGGCGAGCTCGGGATGGTCGTTGAACGGCTCCGGAAAATCTGCGAGCTCGGTGGCGAGAAGATGATTGGGAACGCGGTCGGCAAAACGCCGAAACCAGAAGGTGGAGAGCCGGGTGAGGATCTCACCACGGCCGGCGATGCCCGGCGACAGCACACTGTCGAACGCGCTGATGCGGTCGGTGGCGACCAGGATCAGCGCCTCATCTGTGGCGTAGATATCGCGGACCTTGCCCCGACTCACCAGTTTCCCCGAAGGGATCGAAGTGGTGAGCAGGGCCTGGCTCATCGCCTCAAGCTTCCTTGCCCGAGATCACCGCATTGGCCTGCCGCATCATGCGCGACTTGTAGCGGGCTGCGGAGTTGCGGTGGAACACGCCCTTGCGCCAGCCGACATCGATCACCGACATCGTTCCGGGCAACAGCTCCTGAACCTTCTTGGCATCGCCTTCGGCCAGGGCGGCGCGCATCAGCCGCATCTGCCGACGCACCCGCGTGCGCACCGAGCGGTTCCGCATCCGCCGCTCGAGAGACTGGCGGTGGCGCTTGCGCGCCTGTTTCTTCGTACCTTTGATCGTAGCCATCGAAAGTGTCTCCTTGGTTGCACGCCGCACGCAGTGCGCAGCATAAGGTCGCATATGATAGCGGAAAACACTGAATCAGGCTAGCCCCAGAAGGGCTATGGGCTATGGGCTACGGGCTATGGGCGCCAGAATTTACGAAATCGCGCTCACTGCAGTGGGTCCGACCTCATAGCTCATAGCCCACAGCTCATAGCACTCGGGCTTACCGAATGGTAAGACCGAGCGAACGGAGCTGCTCGCGGGCGAGGTCGGCTTCGCGGGTGCCGGGGTGCTCATAGACAACGTACTGGAGGTTGACCACGCCCTGGCCCTGGTCGCCCATCTTGAGGTAGATCAGACCCTTTTTCAGCTGGGCCGCCGCCGCCTTGTCCGAGGTCGGGTAGTCCTCGAGAACCTTGGTGAAGGTCGTCAGCGCCTCTTCGGGCATCTCCTGGGCGTCGTAGCACTCACCGATCCAATAGAGTGCATTGTCGGTCAGCTCGGTGTTGGGCCAGCGCCTCATGTACTCGCCGAAGCCGTCGGCGGCGAGGTCGTAATTGCCCCGCATGTAGTCTTCGTAGGCTGAGCGATACAGCTCATCGGGGCTGTCCGTACGGCCGGCAGCGGCCGCACCGACAGGCACCCCACCCGGGTTGGAGCCGGTTGCGCCCGAACCCTCGGCACCCGGCGCCACTATCACCGGAGGTAACACCACACCCGCACTGCCCTGGGTCCGCACCGCGGCCAGTTCTTGAGAAATGGTCTGCAGTCGTCTGGTCGTGACCTCGAGGCTCGCATGCAGCGCCTCGATCTGTTCCTGCAGCTCTTCGACCCTGAGCGCGAGGTCAGCGTTGGAGCGCAGGTTCTTGTTGGTCATGTCCTGCATCGACTGCTCCATGCCCTGTAGGTCCGACTGGTCGATGACCTCGGTCTGCAACCGGTCGACCGAGCGCTGGACGTCGGTGATCTCCCGGTGCAGCAGGGCCATGTCTTCGGACGAACTGCAGGCGGCAAGGGGCGCCAGCAAGACCAAGGTCGCGACGATCGAAAAAAGTGGGCGCATGACTGTGCTCCTAACGCGCAACGATGACGAAATGGGATCGGCGGTTGAGTTTCCAGACGCTATCGCCGCTTCCGATGGCGAATGGACGCTCCTCACCATAGGAAATGATCTGGATCCGCTGCCGGGCGATGCCGAGGAAAACGAGATAATCGCGCACCGTGCTTGCCCGCCGCTCACCCAATGCGAGGTTGTACTCGCGGGTGTTCCGCTCGTCGCAATGGCCTTCGACGAGAATCGAGATCGTGGGGTGCTTCTGCAGCCACGCCGCGTTGTTCGCCATCGCTTCGCGCGCCGCCGGCGTGAGATCGAAACGGTCGGTATCGAAGAACGCGTCCGCCAGATATCCCTGGGCGTTGAGCTGCGCAAGGTCCTCCGGAAGCTCTTCCGTCACCTCCTCTGAAACGATCGTCTCGGTGACCGGTTCATGCACGACCTCCTCGCTCACCGCGGCAGGATCCGGCGTCGGGACCTGGGTCGGCTGAGGTGGAGGCGCATCCATCTTCGGACCGCTACTCTTACAGGCGCCCACGTACAGCGCGAGGAAGATCACCAGGGCGGTTATTGTCAAACGCGTTGTGTTACGCATCGATGCCTCCTTAGCAGCCGTAATTTCCCATCCCGCTTCGCGAACAGCCTGTCGGTGATGCCGTCTCCGCTGCCGTTCGCGTGTCGTCTCTGTGCAGGCCCACTCTATCAGGACGTTTCTGCACGAACAACCGCTGCAGGAGACACCAGATTCATCCTTTGTGATCTACGTCATCCTCGCCTTCTGGTTCACCCGATTGATTATCCACGAGACCTCCGTCGGGACGTTCCAGGCGATCCTCGCGGTGGAGCTTCCCGAGATAGTCGTAGAGGACGATCGAGCCGGCGATCGCCAGGTTGAGGGAGGGCACGAGCCCCCACTGGGGAATCTGGACCACCAACTCCGCCTCGTCGAGCAGCTCGCCGGGCACCCCCGCGAGCTCGGCGCCGAGCAGGAAGCACGGTCGCTCCGGGTACTCGGCATCGAAGACGTTGACCGCGCGGTGGTCGAGCTCGACCGCCACCAGATTCCACCGCCGAGACTCCAGGTGCTTCCGAAAAGCCTCGATATCGGCAAGCTGGGTGACGGTTGTGTAGAGCTCGGAGGTTTTTGCTGCCTCCACGTTCCACTCGCGATCGCCGACCAGAACCACTTCCGCCGCCGCTGCCGCGTGAGCGGTACGGACCAGGGAACCGACGTTGTGCTCTTTGGTGATGTTCCAGGCCGCGATCGCCATCGGTCGCAGACCGCTGCGATACTCCTCGCGTCGACGCTGACGCCGTTCGAGGCGACGTTCCATGGCCAGTTGGTGTTTGAGGTCGGACAATCGGGCTCCCTTAAGGGAGTTTGGGGGGGATTCTTTCGACCGTCAAATCGGGAACGTGCTCGAGTGCTATAGGCTATAGGCTATAGGCTATAGGTTTGAGGTTGATTGAAGCGTCGAGGTCTTGAACCACACGCAAGAGCAGTGGTGACGCTTCATGCGGCACGAGCCTCATAGCTTATAGCCTATAGCTTATAGCCATAAAAATAACGAAATCCCGCGGGGGCGGGATTTCGTCGCGGCGGGTGTGCCCGCCCGGGCCTTTTCAGTTGGTATCGCGGCTGTGAGGTCCGTTAAACACCCGCGGTCCCTGAGGACACTTCCAATATGGGACCCAAAATCGCCGATGTCAAGGGGGTTGACTGATCAACTGAATAATTTTCTTTCAAATCGTCTAAGTTATTGATATTTATATGTGTTAGAATATTGGCATGAGCGCATGAGAAGTTGAGAATAAGGAGCTGGAGTCGATAATTCAACGGCATGAAGAAAGACGAAAATCTGCGCGTGCTTTCGCAAAATCTCGGCCGGTCCTGACCCTCTTCAGTCTCAACTCTTGACCAGTGATTCCGGGGTAAACGCATCCGGGAGCAGGCCTCCAACACTCGTCACGATTCGTTCACCTTCGAGGTTGGCCAGAATCACCGGATAGTCGCCGAACTCGACCAGCACCTGGCGGCACGCACCGCATGGAGAGGTCGCCGGCGTCGTGTCAGTGACTACGGCGAGACCTTCGATGCCCTGGCTACCCGCGGACACCGCCGCCGCCACGGCGTGCCGCTCGGCGCAAACGCTCAGACCGTAGGAAGCATTTTCGACATTGCAGCCCACATGCACGCGACCCTCCGCGTCGAGGACCGCGGCTCCCACCGCGAAATTCGAGTACGGCGCGTGGGCTTTCTCCCGCACCTCAGAAGCAGCTTCAACAAGACGATCGATGGTTTCTGGGCTCAAATCCGGCATGAAGCCACTATACCGTTGAAATGAGGTTGGCGAGCCGGGTGGAGGCGGACGACAACCGGCGATCAAAGGCTGCGGCTCACGTCGCAGCCGTGATCTGTCGCCCCTCTGGGGCTCTCACATCTCGTAACGATTCCATCCTGGGGCTGACGCCCCAGGCTAAATATCTGTCGCGCCTCCGGCGCTACCTCTCCAACATCACGATTCTCTCTGGTGGCTCAAGACGACCCCGTTCGTGGTGCCAGCTCTCCGATCCTCGGTCTCGCCGAGCGAGCCGCGGAGCGGCGACAGACGGATAGCCTGGGGCGTGAGCTCCAGGGAACAGGGGAAAAAAATTGACAAGCCGCGGAGCGGCGACAGACATGCTGTGGTCGCCAGCCACACTAATTTGGGGCCGTTCTCGACACCCCATGAACAATGCGAGCTAGCGTTTCCGGGCGCCCGAGCTGCTCGGGCTCTTCGACGAGCTCCCCCCGGAAGATCGGCTGCTGCTCGAAGAGGAGCGCGAGCTCCCACCGGAGGATCGGCTGCTGCCCGCTGAGGAGCGCGAGCTCCCACCGGAGGATCGGCTGCTGCCCGCTGAGGAACGCGAGCTCCCACCGGAGGATCGGCTGCTGCCCGCGGATGAGCGGGTTCGGGGCGCTGAATACCGACCTGAGCCGCCAACAGAGCTCCGCGAGCGTGAGGTCGATCCTCGCAGGGACGAAGATCCCGATGGCGACGTTGTCGGGCGACTGTAGAGCGAGGAGTTGGACCCGGGCACGATCACCGGCCGTGAGCTGCCAACCCTCCCTGAGCTTGTTCGCGGCGCAACCAGCGGTCGCGATCCTCCCGATGAGCCGGTTCCGGTTGCTCCGGATAATGTCCCGCCGCTGCCGCCATACATGGTCGGCCGGTAGACGTTGGGCTGTGCGACCCTCGATGAGCTCGGCGAATGGAACGGAGACCCTGCTCCGGTTGACAGTCGTGGGGCCACCGTTCTGCGGCTCGAGGCCGCAGCGTCGGCCGAACGCCGGCTGAGGTCGCCATAGGTTGTGGGTCGGCCGAGCTGACTCAGAGTCTCCGGGCTCACCGAGCTGTCGCGAGCCATAACCGCGCTGACATCGGTCGGATTTCTCGCGCCGACGTCGCGGAACACACGCTCGATTTCGGAGCCTGGGTTCCCCAGCGCAGGAGACCTCGTGGTCAACGGCCCGGTCATCACGACCCCCATCTGATCACCGTCGGTCGGCATGACGCGGTCCCCCGACCTGGCGAGACGGGTGAGATTGGGGCTCGAGAAATCCTCCTGACGGACTGCCGTCCAACCTCGACGATCGATCGACGCCACCCGCACTCGACCGTTGACGTCGACCGCGCGATCCGATCCAATGCGCGATTGTGAGGCATCGGCATCGCCCGCCACCCGACTGCCCGCGGTGCGCGGCGGAACCGCGTTACGTCTGGCCGGCTGCGCCGAGCCACCACCACCACCCGGATACGGAGGCCTGTGAGGCGCGTAGTAGCCGGGATAGTGACCGCCACCGTGCCAGCCCCCGCCCCACCACCAGTTATTGTAATAGCCGTAAGGACACCATCCGACGTAGCCGGGCCACCAAGCCCAGTTCACCCACGCCGGGCCCCAATAACCACCCCACGACCACGTCCAACCGAAGCCCGCGGAAAAGTACCATGACCCGTAGTGGTGGGGCAGCCAACCCCAGGGCTCGTACGAGATCCAGGCCCAACCGGTCGAGGTCCAGTACCACCTGCCGGCCCGGTAGGGCTCCCAGCTGCCACCCACGGCCGGTTGCCAGGACCAGGAATTGATTTCATCGACGTAGACCCAGCTGCCGTAGTTGTCGAGCTGGGCCGCCTGACGCGAGTAACGGAGATCGACGTGTTGCGCGCTCTCGCCGGCCGGGATCTGCCGCCGCATTTCGACCCAGGCAGCAAAATCGTCATTCCAGGTGATGTGAGCCTCACTTTGCTGCACCTTGCCGGCGCCAACCTCGGCTGAGCTTTGGGCTCGGATCAGCACGCCCCCGGCCGAGGTCGCGGCCTCGGCGAGGCCGGAAAGGACTTCGACCCGCAACCCACCACTGGGCAGCGCCTGGACCCGATAGAGACCTCGCTCGTCGAGATAAACGGTGGCACCACGGCCATCGATCCGGACTGGTTTGTTGGAAAGAGCAAACTCGGTGATCTCGAAAATGATCGTTCCGTCGGCAAGGAAGATCACGGTGCGCTCAGCCTCGGCATCGCGGCTGAGGGCGACGGCATCGAGACTCAAGGTCGTGTATTCGTCGAGCCACACCAGATTGGCGTCGGCGAGAACGATCTCCATCCGCGCTTCACGGGCGGTGTCGACCCGATCGCCCCCCACCAGCGGCATATTGATGACCGCTTCCAGGCTTTCCTCCTGGCTGGCTGGCTGAACGGTCGCATATCGTTCGAGGTACGAGATGTAGCTCAACGAGGTCATCTCGTCCTCGCCAGAGGCCATCGATACGCTGCTGAGTGCTAGGGCCAATCCCGCAATCAGGACCTTTTTCATGGTCCACCTCCCGGTCACTCCTGGTTACTGCAACCTATGTGCCAGAAACCCGCGCCCGAGTCCGCGTCCGCGTCCGTGCCCGAAAGGGCTATGGGCTATGGGCTATGGGGTGATTCCGGGGGGGAGGGAGGAAATTCCTAATTCCTCATTCCTAATTCCTCGTTCATACGTCCTACTCCCGCCGCAGCTTCCTCATCTCGCTCACCTGCTGCGTCTGACGCACTTTGATGAGCGTACCCGCCGGATAAAAGCCACTACGGATGCTGGCGTTGATGTAAGTGACCGAACCCGGGCCCATCAGGACTCCCGGGTTGAGGACGGTGTTGCAGCCGGTCTTGCAGCCATCACCGAGGATCGCTCCAAATTTGCGCAGGCCAGTGTGATAGGTCTCACCACCGGCCGAGAAGCTGATCTCCCGACCGACGTTTTTGACGTTCGAGCAGATGGTGCCGGCACCGAGATTAACCTCGCGGCCGAGGATGGTGTCGCCGACATAGGCCTGGTGGGGCGCCTTGGCGCCCGGTAACAAGATGGATCCCTTGACCTCGCTGTGGGCGCCAACCAGGCTGCCGGCGGCGAGCACCACGTTCTGCCGGACGTAGGCACCGGTCCGAATCTGCACACCCTCTTCGAGAATCGCCGGGCCCACAATCACCGCCCCGGGTTCGATCGAGCAACCGGCGGCGATCGCGATCCGATCACCGAGCAGGTGCACACCGGCAGGCACGTCAATGTTGATGCTCCAGTCGGTCCACGACTCGAGATACTCAGAGAGCTTGCTGCCGAGCGCGGCCCAAACCGGCTCAGCCGGATCCAAGAGGCTTGAATGTGAAAAGCCATCGATGTCGAAGAAGGCGGCGGGTCGGAAGTCGATCATGCTGGGATCTCCTCGATCTCAGGGGCGCGTCTCTTGACGACCAACAAGGTCTGGTCGTCGGCGGGCGGAGAGACGGCGGCAAATTCTTCAACGTCAGAAAACACCCGGTCGACGATCGCAAGGGGATCGAGGTGGCGAGCAGCGCGTAGCGCGTGGATCAAACGGTCGCTCCCGTACTCCTCGCCGTCGGTCTCCCCGGTTGCCTCGGTGATGCCGTCGGTGTAAAGCACCAGGGCATCTCCCGGGTCGAGCTCCTCCATGCCAAAGGTGTAACGGGCGTCCGGGTTGGGACCGAGGATCATGCCGCCGGCGCGCAGGAGAGAGATCGATCCGTCGAACCTGACCAACACCGCCGCGGGATGGCCGGCGTTGCAGTAGATGATCCTACCGTCGAGATTCATCTCGGCCAGAAACAGGGTCACGAACTTGGTGGCGAGACGGCTTCGATGGATGATCTGGTTGAGGCGCGCGACGGTGCGAGTCAGCTTGTACTCCCGGGCGAGGCCCATGCGAAGACCGGTGAACACGTCGCGCACCTGCAGGGCCGCCGGCAGACCGTGGCCGGTGGCGTCCGCCACCACGACATCGAACACATCGTCATCGAGGGTGATGACGTCGTAGAAATCGCCCCCGACGATCTCCGCGGCGACCGTTCGTGCCGCGATTTCGAAGTCGCCGGGCTGCGGAAT
>Ga0255053_10001001_pt1 | contig 15568 bp, 13 predicted proteins | sample JV7_2_22_MG_FD_188635 | JGI IMG/M metagenome (GOLD analysis project Ga0255053, IMG submission 188635) | Seawater microbial communities from Jervis Inlet, British Columbia, Canada - JV7_2_22 | ecosystem: Environmental > Aquatic > Marine > Inlet | place: Canada: British Columbia | collected...
AGACGCACGGCTATCTGGCGATATCTATAATAAGAACATTGACTACCTCATGCACAACTACATGGCTGCAGGCTCGTAGGCGCAGTTGTCGTCAAATATATAAGATATCGTATTAAAGTCTCTCCATATTATCTAAAATAATGACTATGATGAGTGATTATTTTCGTTACGAACAGGAGTACATAAATAAATACGGACCGAAGACAATTTTCATAATGCAGTGCGGATCGTTCTTCGAAGTCTACGGCGTAAAAGATCGACAGGGTCATTTTACAAAGCCACAAATTACCGAATTCTCTCGAATATGCGATATGACCATCGCAAAGAAGAAGTCCACGCACAAGGGACAAGCCGTCTTCATGTCTGGATTTTCGCCGGTCGAGCGTCTAGAGAAGCACGTCACAAAATTAAACGAAGCAGGCTACACAGTAGCTGTATACGTGCAAGACCCGAATGTTCCTAGCATTCGGAGTGAACTCGGTGTGTACTCTCCTGGTACGAACTTCAATATGACCAGCAGAGAGATTTCAAACAATATAATGACTCTTTGGATAGAAAAGCACAATAAATCCTTGCTGAACAAAACCCCCAAAATCATCTGCGGCATGTCTTGCACTGACGTTTTCACAGGAGCTTCCTACATATTTGAATTTAAAGAATCATACTTCCACAATCCAACCACATTCGATGAAATAGAGAGATTCTACACGACATATAAGCCCAGTGAAATAGCTATTGTTCACAACACGACGGATGAAGAAATAGACGATATCATCCAGTTTGCTTCCATTGACTGCGCCACCATTCACAAAATATCTCTCAATGACCCAGAAAAAAGTCACTACAGAGCAGCCAAAAACTGTGAAAAACAAACCTATCAGAGAGAACTTTTGGAGAGATTTTACGACATATCGGATTATGAATCCTTTTATGAATCACTGCGATTTCGCGAAACGCCCATAGCCACACAGTCTTTTTGTTTCTTGCTTGACTTCGTGCACGCCCACAACCCCGCTCTGGTCAAAAAGATAAAGGAACCTGTCTTCAATAACGTCGCCAGCAGATTGGTTCTAGGCAATCATTCTCTAAAACAGTTGAACATCGTCAACACCACCAATAGGCGGGATCATCTATCGTCTGTCGTAGCATTCGTCAATAAGGCTAAGACTCCAATGGGAAAAAGAAAAATCAGTGATCTTATTTTGAATCCTACTACAGATATCGAGTATCTAAACAAGGAATATGAGATAGTAGCACATACCGTGGAGCACTGTGAGCGCCTTCGGGAGCTTCGGAAAACATTGGTTCAGATTGCCGATTTCGAGAGATTGTATCGCAAGATTGTCCTGAAGAGGCTCGTTCCCAGCGAATTATCACAGTTTTATAAAAATCTCAAAACAATAATGGGAATTCACAAGCAACTTAAGGCAGAAGAAAACATAAATCAGCATATTAATTTGCCCAATCTCTCTAAAAGCTGTAAGAATCTAACAAAATATCTTAAACAAAAACTGAATCTGTCTGCCGCTAGCGAGATTAGTTGTGCGTCCTTTGAGACCAATATTTTCAAACGCGGCGAGTATCCAGAACTTGATGCATTGGAGCATTCGTGCGTCGACTGCGGAGATAAGTTGGAGTGCTGTAGAAAATTTCTTGAAATGCATATTGCTAAATTTGAAAAGGGCCGAAAACGTGCGGTAAACATAGTGAAAGTGCACCATACGGATAAGAATGGCTTATTTCTAACGATGACCGATCGCCGGTCTAAGATTCTCAAGAAAGAGATTAAACCCGACATAGTCTCTCTGAGATATGACTCAACCTTTGACGGAACTAAGTGTGAAATGGATTTTAATTCTTCCACGCTCACGTTCTCCGTCGGACCGTCGAAGACCAAGCGAGTAGACAACGGGGAGCTGCTTGGAATATACACAGCTATCTTGCAAAGCAGATCGAATTTGAAAGAAAAGCTCATGGGCGTTTACAGTGAGTTCATCGGGTCACTACAGGAATATAGCGAAGATATCAGTACAATCATACAATACGTCACAAGACTCGACGTGCTCCTAACAAAAATGGTTCTTGCTAAGGACAACAATTACTGCCGCCCTTGCATTGATGTAGAGGCGAAAAAGTCGTTCCTGAAGGCTGAGGAAATGCGGCACTTGCTTATCGAGCGGTTTCAGAAGAGTGAAATCTATGTCCCTAACGACGTTGAGCTCGGCGAGACGGGAATGCTGCTGTATGGTACGAATGCGGTGGGCAAGTCAAGTCTGATAAGGTCCATTGGTATTTGTGTCGTGCTAGCTCAGGCGGGATTTTTTGTCCCATGTAGGACTTTCCGTTATCGACCCTACACAGCGATCTTCACGAGAATCTTAGGAAACGACAATATTTTCAAAGGTCTGAGCACATTCGCCGTTGAGATGAGCGAATTGCGAACTATCTTGAGGTGCGCTGGAGAGAACAGTCTCATATTGGGGGACGAGCTGTGTAGCGGAACTGAGACAACCTCGGCAATAAGTATTTTCGCGGCAGGCTTGGTTCAGTTACATGCGAAGGGTGCTTCATTTATTTTCGCGACGCATTTTCACGAGTTAACCGATATGGGTATCATAACTGATTTGGAGAGATTGAGAATGTATCATATGGTCGTGAGTTATGATAGGGGAAGGGATATTTTGATATATGACCGCAAGCTGAAAGAGGGGCCAGGAAACAGTATGTATGGGCTGGAAGTGTGTAAAGCGTTAGATTTGCCGCAGGATTTCCTAGAGCTAGCCCACGAGATAAGGAAGAAGCGAGTTCCAGTAGAAGCCAACACAATGGAGGCGGCAGTGAGTCGTTATAGTGCGCAGAAGGTGAAAGGAAACTGCGAATTCTGTGGGAAGGTCGGCGTGGAGATTCATCATTTACAGCCACAAGAGGCGGCAAATGAAGATGGATTCATTGGTTCATTTCGCAAGAACCATCCCGCGAACTTGGCAAATGTATGTATTTCATGCCACAGAGAGATAACTAGAAAAAACATCAAACATCGGAAGACCAAAACTTCGCGAGGAAATAAGTTTGTGATCTGTGGTTGATTTACGGTTTTGAACATTTCCTGTATTAAGTGATGATCCATTGGTATACGTTCTGAAGAACCAATGCGTTCAGCGGCACTACATTAACGAGCGGGCACAACACTGTGTTTGTGAAAGCGACGCCGTTTTGTAGCCCCATTGGAAATGCGAAGAGTATTATGTTATCAATAAACGCCTCGTAGCTAGCCTGAGTGTATGCCATCGGGGGGTCGCCACCTGACGCTGGACAACCAACAAACATAGATTCCATAGTTGTAACTTGCGACATGTTCGTAAACTCGATTTCTTGGTTAAAGGCAAATGCTCTACAGAACATCTCCTTCATATTCGTGACTTTTACCGTATTCCAAGCCAGAGGAACCCCTCCGTTGTTAAAGTTGGCTGCGATCTTGAACATGTTCTCTATTGATGTGACGTTACTCACGTTCCAGTCACTCAGATTTCGGTTGAAAACAAGTGCGTTCTTGAACATCTCCGTCATGTCGGTCACATTTCCGACCTGCCAAGCTGCAAAACTGACGGGATGAGCTAGGAGTTGATTGAACGCCCTAGCATTATCAAACATTCTGACCATGCTCGTAACGTTCCCAACGTCCCACACCAGCCAACTCTCGGCAACCACTCCGTTATTAAAGGCCAGCGCATATTTAAACATTTCACTCATATTTCTGACGTTACTCACGTCCCAGTTGAGCTGAGGTGGGAGCTGACTGGCCAGAGGTTGATTAAATACGGTCGCACCCGAGAACATTTCCGACATGTCGGTCACGTTTCCGACCTGCCAAGCTGCGAGACTGGGATCAGCTAGGCTTTGATTGAACGCCGCTGCATTATTAAACATTCTGGCCATGCTCCTAACGTTCCCAACGTCCAACACCAGATCAGTACCCGTGACCCCGTTCCAGTTATTAAAGGCCGCTGCACCCGCGAACATATCCGACATGTCGGTCACGTTTCCGACCTGCCAAGCTATAGGACTACCGGGGGGGAAGGGGGGGTCAAGGTCAATTAGGAGTTGATTGAACGCCGCTGCGCCGTTAAACATGCTGGCCATATTCGTGACGTTCACAACGTTCCACACCAACCAAAACGGGATAAGGCCATTCGATCCGTTATTAAAGGCCGCTGCACCGTTAAACATGCCACTCATATTTCTGACGTTACCCACGTCCCAGCTGAGCTGAGGATGAAGGACTTGATTGGCCAGAGGTTGATTAAACACGGTCGCACCCGCGAACATTTCCGACATGTCGGTCACGTTTCCGACCTGCCAAGCTGCGAGACTGATGGGATGAGCTAGGAGTTGATTGAACGCCGCTGCACCGTTAAACATGCTGGCCATATTCGTGACGTTCACAACGTCCCACACCAGATCAGTACCGGCAACCCCTCCGTTATTAAAGGCCGCTGCACCGTTAAACATGTCACTCATATTTCTGACGTTACCCATATTCGAGCCCCACGAGGTCACATCCTGGTTGAATACCGTGCAGTCACGAAACATCTCGCTTGTATCGATAACGTTGACGAAGGTCCAGGCTGCAGCGTTAGTCAACGTCGTTAGTGCCGAGCATCCCGCGAAGCAGCCAGCGCACGTAGTGCTAAAAGTCGGTGCGCCAGCTGAAGGGATAGGTCCCGACGGCATCGGCATCAGCACACCCACACCTTCCCCAGTCGTAGTCAAGAAGTCACACTCGCGAAATAGATCAACTTCACTACTTTCGAAGTTGCCCCATTGTAAAATTCTTAGAAGTTGGTCTCGCAAATTCCCAGTTATACCTGCGGCTTTCCAGCATGTCCAGTCAGTACACCTTATAACAACCGGATGTGGGCCAGATAGATCAGGACTGGTTACAGGACCAGTCGTGTACGTTATACCAGTTCCCAAACTTTGCGTGTCCATGCCATCCCAATTCCAAAAGACCCCTATTTGCTGTCCGCTTCCCAGCTGGACAGGTAAGGTCACTGTGGAAAACTGAAGCTCGATGACCAGGTCACCTTCCAAAAGCTGGGGGGTGGGTGGCGGCGGCGGCGGCGGCGGCGGCGGGATGACGGGCACAAATACTTTACACGAAGGGCACGCGCGCCAATATCGCTTGCCCCCACTTCTTCTGTATTTACCGTTCATCTATATAGATATGATCACAAAATTATAGAAATGAAAGAGGTTAAACAGAAAAATTCTATATAGATAGTAGACAAATGGGGAGTAAATCTGCTCAAAATAACATACGCCTCGACAAAAACACGACTGAAAAAAATCTCATTATCGATCCTGAAGACTTCCATTCAGCGATCTCCAAGCTTCGAGAGTTCTTCATTGCTAAAGGTTTTATTGAAATGCATACGCAGAATCGCTTAAGTATTCTTGCCGCGTGTGAGGATCCCGAAACAGTGCAAGTTTATCAATATATGGGTCAGCTTTGGCCGCTACCGCAAACAGGACAAATGTGGCTAGAGCACGAACTTCTCAAGAACAAGCAAGCTGTAGGATTCTTTTGCGTAAGCACCAGCTATCGAAATGAGCCGAACCCCGTCGCAGGGAGACACGACCTCATTTTTCCGATGTTCGAATTCGAAATGAAGGGAGATTTCGAGGCATTGATTGCACTGGAATGCGAGCTGCTCGAACATTTAGGGTACGGCAAAGCGGAAACCTTCCCCCGCATTCGCTACGAAACTTGGGCCAAGAAGTGTGAGGTCAAATTGCTAGGTCACGAACATGAAGCAGCCGTATGTGAAGAGAAAGGTCCTGTGGTGCTTATTACCCATTTCCCAGAGCGCACCCATCCTTTTTGGAATACAAAACGCGATGTTGAAACAAAAGTCTCCTTCAAATGTGATATCATTCTTGACGGACAAGAAACGATAGGTTCCTCTGAAAGAAGCTGTGATCTCAGAAGAATGCGCTTCGATTTCTACATGATTGAAAACGGAAAATACTCGGAATTGCTTTACGACTATTTCGGTAAAGACAGGGTCGACAAAGAGTTTAACGACTTCATGAAATACGACTTTATTACACGTAGCGGAGGAGGCATAGGAGTTACTCGTTTAATAAGGAGTATGAAGAAGCATCAACTTCTTTAGAAAAACATATCGCATATACTATAGCGCATGCTTGTGGACCTGTTGCCCAGAGGAATTGTCGGATTAGAGAATGGTGCGGCCTTTATACTGGCCGTAATTGGAGGTGTTCTCGTCTATAATCACGAAAAGCAGAGGAGACTTAAGAAACTTATGTCCAACAAGTTCTTCATGTTCAGTCTTATACCTGTTGCGTTATGGTCTTATATGACGCTCGCGATGCCGAACACAGGGAAGTCTGTAAGATTCAGGGACGCGACGAAGAGCGCCCTTGTTGCGTTCATAGTAGCTATCTGTGCATACCTCGAACTTACAATTGCTCCTTTCTGGATCGTCTGGTTGTTTTCATTCTATCTCAACACCATAGGATAAATTAAATGCGGCTATATCATAATGAACTGGATTCTCAATAGAACACGTAGGTATTTTTCAATGAGGAAACGCGGTCCTCTTTTAACAAATAACATGTCCGAAGACTATTCCTCAAGGGCCAGATATCTTGACTGCGAGGGGATCGTGGACGGCTTGAATCCCATCGAGTATCCTCACCGTCCAGATGGAATAATGTTCGGGGTAGTCTCCGATGAAGACGCTAATCTGCCGGTTCCGCCCCAGTTCGTGAAAACCACGATAAGGGAAGACGGAAGAGCCGCAGACAGTCTATCCTTTGACTTCATTGTTTTATGTCTCCTGAAGGAAGTGAAAATGCTTAAAGAAAGAGTGAGCATACTGGAAAAAAAAGAGACACATATATAAATGGGAAATGGCTTTATTTCAGAGTCCATCGACTTCATAGGAAGCAATATCTTGAACATCATCATCGTAGTGCTTTTTCTGGTTCTTCTGATGAGCTACATAGTCATTCACGACGTTCAATTCAAGAAGTCCGCTCCCAAATTGGAGCGTGTTGTCGTGGTGGAAAGCATGGCGACAGGTACAGGTCTCGACCAAATGCTGAGAAAGGGGTTCTGCTCGTCAACTTTAGGAGACTCCGTCTTGCGAAACAAACATTGTGGGGAATTCAGTGAAAAGCAATGTGGATCGGTCAAATGTTGCGTATGGGCGCGCCAGAACGGATCTAAACAGTTCAAATGCGCGGCCGGCGACGCCAACGGCCCAACTTATGAACCCATGAAGACCGAGGAATACTATTATTTAGGTAAGTTGCGAACCGATAAGTAGATCACGATATGTAAAGGGTAAAAATTGATTTATAGATTGTTATCTTATAATAATACAAGATACCATGATCATACCTGTCAAGTGTTTTACATGCGGGAACGTTCTAGCGAACAAATACATGTATTATGTGAGAGAGGTGCGTAAAATTAAAATTAAAGAGGGTGCAGACCAAGAGCAGGTGGTTTATCTAACTAAGGCAAACGTGACTAAGACGCCAGAGGGTCGCGTTTTAGACAAAATGGGGCTGACGGAGATTTGCTGTAGGCGGCATATGTTAACCCATGTCGACATCGAATAATTTCTCTGAGATATATATATAATGGCTCAACCAAAACGTGGAGGTCGCAGAACAAGACGCAATAATAGAGGAAAACGGACGCGGCGAATGAAACGCGGTCGCGGAGGACGCGGGCGCACCCGACGCAGTAGAGCGATGTCCAGAATTTTACGCAACATGCGCCGTAGACGAAACAGAGGCAAACGACGCACGCGCCGTCGCGGCGGCATGCGTAAGCAGCGCGGAGGCTCCAAAGCGGCGAGACTTTATCCAGCTCCCGCGTTCCCCCCTGGAGGCATGTACAAACAGGGAAGCGCTACCAATGGTTTAGGCAAAGGCTATTACTACGGTAAGCTGCAAAAGCCGTGTCTCCCAGATCCTGTCGACACCAACCAGATTGGGACACAGTCCGGCGGATGGATCGGGGAAGCCATCCCAGGCTACACTGACGCCCGCGACGTGGCATGGAAAGCTATCGGCGGTAGCAAGAACCTCTGGAATCGGTGGTGGGGGTTCCCTCCAGTAAGTAGCTCAGACCCAAGCGTCCAGCCAATCGAGGAGGCAAGTAATCTTCAATTCAACCCTTCTCCCGATCTCGACGTTGTCCAGAGAGACGCCAGCACACAGGCAGCCAAATATAAAATATAAATCCTTATTTTCTTAACCTAGTATATAATGAATTACGAAAAAACGTTCAAATCATTATGTACCCCAGCCCAGATCTATTTCGCTCTGTCTGTCTTGAGTATTTTAGGACTATTAGTTCAAAACACGGAAGCATACAAATACAGAGTTGGTCCTCATAGCGTCAGCCTTCCCCATCACAATGCTTTTTTCTTCGTTTTCAAAGCCCTATACGTACTTGCATGGACATTCGTCCTACAACAACTATGCAAAAAAGGTTACAAAAACATCGCATGGTTTTTCGTACTTCTTCCCTTCATTGCGCTCTTCGTAATAATCGGTCTTTTTTTGGTTATTCATACGGCCAAATAAGTAATCTCACTTGATGCGCAGCTTATATTGATGATAATAACGAATTAGTGTTATTATTATCTTGAAAAATGATGTTTTAAAAATATCTACTTAAGTTATATCATAATGGAGTTCAACCCCATCCCATGGAAAATCATTGACCTGTATTTCAAAGATAATCCCAGTGCCCTCGTGAAACACCATCTACAGTCCTACAACGATTTTTTCAACAAGGGACTGCCTCAACTCATAAAGGAAAAAAATCCAATCCGATTTTTTAAGGAGCAAGAGGAGATTACTACCATAGATAGTAAAACGGACCCGATAACAGGACAAACGGTGAAGGCTGCTAATAAGCGTCTGGAGTACAAATTCCAAAGTAATCTCTATATCGGAGGCAAAGACGCTAATCGATTATACTATGGGAAGCCTATAATTTTCGATAAGGATGGGAGAGAACACTTTATGTACCCGAACGAAGCACGCCTTAGGAATATGACTTATGCCGTTACAATTCACTACGACGTTGAAGTCGACTTTATACTTTATCTCGAGGACAAAGAAAATGAAGGATCTGGTATCTTCAAGGAAGTTAGGGAAACGATAGTGATTCCAAAGGTATATTTGGGGAAGTTTCCTATTATGTTACAGTCTGATTTGTGCATTCTTAGAGGGCTTCAGCCCGAGGTTCGATTCACCATGGGCGAATGCCGCAACGATCCAGGTGGCTATTTCATTGTTGACGGGAAAGAGAAGGTCATTATTTGTCAGGAGAAGTTTGCCGACAATTTATTATACATACAAGCGGGAGAAAACGAGGAATATAGCTATTCAGCTAAAATCAGATCAGTGTCCGAAGACGCTTCCAAGCCGATTCGCACTTTAGCTGTGAGAATGGTTGCCGAGCAGCCATCGTCTACCAACGGGCAGATTGTAGTTTCTATTCCAAATGTCCGGAAGCCTATGCCTCTCTTTATTGTAATGCGAGCCTTAGGTGTAATATCAGACAAAGAAATCATCACGTACTGCTTGCTTGATATCGACAAATACGCAGAGTCGATTGATATTTTCAGTCCATCAGTTTATGACGCAGGATCAGTTTTTACTCAAGAATCCGCCCTCAAGCTGATCGCTACATTTACCAAGGGCAAATCGGTAAGCCATGCTTTGGACATCTTGTCGACCTATTTCTTGCCGCATATAGGAGAGCTTAATTTTAAACAGAAGGCGTTATACCTGGGATATATCGTTAGAAGAATGATAAGTGTTGCGAGCGGGGAGGAAAAGCCAACGAACAGAGACAGCTATCTGTATAAGCGAATCGAGGTTTCAGGGATGCTCATCTACCAACTATTTCGCGAATACTACACCCTTCAACAGAAGAACATATTTCTGCAGATGGATACGGAGCACTTATATGCGAAAAGGAAATCGGCGACTGCTTATCAGGGCTTGGAGTTTACGAAGCTAGTCACAGACAACGTACCAAGCATATTCGCCAATAGAATCGTGGAGATGGGATTTCGTCGCGCATTCAAAGGCGACTGGGGCTCGGAGGCACACACTAAACGCCCCGGCGTCTTACAAGACCTGAGTCGGCTATCTTTTTGGTCATTTCTGAGCCAATTGCGGAAGACCAATCTCCATATCGCAGCGGACGGTGCGAAAATAGTGGGACCGCGTCTTCTTAACGGAACTCAGTGGGGAATTTTGTGTCCCATTCATACACCAGACGGCGGAAATATTGGGTTGCACAAGCATCTCTCTCTCACCACACATATTACTAGCGGATGCTCCGCGTATCCAATGATTCGATATCTGCGAAGCCTCGGGATCAAAATCTTGGAAGAATGCTCACTCAAATATCTCTCCCAAACCACTAAAGTACTGGTAAACGGTGCATGGATAGGAGCTACAAGCGAGCCACAGGAGCTGTGGGAAGTGCTTCTATCTCGCAGACGAAATGGACTTTTCAGCGCTTTTACGAGCATTCGCTGGAATAAGGAGCGAAGCGAGCTCATTGTTTTAACAGACGGAGGACGTGCCTGTCACCCACTGTTTCATGTGGAGGGAGACAAAGTTAGCTACCAATCCGACAAAATTATGGACAAAATAACCAATAATACACTTACATGGTCAGAGTCAATATTGGGCTTCGCTAAAAAAAAGAAAGATATCACCATTGATAATTGTGAAATATACGACGTGGAGGAACTCTATGGAGAGAAATTCAATCTGGCTAACAATGAAGCCATAATTGAATATCTGGACACGTCTGAAATGGAAGGTGCGAAGCTAGCGCAATACAACCAGAATCCAGATAGTTACGCTAAGAATTTCATCACTCACATCGAAATACATCCGTCAGTAATCCTCAGTGTCCTAGCCAACCAAGTTATTTATCCCAGTAATAATCAGTTTCCGAGAGATTTGTTTTCCTGCGGGCAAAGCAAACAGGCGGTCTCTCTATATAGTTCAAATTATAGGAATCGTATGGACAAAAGTGCCCTGATTCTTCACTACGGTCAAACGCCGCTGGACAAGAGCCGTTATCTACAGTATGTTACCAAGGAGCAACATCCCTATGGAGTGAATGCTATTGTAGCAGTGGCTTGCTACACAGGATATAACGTAGAAGACGCAGTCATCTTCAATAAAGCATCATTGAACAGAGGAATATTCAGCACTACATACACTAACGTTTATGAGGCAACGGAAGAATCCACTACCGTAGGGAACATTACCGTTGATAGCACATTCATGGACGTTAACAATGCGAATGTTATTGGACTCAAACCAGGGTATGATTACAGCAAACTGGATCCGTTGTCGGGTCTGGTTAGAGAGAATACGCTGGTGGACGACAAGACTATACTGATAGGAATGGTAACGAATAGTCTGGTCTCGGGAGAGGTGTTTATCGATGCATCAATCGCGCCAAAGAAGGGACAGATCGGGTATGTGGACAGGGCATTTTTGACGACTAACGAGTCGGGCAGACGGCTAGCGAAAATACGCATTCGACACTTCCGGACACCCGCTATCGGCGACAAATTCTGCTCAAGAGCTGGACAGAAAGGCACGATAGGAATCGTCCTCGAAGAATCCGACATGCCTTTCACGGCCGATGGAACACGTCCCGACATAATAGTTAACCCGCACGCATTCCCTTCTCGGATGACTATCGGGCACCTCGTAGAGTCACTAGTGAGCAAAGCCGGCGTGCTGTACGGAGGGTTCGGAGATTGCACCGCGTTCATTAACAAAGGACCCAAAGATCGCATCTTTGGAAATCTTTTAACCAAAGCTGGCTACAGTTCCACAGGCAATGCTATCATGTATAACGGCATGACAGGAGAACAACTTGAGACAGAAATTTATTTGGGACCTACCTACTACTTGCGTCTAAAGCACATGGTGAAGGACAAGATAAACTATCGAGCCAGAGGACCACGCACCGTGCTAACTCGACAAACGGTGCAGGGCAGAGCGAACAACGGGGGTCTGAGGATCGGCGAACAGGAGAGAGATGCTTTGTTGGCGCACGGGATGGCTGGATTTTTGAGAGAGTCTCTTATGCTCAGAGGAGATGAATTCCGCATGGCGATATGCAACCAGACTGGAACGATCGCGATATACAACGCGAGTAGAAACTTATTTTTGAGCCCTTCGGCAGACGGGCCTATAAAGTTCGCGGGGAACTTGGAAAGCGAACTCAATATCGTGCCCGTGAGTCGTTTCGGTCGCGATTTCAGCGTGATTGCTGTTCCCTACGCTTTCAAGCTTCTATACCAAGAACTGTTAGCCATGAATGTCCAGATGCGTCTTATCACCGCAGACAACGTTGAACAGCTGACCAGTTTGGTGCATGGAAACAACCTGCAATTACTGGTGAACAAGACCACGTTCAGGGAAGTCGAGGCAGATAACAAAGCAGCTTTGGAACAGAGAAACAGAGAAATAGATGACTCAGAGGTCACACTGCCCGAGCCGGCGGATGCAGAAATCGCGCCCGACGTGTCGCCTGAAGCGACCATCACACCATTCGCCGTGAGGGCGCCGCCCGAAGCGGTAGCTGAGCCAGATACGTCCACGCCTGTTAAACCTCCCCTCTCCATTGTTCCCATACCGTTTGCCGCACCAAGTGATTTCGACTATCAGCCGTCTTCGTCGGGCGACTTTGACTATCAGCCGGGTCCGCCCAGTGACTCTGGCTATCAGTTCGACGACTTCAACTATGCACCTTCGTCACAACAATCCGATTCGGGTTCTTTCCAATTTAATCCGTCCACGCCAAGTCCCCCGCAAGACTCTCCACAAACTCCGACGTATCCACCTGGTGCTCTTCCATTCAACGAGGATAACCTCAATCTGAGCGGAGGACGGAAGGGGGCGGCTGATAAATCTGAAGGAGATGCAGAGAGTGAACAGACAGCGGACTTCACGACGCCTATTGTGATTCGAACGCCGATCGTGGAAGACAGCGGTGACGATGCATTGCCTATGATGTCGACCATCGAAGAAAATGCTGAAGAACTGGACGATGAAGCAGCTAGGGATATCAAGAAGATAGTGTAAAATTGATTAAAGAAACATTAAATATATAATATTATAGTAAATGAGCGCATCTGCAAGTTACAGCCCAATTGTCTCAAAACTCTATAACTCCCGAAATGTATTTCTTGAGTTACTTGAGGCCCGCGGCTTCGACGTGAATGACTATCGAGGATTCAGTGTGAATGAAATACATAATATGTACGCTAATAAACAACTGGACATGCTTTTCACCCACCCCAGCACGAAACAAAAAGTCTATGTAAAATATCATTTAGCCACCCATACTGACTTCAAAAAAATCAAAGCGGATCACATTTATGAATTGATCGACGACCTTTACGATGAAGAAGACGTACTAGGCAGGAACGACGAATTGATAGTTATTTCAAAAGACAAAACGAATGATACTTTGAAGAACTTAATGAAAGAGGTGTATGCTAACGATCAAAAATTCGTAAATATCTATAACTTTAACGACTATTTGTTCAATATATTGCGCCATTCTCTTGTTCCACCGCACCGTATTTTGAGCGATGACGAGAAGAAGCTTCTGTTTCAGACTTTCAATATTGCTGATAGCTCGCAGCTCCCTGAAATAGATCGGTTTGACCCCGTCGCTCAAGCCATAGGCATGCGCCCAGAACAGGTATGCGAAGTAACTCGACGAAGCCCTACTTCCGTGGACACAAAATACTATCGCCTGTGTTATTAATTATCCGCACATATATATAATGTCTGCCGTCGGCAAAAATTATATGGAGCAGCTCAGTAGTCTTCGAACACAATTTTATCTTGTACTGGAGAGATACAAACAGTCATTTATTGCGGCACACGCAGAAGGGAACGCCGAGACGAACACCAACTTTCAGAATAGTAAAGCACTGCTCGAATCGTCTTTTAATAATATTTTTCTTCTCGAACAGCAAATACAGCGCAGCGTCGATGCAAACGACGAGATAATCCAAGGGATAAATGAAGAAGTGTCTCTGGTCAAAGGTATTTTGGGACAAGAAAATCAGGTGCTAAGAGAGAAAGAGGGGAGCGGTCTTGCTGCGAAGCCTTTAGAAAAACAGATTGATCAGGCTCTGATAACGCAGTACGTTAGTTTAGGCTACTATGTTTTCGCGATTGCGATTGCTATGAATTTCGCATACAAACAATACAAATGATAAATACATTTTCTATTGCTACTTTATAGAACATGGCGCCTTTGACTAGCTTCCTTAATCAGCTATTTGGACGTAAAGAAACAGGCTCGTCGATGCCGGACGAAGCATTACAGCAAGGGGTGACATATAATCATTTGCAGAATCGCATAATGAGTCGTGTGTACCCCAATCTTCCTTTAATAGAACAGACCAGCGGTGCTGGACTCGGATCGTTAGTCGAAACTTTAGAAAACATGAGCGATGCAAAGACGCCTCTAGAGAAAACAGATGCTGCCGAGTGGAAGAGATTATCTGCTTTAGAAGATAAATTCAATAAAACGCTATCTGACTATACTCAGGCGTACAAGCAATACACAGAGTCGTTGATTAACTCGTCGGGACCCGTGGAACTGAATTCGCCTCTCTATGCGAAAGTGCGCAAACTGAACGATGAATTGCTGACTTTGTCCAAAAACATGTGGGGACAGGTCCAAAATATCCATGTTCAAGACCAGCAATTGGAGAGCACTGTGCAGAAGCACCGCGCTGTTCTTCAAACCAGATTACAATCTCTATCAGGTGAAAGAGATAGACTGAACCAGTTAGCTCGTCAACAAGAGACGCTGACTGGTGAGCTCGCAAACTCCCACCTGGTGGTGGACAGCGCGTACTACAGATACGTTGTATGGTTCGGAGCGGCCGTTACTTTAGGGCTCGTCGCAATGCACAGAGCCGCACAATAAGAACGTCTTTTTTCAACAATACTTTTTTATCTATATTATATAGATAATATGGTCTTTACCCAACTATTGAAGCAAGTAACAGACGTCTTTAATGAAAGCAATAAGAAAGCGCGCCCTGCATCTATCCCAGGCGCGCCAGAGCTGAGACAAGGAAGGACCTACCTTCGCGACAAACGCAATACATTGAATACCATAAAACCATTTTCACCGCTATTGGAGGGTCTGGCTAAGATGGACGACAAACCTTTGGACAGCTTGAACCAACAAGAATGGAATAAACAAGAAGTGGATCGAAACCTTCTTACTCAGAAGCTTTCTAAATACGGCAGAGACACTAAGGCATTCTACGATCTGTATGGAAAAGTTGCTGCGGAAGTTGCGACGTGCCGTAAATCGTGCGGAGACAAATTCGAAGCGCCTGCTATGAAATACCAAAAACAAGCCTGTCTAGTGGGATGCAATCTGAACTTACCGAGTGTAGCGAATGAAAAAGCTTCATTCGCAGCTGGCCAA
>Ga0255053_10001002_pt1 | contig 15552 bp, 12 predicted proteins | sample JV7_2_22_MG_FD_188635 | JGI IMG/M metagenome (GOLD analysis project Ga0255053, IMG submission 188635) | Seawater microbial communities from Jervis Inlet, British Columbia, Canada - JV7_2_22 | ecosystem: Environmental > Aquatic > Marine > Inlet | place: Canada: British Columbia | collected...
TCGATCCGCAGAAGACCACGTACGTATCCGAACAGCTGGATCTCATCACCGTCACCGGGAATGGCGCGTCGCTTCCCGTGCTGGAGAGGGCCGGGCTGTCAGGCGCCGGGATGCTGCTGGCCGTTACCAGCCAGGACCAATCGAACATCGTGGCCTGCCTGCTGGCGTCTCAGTTTGACGTGGACCTCCGAGTCGCCCGCATCAGCGCTCCCGAGTACTACGAGCCTGACAGCGCCCTCGCGAGAGAGCTGTTCGGAATCGATCTCGTCATCAGCCCCGAGCGGGAGGTCGCCTGGGAGACGCTGCAACTGCTGGTCAGCGAGGCGGCCACCGAGTTCGTGCACTTCATGGACGACCGGGTGCGCCTTCTCGGAGTGCGGATACGGGAGGGGGCTCCGGTCGTGGCGAAATCGATGGCGCAGCTGGACCACGAGTTCTCAGACCTGCGCTTCGTAACGGTCGCCATCGTCCGTGATGGGAAGACCGAGATTCCCCGCGGCTCCAGCCGGATCGAAGCGGGTGATCAGGTCTTCCTCCTGGCTGCGACGGATGACATGCCCTCGATACCCAAGCTCGCCGGTTACGAGCAGTTCGAGCTGCGCCGCGTGATGATCGCCGGCGGCAATCAGGAGGCGGTCTACCTCGCGCGGCACCTCGCCGCCCAGGACGTCGACTGCACGATTCTCGAATACGATCGCCGTCGATGCGTGGAGCTTGCCGAGGAGCTTCCCGAGGCCCTCATCCTCCACGGCGACGCACGGGATCCGGAGCTTCTGGAGATGGAGGGGGTGGAAGGCCTGGATGGCTTCGTCGCGTTGACCGGCAGCGACTCCGTCAACATGCTCTCCGGGCTTCTGGCGAAGACGATGGGCGCCCGGAAGGTGATCACGTTGATCCATCGACCCGACTACATACCGCTGGTCACCCGCGTCGGGATCGACGCCGCCGTCTCGCCTCGGATCTCCGCCGCGAACGCGATCCTTCGCTACGTTCGCCGCGGAGGCGTCCGAACCGTCGCGACCCTCAAGGGCGCGGACGCCGAAGCCATCGAGTTCGAGGTCGGAGACGAGGCTCCGATCCTCCACCGCCCCCTCAAGGATGTGAGCTTCCCAAAGGGCGGCGTAATCGGAGCCATTATTCGGGATGGCGAGGTGATATCGCCCCGGGGTGACGACGTGCTGCTCCCCGGCGACAGGGCGTTCGTGTTCGCCGCGCCGGCCGCCGTGCCGGAGATCGAGCGTTTGCTCGCGTGAGGCGGCGCCATCTCGTCCATGTCGTCAGCCTGATTCTCCTGGCGCTGAGCGGCGCTCTCGGGCTCACCTTCCTGGTCGCCCTCGCCTATGGGGATGGCGATGCCGGAGCCTTCTTCGTCTCGGGCGCTCTCGTCGTCGTCGTCGGCCTTCTCGGCTACTGGCGCACGCAACTCGAGCGAGATCTCACAGTCAGGGAAGGATACGCCGTCGTCTCTCTCGCATGGCTCGCCGTCGGCGTCGCCGGGGCTCTGCCGTACGTGCTCTCCGGCACGATCCAGTCACCCGTAGCCGCGCTCTTCGAGTCCGTCTCCGGATTCACCACGACCGGCGCGACCGTGTTCGCCCGGGTCGAGGGCCTCCCGCACGGAATCCTCTTCTGGCGCTCGCTCACCCAGTGGTTGGGCGGGATGGGCATCATCGTGCTCGGGATCGCGATCCTGCCGTTCCTGGGCGTCGGTGGCATGCAGCTCTTCAAGGCCGAGGTCCCCGGTCCGACGCCGGAGCGACTTCAACCCAGAATCGCCCAGACGGCGAAGCTCCTCTGGTACGTGTACGGGGCGATGACCGCGGCGCAGGCCGTGCTCTATCTGCTCGGCGGGATGCCGCCGTTCGAGGCGGTCACACATGCGTTCACGACGCTATCCACGGGCGGCTTCTCTCCCCGGAACGCGTCAATCGCAGCGTATGACTCTCCGTACATCCAGTACGTGACGATCCTGTTCATGTACCTGGCGGGCGTGAACTTCACTCTCCACTATCGGGCCGCCACCGGACGCCCCGGCATCTACCTTCGCGACAGCGAGTGGCGCTTCTTCACGGTCCTGGCCGCCGGGGCCGCGGCGCTGGTCCTCCTGGTGATCGTGAGCAGTGGGCTCTACGACCGGAGTGGCTTCGAGCTCGCCTTCCGGGATGCCCTCTTCCAGGTCGTGTCGATCATCACCACGACCGGCTTCGTGTCGGCGGACTACGAGTTGTGGCCGATCCCCGGACAGGTCGTCCTGCTCCTGTTGATGTTCGTCGGAGGGATGGCCGGCTCGACGGCCGGCGGGATCAAGACGCTCCGAATCTACGTCCTCGCCCGGCAAGCCCTGACGGAGCTGACCAAGAGCCTGCATCCGCGGGCGGTGATTCTCACGCGCGTGGGCGAGCGGGTGGTGAAGGAAGGCGTGCTTCTCCGGATCCTCAGCTTCGTCATCGTCTACCTGGCTCTCTTCGCGCTTGGCGCGCTCGTGATGGCGATCCTCGGCCACGATCTCCCCACGTCCATCGGCGCGAGCGCGGCCAGCATCGGCAACATCGGCCCCGGCATCGGGGACGTCGGAGCCGTGGACAACTACGGATGGATGGATCAGGCGTCCCAGCTGACGCTCCTGCTGCTGATGTTGGTCGGACGCCTCGAGATCTTCACCGTGCTGCTGCTCTTCCACCCCGGTCTCTGGCGACGAACTCGCTGACGGCATAGGCTCACGTTCCGCCTCTTCCCAGAGCGCCGCGAGCCGCGGAAGAGCCCGCCGGCACCTCACAACGCATTGGACGAGAGCAGATGTCCGAACCCTCGACGCGGTCCTTCGTCCCCAAGGATCACCAGCCGCCACTTCCGAGCGACCGCTTCGTTCTCCACGACGCCCCCTCCGAGGAGGCCGTGCCGATGGATGTCATCATCGTCGGGGGCGGGCCGGCCGGGCTGGCGGCCGCCATCGAGCTCGCTCGCCTGGTGCGCCGGGATGCGGAGGAGGGCGGCGAGCTGGGCGAGATCGAGATCGGGGTGCTGGAAAAATCGGAAGCTCTGGGCGAGCACTGCCTCTCGGGAGCCATCGTCGTACCCGGCCCGTTCAGAGAGCTCTTCCCCGAGCTTCCGGAGGAGGAGCTCCCGTTCCGCGTCCCGGTGGAAGCGGACCGGGTCTATCTCCTGACGAAGGGTGGCTCGCTGCGGCTTCCGACCCCTCCCACCATGCGCAACCACGGACACTACGCCGCCTCCATCTGCGAGATCGTGCGCTGGATGGGCGAGCGGGCCGAGGAGGCGGGCGTAAACGTCTTCACCGGTTTTCCGGCAGACGGCCTTCTGGTGGATGGGAGCCGAGTGACCGGAGTCCGCACGACCCCGACCGGGCTGGGGCGTGACGGGGAGCCGGGCAGCGGATTCATGCCGCCCACCGATTTGACGGCTCGCATCACGATCCTGGCGGAGGGCACCCGGGGGTCGCTCACCCAGGCCTACCTGGACTGGCAGGGGATCGGGGCCGAGAACCCCCAGATCTTCGCCCTCGGCGTGAAGGAGCTGTGGGAGACCCCGCGACAGCCGGAGGCGGTGATTCACACGCTGGGCTGGCCTTTGCTCCCCGACGTCTTCGGCGGGAGCTGGATGTACCCGATGGGGGGAGACCTCGTGTCGATCGGCTTGGTGGTGGGGCTGGATTACCCCCAGCACTCGCTGGACGCACACGAGCTTCTCCAGCGGCTCAAGACGCATCCCCTCTTCGACGAGTTCCTGGCCGGAGGAGAGCTCGCTGAATGGGGCGCCAAGACGATTCCGGAGGGCGGCTACTACGCCCTTCCGAAGCGGCTCTACGGAGAGGGCGCTCTGATCGTCGGTGATGCCGCCGGGTTGGTGAACGTGCCCGCGCTGAAGGGCATCCACTACGCGGTGCTGTCGGGAATGCTCGCGGCCCGGGCGGCGTTCGGGTCCCTGAAGGGCGAAGAGACCACGGCCGAATCACTGGCGGTCTACGACCGGAGGGTGCGCGAGAGCTTTATCGGCCGTGACCTCTACCGCACGAGGAACATGCGTCTCGCGTTCAAGAGAGGCCTCTACGCCGGCGGCTTCGAGGCGGCCGTGATGACGGTGACCGGCGGAGCTTTTCCAGGCAAGATGATCCCCGCCGAAGAAGATGCGGCCGAAGCTCGAGAGGTGGTCGAGCCCACTCCGTTCAACCCGGACGGAACGCGAACCTTCAGCAAGGAGGACGCGGTCTTCCGCTCAGGCAACGCGACGCGAGACGACATCCCCATGCACCTCGTTGCCGGGGGGCGAGTGCCCGCCGACGTCGGAACCTTCTACGAGCGCCTTTGCCCTGCGGGGGTCTACGAGTGGAAGGGCGATCGCCTCGTCATCAACGCTCCCAACTGCATCGACTGCAAAGCCACGGATGTCCTCGGGCCGCGGTGGACGCCGAGAGAGGGTGGGAGCGGGCCGAGCTACAAGCGGATGTAAAAGGAGAACGGAGAAGGTCGCATCATGGGTGGGTCGTACCGAGCCGATCATCGAGGCTGGCTCTTCAACAGTCTGTGGCCCTTCACGCGCTACGCGTTCACCAACCTGACCGTGATGGGTCTCGGCATCCCGCTCTTTTTCATCTTCAATCAAACTCGAATCATCGGCCGGAAGCGGGTCCCTCAAGGGCGAAACACGCTGCTCCTCTCCAACCATCAGTCGATGATCGACAGCTTCCTCGTCGGCATCTGCGCGTATTTCCCCCAATCGATCGTCAAGCCCTATCTCATCCCGTGGAACCCGGCAGCCGAGGAGAACTTCTTCCACCCCTGGTGGCTAGGCCTTCTATCGGACCTCTGGAAGTGCATACCGATACGTCCCGGACGGCGCGATCCGCGAGCCCTCTACCGGATGACGCGCGCTCTGGAGAGCGGAGTGATGACGCTGTTCCCGGAGGGGACGCGCACCAGGGACGGGTCCATCAGAAAAGGACGGCCCGGGTCAGGCCTCGTCATCCTCGCCAACAAGCCGACCGTCGTGCCGGTCACCATCGACGGGATGAACCGGGTGCTGCCGATCGGTGCCAAGCTGCCGAGGCTGTTCAAGAGGCTGTACGTCTACTACGGCGAGCCCATCGACTACTCCGACCTCACCGACCAACCGCTGACGAGGGAGACCTCCGAGCAGCTCGTCGACCGCATCATGGATGCGTTGCGACGACAGCAGGCCGAGATCCAGAAGCTGAAGGGCGAGTAAGGCCTGGACAATTCGGCCACGAAGTCCCATTCTATGGCATATGCATGTGTTCCTTACCCTTCTCCTCGCTGCCCTCATCTGTGGCATGGGCCTCGGCCTGGCGTTTGGCTGCCGGCTTCCCGAACTCGACGCCCGAAGGAACGCGGCGCCGGATTCCCGCACCGACTGAATGGTCGAACAGATCAAGTGATAGCATTTAGTTGAGTTACATAATCCAACCTGAAGTCTTACCTAGCCCTGTGGATTCACGTGTCCAGCGGACGCGCGGACCGCTCCTCAACTCCGATGAAGAGAGGTACTGATGACGAGGCACTTGGTGGACGAAGACGGCAGACGCTGGAAGGCCTGGCTGGCGTCACGTGGCGTGTACTGGCCGGAGCCGGACGAGCCGGCGCTCAAGCCCGATCACGAAGCGGTCATCTTCGTTTGCTTTTCGGATGCCAGCCAGCCGCAGCGGCGCGCGCACCTGCCGAACGGCCTCTTCCAGTCGCTGTCGACGGAGGACTTGAGAGACCACCTGCTGGAGGCCGGCTCGGACAGCGTGCTCCGCTAAGACCCGAGCCCTCGGCTTGGCGATTCGATGAATAGGGGCGGCCCGCCGGGCTGCCCCTATCATTTTGTGAACGGCCGGAAGACTCGCACCGGTCAGGGAGGAGAGGAGGTCCGTTTTGCGGGAGATCGAGGTTCGGTCCGGAGCGCTCGAAGGGCTGGATGTCGATTTGCTCGCCGTGCCGGCGCGCCGTGAGCTCACCGATCTGCTGAGGGAGCTCGATGGCTGGGTGGGCGGCGCGATCGCCCGCTGCATGGAGCAGGGGATCTTCCTCGGGAAATCCGACGAGGCGAACTTCTTCCCCGGCCCGCCCGGTCGCCCGCATCTGCTCCTGCTCGGCACCGGCGACACCCGCCTTTCGGATCCGGCCGCGATTCGAGGCCTGGCCGGGCGAGCCGTCCGGCTCTGCCGGGCAAAACGCCTCTCATCGCTCGCTCTTCTGCTCGAAGATGCTTCCGCCGAGCCTCCGGGTTTCCAGGCAGCGGCCGAAGGCCTCCTCCTCGGCGACTACTCGTTCGATGCCCTGAAGCGATCCGAAGCGGGCGACTCGGAGGGTCCCGCCACAGCCGTCGTCTGGACGGCGCAGCCGATTGTCGGAGCATCGCAAGCGTCCGCCGTGGGATTCCAGGTCGCCGACGCGCAGAACTTCGCGCGTTCGCTCGTCGCTCAGCCCGGCAACGTCGTCAAGCCCACTCGCCTCGCCGAGGAGGCGGAGGCGCTCTCCGGCCGGGGAGTCCGGTTCCAGGCCTGGGACGAGGAGAAACTGCGGCAGGAGGGCTTCGGCGCTCTGCTCGCCGTCTCGAAGGGATCTCGCGAGCCACCTCGCTTCATCATTCTGGAACACCCCGGTGATGGCGGACCGCCGCTGGTGCTCGTCGGTAAAGGGATCACGTTCGACAGCGGCGGCATCTCCCTCAAGCCCGCGAAGGGGATGGAGGAAATGAAGTACGACATGGCCGGCGGGGCTGCCGTGCTCGGCGCTGTGCGTGCCCTGGCGAAGATCGGCGTCCCGCGGCGGGTCGTGGCGCTCGTGCCCGCGGCGGAAAACCTGCCATCGGGACGCGCGGTAAAGCCGGGCGATGTGATTCGGGGCCTCTCAGGACGCTCGATCGAGGTCGTCAATACCGATGCCGAGGGCCGCCTCATCCTCTCGGACGCGTTGGCCTACGCGAACCGGCTGTCGCCCGCTGCCGTCGTCGACATCGCGACGCTGACCGGAGGTTGTGTCGTCGCCCTGGGCAAGCACGCGAGCGGTCTGATGAGCAACGACGACGCTCTCGCAGGAGAGCTGGTCGCCGCGGGCGAACGCTCCGGAGAGAGAGCCTGGAGGCTCCCGCTCTGGCCCGAGTACCGGCGCCAGATCGATTCCGAGATCGCGGACATCAAAAACAGCGGCGGTCGCGAAGCGAGCCCGATCACCGCCGGAGTCTTCCTTCAGGAGTTCGTGGACGAGGTTCCGTGGGCACACCTGGATATCGCCGGTACCGCATGGGCGGAGAAGGAGAGTGGCTGGCAGCCGAAGGGCGCGACGGGCTTCGGCGTTCGCCTGCTCGTCGAGTGGGCGAGAGGCCTCGGCTGACGTCGGCGCTCGGCGCGGCTCATCCAGGGCGGATGACGGTTCGAAGAGGAGCTCGCGTAGCCCTCTGGGCCGCAGGCATCCTCCTCGCGGCCTGCTCGATGGCATGGGCCCAGGAGGAGAAGCCACCCGAACCGCCTGATCCTCAGGAGCGGCCGGTGGAGCCCGACAGCTTGCCGGCCGATTCCATCCCCCGCCTTCCCGAGGGTGTGGAAGTCCTTCCCGACAGCATGCGACTCGATTTTCCGAGGACCGATGAGGAAGGCGATAGCGTGGACGGGGAGGGGCCGGAGGACGACAAGAGGGTGCCCGGCTTCCCGCCGACCGCCACCGAGCCGGACAGTGGCTTCTCCTACGATGTTCGGGAGTGGGATCGGGCCGAGATCCTGTCATCGAACGCGACCAGCCTCGTCGGCTTGCTCACCGACCTGATGCCGGGCTTCACTCCGATCCGCGCGAACTACTTCAACGGCGTCCATCAGCTGACCGACGGAGTGTTCGGGGCCGGGTTCGTGCGCATCCTGGTGGATGGGCGGGAGCTCCCGCCCCTGGAGTCGGGCGAGAGCGATCTGGTTCGCATCCCGCTCTTCTACCTGGACAAGGTCCGCGTGCGCCGGAGCTCAACCGGCTTCGTCATCGAGATCTTCACCCGGCGACAGCACGAGCCGGATGCCTATGCACGCTTCGGGGGCGGCGTCGGGTCGCCGAAGCTCGATCTCGTCCAGGCGATCTTCAGCAACGGCTGGGGACGCGCCGTCACCATCGGCGGTGGCCTCGATCTCTTGAACGTGAAGTCGGGAGACCTTCTCTCCGACCGCCTCGATTTCTGGGCCACGCTGGCCTTCATGCCTGGGAGCAACAAGACGGGCTTCCAGCTGCAGTTCAAGAACCAGACGATCAACCGCACGGCGAATGCTCAGTTCCGGCAGGGCCGCCGCGACATAACCTTCACCGCGCGAAGAGAGATCACGCCGACTCTCGTCGCCGATCTCGCCCTCAGCAGCAACCGGCTCACGCTCGCCGACTCCCAGCTCGTGTCGGTGAACCGCGTCGGGGTCACCGTCGCGGGCTCGCCCCGCTGGGGCTTTGCGCGCGGTGCGGTCTCCTACCAGGGCGGAGGCGATGCCTTCCCCAGCCTGGGGGGCAACATCGCCGCCGGAGTCCGCATCGGAAGCTGGCTGGGCCTGGATGTGGAAGCGGACGCATCCACATGGCAGGAGTTCACCGCGGGCTCGGTGGGCGGTGGGCTGGCGCTGGGCCCCTTCACGCCGGTCGATCTCGTCCTCAGAGTCGGTGGCGCCACGGGCACGAGGGGTGTGTCGAGACCGATCACGGCCGAGGCGGATTCCGTTTCGTTCGATTCCTTCACGGGCGGCCTCGAGCTCACCCTCGGACCGTATCAGATCGGCGCGCGACTCATGCGCCAGAGCGTGAGCCGCCAGCTGCCGTTCGGCGCTCCCTTCGATCTGGGGCTTCAGCCCGGTCCCGGCGTTGACGTCACCGCGTTCGAGGGGGAGCTGGCAGGCCCTTTGATCCCGCTCGGAGCGCTCATCCGGGGCGCCAACCCGCTGACCATCTCGGGCTTCTGGCGCCACCAGAAGGCACCGGAGAACCCGCAGGCGTTCTACCTCCCCGCGGACGTGGCGCGGGCACGTCTCGGGTGGAACCAGCTCTTCTTCAAGGGAGATCTCCTCGTCGGCCTCGGCCTCGCGGCGGTATACAGGAGCCAAATGCTCACGTCGGCGCCGGGCGTCCCCTCCCCGGTTCCGGTTCAGAAGCTCACCCGTCTGAACCTGGATTTCCTGCTGAAGATCAAGGACTTCCGGATCTTCCTGCGGCTCGACAACCTGGATCGAAAGGTCGACGAGGACGTCGTGGGCTTTCCGTACCCCAACACGGTCACGATCTTCGGCGTGAAATGGGAGTTCCTGAACTGACACGGATCGGAGCCGAGGTGGGTTGGAACGCATGATACGCAGCATGACGGGCTTCGGGGCCGCCGGTCGAGAGCTGGCGGGCGGAACGCTCTCGGTGGAGCTGAAGTCCGTGAACCACCGACACCTGAACATCTCGTTTCGTCTTCCACCCGGCGCGGACGCATGGGAGCAGCGGCTGCGCGTCCGTCTCGCCCGACGCGTGCGGCGAGGGCACGTCAGCTTCCTGATCGCCGGAGCGGCGGCGCCTGGTGGAGAGGGGGACTGGCAGGTGGACCACGGCCGGGTTCGGGCCACGCTGGATGCGATCCGGACCTTGCAGGACGAATATCAGATTCCCGGTGAGCTCGACCTTCGAACGTTCGTGACGGCCGCACGCGAGATGCTGCGTGACGAGCGCTCCGACGACCTGGGTTGGGTGGATGCCGAGGCGTTGGGCGAGGTCGTGGACGAGGCCATCGACGAGCTTATTCGGATGCGGGAGTTGGAGGGTGGCCGCCTCGAGATCGACCTGCGGGAATCCATCGGGGAGGTCGCGGCGGCGGTCGAGACGATCCAATCCCTGGCGCCGCAACGACTGACGAGGGAGCGCGACCGACTCCGAGAGGCTGCCAGCGAGCTTGCCGATGGCCTCAGGCTGGACGAGAGCCGGTTGGAGCAGGAGATCGCGTTGCTCGCCGACAAGTGGGATATCGGCGAAGAGGTGGTGCGCGCGCGAGCGCACGTCGCGGCCTTCGAGGAGCTGCTGGACGCGGCCGCTGACGAGCCCGTGGGAAAGCGTCTCTCCTTCGTCCTGCAGGAGTTGAACAGGGAGGTGAATACCGTCGGCTCGAAGGCCAACGACACGACGATCTCCGGTCGCGTGGTCGAGGCCAAGAACGCGTTGGAGCGCTTACGGGAACAGGTAGAGAATATCGAGTGATGAGTCTGTTCGATCGGACGTTTCCGGTCGTCTTGTCCGGACCTTCGGGTAGCGGCAAGACCACGGTGATACGCGAGCTGCTGTCGCGCAGGAGCGACCTGCGTTTTTCGGTATCAGCGACCACCCGCGAAGCCCGGCCTGGAGAGCGCTCGGGGGTCCACTACGTTTTCCTGGAGCGCGAGGAGTTCGAGCGCAGGTGTGAACACGGCGAGATGCTGGAGTGGGCGGATGTCCATGGGAAGCTCTACGGGACACCGCGAGAGAATCTCGAGCGCGCCGAATCGGACGGCGTCCACCTTCTACTCGACATCGACGTGCAGGGAGCTCGCGCCGTCCGGTCCGCCGTGGCCGAGGCGGTGACGATCTTTCTGCTCCCGCCAAGCGGCGCCTGGCTCTCCCGTCTCCGCTCGCGGGGCAGCGAGACGGCTCCCGCGCTCGAGCGTCGTCTCCGCACCGCGGAGGCGGAGTTGATGGCCGCCCGGGAGTTCGAGTACGCGATCGTCAACGATGAGCTCGCCGAAGCGGTGCGCCGCGTCGAGTCGATTCTCGACGGGGAGGAATCACGAACGGCGCGCGTGGGTAGGGAATTGGGCCAACTCATATCGGCCCTGGAGAACGAGATATCCGCCGCGCGATCCGAAGCGGCGAAGTGAAGAGCCCAATGACGCCTGAGAAGGGGAGATCCGGATGAAGGTTTTCACGCCCAGGGAGGTCGCCAAGCCGGCCGGGAACAAGTACCTAGGGGTGCTGGTGACCGCCAAGTATGCGCGCGAGCTGAACGCGCTTCCTCTCGAGCGCTCGCCGTACGGACCCGTGAAGCTGACGACGCTGGCCCTCGACGCGATGACGTCTACCGATGAGCACGACCAGTCGCAGCTGCAGTATCGTTTGGTGACCAAGCGAAATCCGGCGCTCGAGTAGCCTTCGTAGAACCGAGCCGCTAGGAGCCGGACGTCCTGTGCGCCCATTCGAGGGCCGTCGAGTTCTCGTCGTCGTGACCGGCGGGATCGCCGCCTACAAGACGGCATACCTGGTGCGCCGTCTCCACGAGGCCGACGCGCTGGTTGATGTCGTGCTGACGCCAAGTGCCGAGAAGTTCGTCGGCAGGGTCACCTTCGAGGGACTGACCGGCCGTCCCGCTCGAACGAGCCTGTGGGAGAGGCCGCTCGATCACATCGAGCTCGGCCGGGAGGCCGAGCTGGCCATCGTTGCGCCCGCCACCGCCGATTTCCTCAGCAAGATGGCGGCGGGCGGCGCCGACACGCTGGCGGCGGCGACGTTGCTCGCCGCGGCGTGTCCTGTGTTGCTCTGCCCGGCGATGAACGAGCGGATGTGGGAGCATCCCGCGACTCGACGCAACGTCGAGGCCCTCCGCGAGTTCGGCCTCGAGATGGTCGGCCCGGATCGGGGAGAGCTCGCGGAGGGAGAGATCGGCATCGGCCGCATGTCGGAGCCCGCAGATATCATGGCCGTGGCCGGGCGCATGCTCGAGGAGGCGACGCTGCGCGAGCGCAGGATCGTCGTAACTGCCGGCCCGACGCGTGCGCCGATCGATCCGGTTCGCTACATCGGAAGCAGATCATCGGGCCACATGGGCCAGGCCCTGGCGGCGTCGGCTTGGCGACGCGGCGCCGATGTCGTTCTGGTGAGCGGCCCGGTGGCGCGGCCACACCCGTACGGTGTCGAGGTCGTGGAGGTCGAGACGAGCGATGAGATGTTGGGGGCGCTCAGCGCCGCGTTGGGAAGTGCTCATCTGCTGTTGATGGCGGCGGCCGTCTCCGATTTTGTCTCGCCGTCACCCAGCTCCTCGAAGATCAAGAAGGATGGCGGCGGGCTCGAGCTCGGGCTGGTCGCCGGTCCCGATCTCCTGGAAGAGACACGCGGGAACCGGGAGGAGCGCGGAGTGCTGACGCTGGGCTTTGCCCTCGAGACCGACACGCCGGTCGAGAACGGCCGGTCCAAGCTGGAATCGAAGAAGATGGACTTCGTGGCGATCAACGAGGTAGGAGATCCGGCGGCCGGCTTCGACGTCCCGACCAACAGAGTGACGCTCCTGGACCGGTGGGGGGGGCTCGAGGAGTTCCCGGTTCTCTCGAAGGAGGAGGTCGCGGACCGCCTGCTGGATCGGGTCGAAGCTCGGCTTGACTGACGCACGTGAGCCGCTTCGGCGTTACCTGGAAGCCCGAATCGCCCTCGGCGAGCCGCCGGTCATTCTACCGAGCCTCAGGCGCAGAGAGGTGCTGGAAGCTCTTGCCGGGGGCGGCCGAGAGGTCAAGGGTCCTCCCGAGCTGGAGGGAGCGGCGCCGGCCGCAGCGGAACCGGGAGTGCCGGGAGCATCTACCCCCTCCACTCCCGAGCTGGCTCGGGTCGCCCGAGAGGGCACCGCCGAGCAGATCCGCGAGCTGGACTTCGATGAGCTCCGGGAAGTGGCACTCGCCTGCCGACGCTGTGCGCTGCACGAGGGCCGGCAGCACGTTGTCTTCGGTGAGGGGGCCCCGGACGCTCGGCTCCTCTGTGTCGGCGAAGCGCCGGGTGCGGTCGAGGATGAGACCGGTCGGCCCTTCGTAGGGCGGGCGGGCCAACTGCTGGACCTCATGCTGATGTCGGTGGGCTTGCGAAGAGACGAGGTCTACATCTGCAACGTGCTCAAATGTCGGCCGCCCGGAAACCGGAATCCTCAGCCGGAGGAGATCGCCGCCTGCTCGCCATTGCTTCTCCAGCAGATCGACTTGATCGACCCGAAGGTGATCGTGGCGTTCGGCTCGTTCGCCGCTCAGACGCTCCTGGGGACCCGGGAGTCGATCGGCCGTCTTCGGGGAAGGACGCATCTCTACGGTCGCTTCCCGCTGGTCGTCACCTATCATCCCGCCGCCTCGCTGCGAAACCCGGGTTGGAAGCGTCCGACGTGGGAGGATCTGCAGATCGCCCGCCGCGTGATGGACGGAGATTCCGGCCTCCGCTCCGGAGCGCCGGGCGGCGAGCTTTCCCTCGAGCTGCCGTGATGCATCCGAGATGACCGACTCGATCCTCTCGGAGCGTTCCATCGCGACGGCTGCCGCCGATGTGTTCTCGGGCCGGCATCCTCCGTGGTCCCAGGAAGCGGAGGTGTCGATCCTCGGAGGCATGCTCATCGACGGTGACGCGGTCGCGCGGGCGATGGAGCTCGTCAACGACACCGCCTTCTTCCGCGAGGGCAACCGCCGAATCTTCCGCGGAATGATGCGGCTGTACAACCGGGGTGACGTCATCGACCCGGTGACACTCTCCGACGAGCTGAAGTCGGCGGGCGAGCTCGAGTCCTCCGGCGGGATGGAGTTCCTGGCTCAGCTGGTCGATGCTGTTCCTACCGCCGCGAACATCGAGTACCACTGCAGGATCCTGCGCGACAAGGCCACCCTGCGCCGCCTCATCGAGGAAGCCTCGGAGATCATCCGGGAGGCCTACGATGCCCCCGCGGGGAGCTCGCAGGAGACGCTGGATCGCGCCGAACAGCGGATCTTCCAGATCTCCGAGGCGGCCAGCCGGAGAGGCTTCATCTGGATCAAGGAGATCCTCTGGCCGGCCTTCGAGCGCATCGAGGAGATGCAGCGGACCGGAGCAGTTACCGGCGTGCCATCGGGGTTCGTGGACCTGGACCGGTACACGGCCGGTTTTCAGCCGGCCGATCTAATCGTCCTCGCGGGCCGCCCCTCGATGGGGAAAACGGCGCTCGCCCTGAACTTCGCCCAACACGCCGCGATCGAGCACGAAAAGCACGTGGCGATCTTCTCTCTCGAGATGGCGAAGGAGTCGCTGGTTCAACGGCTTCTCTGTGCCGAAGGAAGAGTCGACTCCAGCCGGCTTCGGCATGGCAGGCTGGAAGACGATGAGTACGGCCGGCTCGCAACAGCCGCGGGACTTCTGAACACGGCGCCGATCTGGATCGACGACACGCCCTCGCTCACCGCGCTGGAATTGCGGGCCAAGACGAGGCGGCTTCGAGCGGAGGTTGATCTGGAGTTGGTGATCGTCGATTACCTTCAACTGATGGCCGGACCACGAGGCGCCGAGAATCGACAGCAGGAGATCAGCTCGATCTCGCGCTCCCTGAAGGCCGTGGCCAAGGAGCTTAACGTGCCGCTGCTTGCCCTCTCACAGCTCTCGCGGGCGCCCGAGCAGCGAACGGACCATAGACCCCTATTAGCCGATCTGCGCGAATCCGGCGCAATCGAGCAGGACGCGGATCTGGTCATGTTCATCTACCGGGAAGAGGTCTACAAAGGCCCCATCGACCGGGACGGGAATTCGATCGAGGGCGAAGCGGAGCTTATCATCGGGAAGCAGCGCAACGGCCCGACCGGCGAGGTCCCGCTCTATTTTCACAAGCAGTACACGTTGTTCGACTCCAGATCCGACCGTGACGAGCCCTTCTGATCCCGACCCCACCCCACCCGTGCCGCGGCAGTGAGCTCCAGCGGTAAGGCCCGTTCGGCCGCGGCCGGATTCTTCTGCACCTCATGCGGCAACGAGAGCCTTCGCTGGGAGGGCCGCTGTCCAGCGTGCGGCGACTGGAACACTCTCGCCGAGGCCCCTGTCTCAGCGGGTCCTCGGCGTGGTCGACGGCGAAGGCCGGTCGGCCGCGTGGCCGCCCGGCCGCTCCGCGAGACGACCGCCGCAGACGCATCCCGCCTCGCCATCGGGCTCGGCGAGCTCGACCGGGTGCTCGGAGGCGGGCTGGTGGCGGGATCGCTCGTGCTGCTGGGCGGCCCGCCCGGCATCGGAAAGTCCACCCTGCTTCTCCAGGCCGCTGCCTCGATCCGGGGATCCGGTGGGAGGGCGCTTTACGTTTCGGGAGAAGAGTCTGCGCCCCAAGTGCGGCTGCGCGCCGAGCGCGTGAGCGCCGAGGCGCTGGACGTGGATTTCCTCGGGGCGACGCACGTCGAAGAACTGATTCGTGCCGCAGAATCATCGAAGCCCGACTTCCTCGGCGTGGACTCGATCCAGACGTTGGCTAGCTCGACGAGCGACGCGGCTCCGGGGACGATCAGCCAGGTGCGCGAGTGCGCGGCGGCGCTGCAGGAATACGCGAAGTCGTCGCTAACGCCGGTGGTAATTGTCGGCCACGTGACGAAGGGCGGCGCTCTCGCGGGTCCCCGCACCCTCGAACACCTGGTCGACGCCGTGCTGCACTTCGAGGGAAGCCGCAGCCACGAGCATCGACTCCTCCGGGCCACCAAGAATAGATTCGGCAGCGTCGACGAGGTCGCGGTCTTCCGCATGACCGGTGAAGGTCTCGCTCCGGTGGAGAACCCGTCGGAGGTCTTCCTCAGCGGCGTGGGCGAGTTCAGCGGATCAGCCGTCGCCGTCA
>Ga0255053_10001004_pt1 | contig 15525 bp, 13 predicted proteins | sample JV7_2_22_MG_FD_188635 | JGI IMG/M metagenome (GOLD analysis project Ga0255053, IMG submission 188635) | Seawater microbial communities from Jervis Inlet, British Columbia, Canada - JV7_2_22 | ecosystem: Environmental > Aquatic > Marine > Inlet | place: Canada: British Columbia | collected...
CCTGACGGAAGCCGATCTGGAAAAGCTGCGCGGCGAGACGCTCAGCGCCTTCGTCGATCCCGGCCAGGCCCAGCGCAGCGCGGGACGCGGCGACCGCTTCGGCCACGCCTACTGGTACGGCAACCCATGGGTCAGCACCGATGCGCTGCTCTTCTTGCGCTACGGGCTGGCGCCCGCCGATCGCGGACTGGTGCGCTCGGAATCGGGAACCTACTGGGTCTTTCCAGAGAACTACCCGGAGCGCCTGCGCGACGTGCTGTGGGATCTCGAACGGAGGCTTCCGGAGGAGCGCGCTCGCTAGGAGCCTGACCCAAGCTGGAGTGCGCCGGCCCTGGCGCCGAGACGCCGCGCTGGCAAGGCGCGCGACTGAGCCATAGCCGTAGCTACGGCGCAGGGAGCGCAACGCAGCCAGCGCGGATGGATCGGCGTCCGGACGGTGTGCTCCATCTTGGGTCAGGCTCCTAGCCGCTTACGCCCGCGCGGCCCTTCCCAGCACGACCATGGTGACGCCCAGGAACAGCACCTTGATCCCCACCAGGATGCCCACGGCCCAGGCGCCGGACAGGGGCCACTGGTTGTAGATCATCGCGCCCAGCAGGGCGGACAAGCCGCCGCCCAAGGCGGTCCAGCCCCAGCCCTGGAGAGGGCGGAGTTGCAGGGCGTAGAGGATCTCGAAGACGCCGGTTACCACGAACCACGCCGCCAGCGCCAGGGTGAGGAAGCCCAGGTTCAGGAGCGGGTGCGCCACCATCACCAGGCCGCACAGCACGGTCATCCCGCCCAGCAGGAAGGACAGGATGCCCCGGCCCAGGGACCGCGCCTGGAAGGCGAACGCGCACTGAACGGCTCCCGCCGCCAGCACCAGGCAGCCCACCAGCAGGGCGGCCGTCACGCCGGCCCAGAAGGGGGCGCTCAGGGCCGCGACACCCAGCATCATCAGGGCTACGCCCAGCAGCGTCATCTGCGTGGCATTGGCCTTGACCGTCTCCGAAAGGGAAGGGGTGCTCATGCCTAGTCCTCCATTGCGTTGGGTCCCGGCTCGGTGCCCCAGCCCAGGACGTTGCGCATCACGGACCAGCGGGGCGCCTGCTTCGAGGCCGGCTTCTTGCCCATGATCCAGTAGTCGTAGAGCCGGTCGATGATGCCCTCGGCCTGCTTCAGCCGGATCCACTGGTCGAGGAAGTCGTTCATGGCCTCATCCCCGCGCCGCACGCCGAATGCGACGGGGGTCGCGACCGCCCGGGGGCCGGGCACCGCCACCGTGAACTGCGGGTAGATCAGGCTCCAGGAGGCGCCCGCCTCGGCCGTCAGCAGCAGGGCATCGAATTCGCCCTCCTCGGCCTCGAAGAAGGCGCGCGGGCTGTCCACGGGCACGATTTCGGCCCGGGGCAGAGCGTCGCCGAGCTTGCGCACGTAGTACTCGATGGGGAGGGAGGCGATGCGCACCTCGTCCATATCGCGCACGGAATCGGCGGCCTGGAACTCCTTGCGCCGGTAATCCCGCACCACGAACGCGAGCGTCTCCTGCATGTAGGGGCGGGTCATCCCGACGGCCTCGATGTGTTCGGGCGTCATCAAGAGGCCGCCCATGATCACGTCCACGTGCCTCCCGTCCAGCAGCAGCTCGATCTTCTCGACGGCTCCGATCGTGATTTCCAGGGATACGCCGAGATCATTGGCCAGGGTGTGGGCCAGCTCTACGTCGAAGCCGACCAATCCGCCATCGGCGTTGTAGAAGGCGTAGGGCAGGGCGTCGGTCGGGATGCCCACGCGGAGGCTGCCCCGCGTGCGGATCCGGTCCAGGGTCGCGCCCGCGGGCTCGGGCGTCGTCGAGCTGGGCGCGTCTTCTCGCACACGCACCAAGGCGGGAGGCAGGAGAAGGTCGCGCTTCGCGAACACGTCGTAGGTGTCGTGCGGGCTGCCGGCCCGCTCGAATCCGACCCGGATCCCGAGCAGCGCTCCCACGGTGAGCAGCAGTGTGATCACGCCCCAGCGCAGCAGGGCCGGACGTCGCACCCGCAGCTTTCCGGACAGGGCGCTGGCGCTGAGCAGCGTCAGCGCCAGGATGTGCACCGCGGCCACCAGCGCGCCCACGCGGCCCACGACCTGATCCGCGATCACGAAGAGCCGGAACGTGTCGGCTGGGATCCGGAACGCGTCGAGCAGGAAGGGGATCGCGATCAAGGTGCTGCCGACGAAGCTCGCGAGCCCGGTGACTGCGAACGTTGCGTACTGGGAGACGGAAATCGCAAAGCCGGAGATCCAGCCGGCGAAGAGCACGAAGGACAGGGCGAGAAGCTTGCCCGTGCTGGGCAGGTTGAAGGCGGTGGGTACGACCACGTCGACCATGTGGTCCGCTTCCGCGTCGCTTCCGGGCTCTCCGCTGAGCAGGGTCTTGGCGCGCTCGGCCAGCACCGGCAGCACGACGAAGACGCTGCCCGTGGCGAAGGCGGTGATCAGGGCGTCGCGGGTGTCGTAGACGATCTCCCGGTAGCGGAAGGGCGTCAGCGCAGCCACGAGCGCAGGAATGGTCCACAGCGCCAGGGTCAGTGCGAGGGCCAGGTAGACCGCCCCGTACACCTGGAGGCCGCGCACGTCGTCCACGTGCATGGTGCCTGCGGCGCTGGCCGCGATGGCGAAGACGCCGTACGGCGCCAGGCTCACCACGAAGTTCATGACCCGAGTGAGCACGTCGGTCATGGTGTTCATGACCTCGAGCAGCGCCGCCTTGCGCTCCACGGCGATGAGCGCGACCCCGATGGCCAGGGTGAATACGACCACCGCGGGCACCATGGCCTCGGCCAGGGCGTTGAACGGGTTGGCCGGGATGTAGAGATTGACGATGTTCAGCTCCGGGCGCGCTTCGACCAGGTTGTGGCTGAAGAACGAGGCGGAGGGCCAGGAGGGATAGGCCAGCGGCGCCAGCAGCACGGTCGTGATCGCAATTCCCCAGATCACGAGCAGGAAGCCGCCGGCGGCCCGCGCCAGGCGCGCCGCGTCCGCATAGGTGAGGGCTCCGAGCCCTCCGACCAGCGACACCACGATGTAGGGGATCACGGTCATCTGAAGCAGGCGGATGAAGGCGTCGCCGAGCGGACCCAGAAATCCAACGGCCGGCCCGAAGAAGATGCCCACCACGATGCCGAGGGCGAGTCCCAGCAGGACCCGCGTGGAGAGGCTCACCCGCTGTTTCCTCCTCGTTCACGCAGCAGTTCGACCAGCGCTTCGCCCTGGCGCGGCGAGAGGTCGAAGCGGCGCGTGGCCTCGTCGAGAAGCGGGCCGGCGGGCGCGGCGGGGGCTTCGCGCCGCCGATCCGACACCCACTGCACCGCGCGGCGCAGCTTTTCGCCTCTGGGAAGCACCTCGCTCATGCCCCGACTCCCGCCTCCGCGTGCGCCCGCGGCGCGAGCGAGGCTACCGCACCTCGGTGTCCGCAAGCAGGCCCGACGCCGCTAGAATCGGGCCTGCCTGCCGATGAGCGCATTCGCCACTCGCCGTCTCCTGTCTGCCGCCGCGCTGGTGCTCGCCGCGGCGGCGCTCACGGTCTGGGCGCATCCGCCGCGTCCCCTCTGGCCCTGCGCGCTCGCCATGCTGGCGCCCCTGGTGGCCTTCGCCGAGCGCCGCCGCGCCCGCGCGGTGTTCGCGTTCGCCTACGTCTACTCGACGGCGATGGCCCTGGTCATCGTGCGTTGGCTGCTGCACGCCCTTTCCGCGGAGTACGGCGTATCGCGGCCGGCGGCCTGGGCGTTTGCGGTGCTCCTGGTGGGCGCCTACGCCCTGGTGCCGGCCGGGACGGCGGCGCTCTATGCGGGACTGCGGCCCCGCGTGCGACTTGCCGCAGCCCCCGTGCTCTTCGCGTCGCTCTGGACCCTGGGAGAGTGGCTGCGCGCTGAGCCGCTCGGGCTTCCCTGGGTGCTGAGTGCCCACCCGCTGGCCTTCGTGCCCCCCGCGATCCAGACGGCCGATCTCGGTGGCGTCTGGGCGCCCGGCTTCGGTGTGGCGCTGGCCGGCGCCGGCCTGGGCACGGCGTTGGCTGGCCGCCGTGTCGCACCGCTGCTCGCCCCGCTCGTGTTCTGGGCGCTCGCCGGCATCTGGGCGCTGCCCCATCGCCAGGCGGTGGACCCGGGCGCCGACGCGCTGCGCATCGTCGCGGTCCAGGCCTCGGTGCCGCAGAACGAGAAGTTCCAGCCGGGCTCGGCGGAGCGCAACACCCTGCGCCACGCGGCGATCACCCGGCGCCGCCTGGCCGAGGCGCCGGTCGACCTGGTGGTCTGGTCCGAGACGGCGGTGGACGTGGATCTGGATCGCACTCCGGCACTGGCGCGTCGGCTGCACGCGCTGGTGGAGGAGACCGGCACGCCGCTGGTGACCGGGGCTCCGCGCTACGACGATGGGAGCCCGCGCAACTCGGTGATCCTGCTCGAGCCCGGCTCGTCCGGGCTGCAGATCTACGACAAGCAGCGCCTGGTGCCGCTCTCCGAGTCCGGCGGCGGAATCTTCGGCTGGCTGGAGCCGTTGGTTGGGCCGCTGACCGAGGGCGAGCCCTACGTAGCGGGCACGGAGCCGCGCCTGCTGCGGACGCGCGGCGCCGCACTCGCCGCGCCCATCTGCTTCGAGATCACCTATCCCCACCTGCTGCGCAGCTTCCGGCGTGCGGGCGCCCAGGTGTTCCTGAACCTCTCCAACGACGCCTGGTTCGGACGCACGGGCTTCGCCGAGACTCACCTGGCCCACGCTCCGTTCCGCGCCGTCGAGCTTCGCACCTGGATCGTGCGTGCCACCAATACCGGGATCAGCGCCGTGATCGACCCGTCGGGCCGCGTGCAGCGCGAGCTGGGTCTGTTTCGCGAGGGTGTGCTGGAGGCGGACGTGGCGGCGACCGATGCCCGGACGGTCTTCGGCCGCTACGGTGACGCGCCGGTGCTGGCGACCCTGGTCGCGCTGACGCTGGGCGCACTGGCGCTGGGGCGTGGGGCGGGTGCGGGACCCAGGCCGCGGCCGTAGCGCACCTCGAGCGGTCCCAGGGCTTCGCGCAACGCCGCGAAGGCCCAGTGCTCGATGGCCGGCCAGGCGCCACGCGGCGTGTATCCGTCGCGTACCGATCGGGCGATGGTCACCAGCCGCGGACGCAGCCCGCTCTCGCGCAGCATGGCGGCGAGCTGGTGGGCGGTGGCGCGGATCTCGGCCGGGTCGGCCCGGCGCTCCGGGATTCCCACCAGGTTGCGACCCTCCTCCAGCAGCACGTCGACGGGCAGGCCGCTGGCCGCCGTGTCGGCCACGATGCGCCACAGCCGGTAGAGGTCGAGCGGACTCAGGCCCAGGCGCCACAGGGTCCAGGCAGCCGCCAGCCGCCAGCTGCCAGCTGCCGGCGCAGGCCGCCCCCGGCGGCTTCGCGCACGGCCTCGAGCAGGCGCTCGAGGGACGCGATGCGGGCGCTGGGCGTGGCGCCCAGGGTCAGACGCTCGGGCGCGAAGATCTCACGCAGTCGCGCCGCGTCCGCGTCGGAGACACCCACCGCGCGCACGCGTTCGGCCGACGGGTTGCGGGTGGCAAAGCCGTCCAGATCGATGTCCAGGATGGCGGCGTCCTCGTCCAGTCCGCGCGCCGCTTCGGCCAGCGGGATGACCCGCAGAGCCACCGGCAGCGGGTCGCCAGGGACGAGAGCGGGGCCCAGGCATCGTCGAGGACGTAGTAGTCGCTCTCGTCGTCGACCCGCAAGCGGCCGTCGCGTGTAGCCCCCAGGTGGAAGCGGCGTTCGCCGTCCGGGAGCTGCTCGGCCCATTCGGGACGCACCCATACCACGCGCGACACCAGCCCGACCCACACGGCACCGAGCTGAAAGCTGGCGATGTCGCTGGCCGCGGCCAGCGCGCGGGGTGCTTCGCGCCAGGCCCGGTCGATCGGGCGGGCCGGCACGCTGAGGTCCGGGTGGGCATCGAAGTGCACCACGCTCACGGCGTGCGGGGGAATCACGCCTTCGCGTGCGGCTCCGTGGCCATGGCCCGTGGGGCGAGCAGGATCCCCAACCCCGCGAGCAGGGCCGAACGCAGTGCGGCCCGCCGAAGGGTGACGGGCCGCATCATGCTTCGCTCCGTCCCCGTCAGATCGCTACGGCATGGCGCACTGGTTCACGCAGATCGGCAGCTCGTTGCTGAGCAGCCCGCCGGTGCGGATCTGGATCACGTGGGGCCCGTCCGAGGGCAGGGCCGCCAGGGTCACGGTGATCTCGTCCGGCGTGATGGCGTCGCTGCAGACCGGCGTGCTTCCGGTCACCACGATGCCCGAACCCACACCCGCCGGCGCGCCGTCGAGGTAGACCTCGTCCGCGCCCGTCACGTACTTGCTCTCCAGCGCCATGCTCAGGTTCCCTCCGCTGAGGAGCGGCAGGCGCGGATCGCTGCCGGTGGTGTTGGGCAGGTTGGGCGTACCGCAGCTGGCGCCGGGAACCGAGAGCAGGGGCATCGGGGTCGCCTCGCTCACGTCGCTGCGCAGCTGGGCGGTCAGGGTGGCCACCAGGTCGCCGGCCAGCGCCTCGGTCATCATGTCCGCGCGCGAGAGCCTTGCACCTCCGACCTTGTACGGGTCCGTGGGGTTGGAATCGGGGTCGTAGGAGATCAGGATCGGAGCGAAGTTGTCGCCCCCCAGGTCGCGCACGCCCTGGCCGCGCAGGTTCACGAGCCCGCGTTCGTCCGCCACTTCCAGGGGCGCCAGCAGGTCGTCCGCCTCACTGCTGGGCGCCCCGGCCGCGGTTGCGGAGTTGATCGTGACCTGGCGGCCCAGCGCGCCGGAGTAGCCCGTGCTGGCCTCCTCGAACAGCTGGAAGTTGTTCTGAGCAGTACCGCCGTACACCGCATCGAAGACCGCGAACGCCACCCCGAAGGTGAAGGTCTCCTCGAAGCCGATGTCCTCGGTCCAGGTGCCGAACGGCTGCGCGATGCTGGAGATGAGCCCGGGCGGGAAGCCCACGAAGGGGCCGATGTCGATGCCGTCGTTCATCCCAACCAGCATCTCCTGGGTGTTGGTCAGGCCCACGGAGAACTGGAAGTAGCGGTCGGTCATACCGCGCATGGTGGGCACATCGAAGTTGCCGAGCGTGGACGAGTTGCTGTCGACGCCCAGGGGGAGCGTGTGGCAGCCGGCGGTGGAGTCCGCGCAGGTTTCCGGGTCGTTGATGTTGGCGGCGGAACTCAGGAAACTGCCCCTATTCTCGGGGTTGTCCATGAAGAAGTCCTGGAAGCCGGCGATCGACCCGGCCGAGGGGACGTCGTCCCAGGCCCGTGAGCGGGCCGGCGGGTAGGCCACGTTCTCCAGGAACACCGCCATGTTGCCGCGCTCCGTGTCATCGAGCTGGCCGGCCTCGCCCGACGATCCCACGGCGCAGGACGGGTTCTGGTCGCACATCACGCCGGAGAGGGCGCCCTCCACCAGGTGGCGGAAGCAGTGCACCTGGTTCGTCAGGGTGCAGGTGTCGCCGTCCGAGGTCTGGGACGGCGGCAGGCCGGTGGCGCCCGAGCCGTCCGGACCGCCGAAGGGATCGCCCAGGGCGCCGTCCCAGTGCAGGGGAACCGTGTCGCGCAGGCCCCGGACCGGCATGGTGGTTCGGGGCTCGTCGCCGGCGGGGCAGCCGGCGGCCGAGCAGTCGCCGCCGATCCGCCACAGCAGCTGATCGGTGTTGCCGTCCGGATGGCAGCTGGCGCAGGAGAAGGTCCCTGTATTGGAGGCGTTGGCGTCGTTGAAGGCGATGCGCCCGAGCCTCACCGGGTCGGGCGTGGGGTCGGCGCCCACGGTGATGTCGTCGACCGGGTTCCAGCTGAGGTCGCCGAAGGTCCCGCTGGCCGGGTTGGTGTCGACGGTGACGGTGCTGACCTTGTTGCTCAGCGTGTTGAGCACGTAGGCCGTGTTGCCGTGCAGGGCGATGCCGCGCGGAATCGAGCCCAGGTCCGCCGAGCCCAGCACCTTGCCCGGACCCGCGCCATTGTTGACGTCCCAGGAGAAGATGCGGCTGGAGGCTGCGGCGGTGGCCACGACGAGATTGTCGTCGGCGTCGATCACGATGCCGTAGGGCGTCGCCAGCGGGAGGCCCACGGGGCTGCCCGGGGCCGGCTCCAGCTCGTGCAGGGTGACCGCGCCGCAGGGGTTGCCGGCGGGCCCGGTGCAGTCCACCTCGGACATCCGGTTGAAGAAGATCCGGTTCTGGAGCGTGGCCAGCACGTCCAGGTGGCTGCCGTTGTCGGCGTTGCGCGCCTCGGTCTGGGTGACGAAGACGGTGTCGGACTGGTTGCCCACCACCAAGCCGTAGAGCAGGGTGCCCAGGCCCTCCACCACGTCCAGCGGAACGGCGCCGTCGGACAGGCCGCCGCTGATGTTCCAGACGAAGAGGTCGCGGTCGGGGTAGCTCGCGTCGTTGTCGATGATGATGTTCTTGGTGCCGCTGGGGATGTTCGGGTTGGTGGTGACGAACTCGAGCAGGTTGCTGATGTCCAGCGTGCACTCGGTGTCGTCGCCGAGGGTCTCGCAGGCCGAGAGCTGGCTCTTGTTGCCCGACTCGAAGGCCAGCACGTAGAGGCGGTCGCCCTTGACCGCGATGGCCCGGGGCTCCTGATTGGTGACGTGGACGCGGCCCGTGACGGTGTAGGTGCCGGCGTTCACGATGGCCACGTCGTTCCGGGAGGAGAGCGCCACGTACGCCTGACTGCCGTCGCCGCTGAACGCGATGCCCACCGGCTCGTCGAACAGGGTCACGCCGGCCGGGTCGACATCCTGCACCGTCTCCACCACGGCCAGGTAGCCCGGGCTGCCGGAGGTGGTGTCGATGACGCTCACCGAGTCGGAGACGTGGTTCGAGACCCAGGCCTCGCTGCCGTCGGGCTTGAAGCTGATGCTAACCGGATCGATGCCGACATGGATCCGTCGGATCACCCTGCCCTGGGCGGTGTCGATCACGTCCACCAGGCTGCTGGTGGTGGCGGCCACAAGGACCAGCGTGCCGTCGGGCGAGACCGCGATGGGGTTCACCTGGGGGCTGGTGAAGGTCTGGCGACCCATGGCTTCGTGGTTTACTCGGGGTCGGCCCGCTTCGGCGCTCTGGGGCAGCGACAGGGCGACGGCGGCAACAGCCAGCAGCAGCGACAACGTCCGACAACGCATGGAAGCTCCTCATTGGACATGGAACCCCAGCGCCATGGCACCCCGCCCGCGCTCGGAGGTTCGCCCAAGGAGAGGATTTTACCTGTAATTCCAGCCTTTTTGGGAGATCTGTGGAACACGGCTTCAGCAACCGGAGGGAAAAGTGCAGTGGGCCGGTAGGAATTCCCGGAACCCCCCGGAGGGAAACCCGGAGCCCGCGGGTCAGGCCCCGCGCGCCAGGGGCAGGCTCAGCTGCAGGCACGCGCCGCCGCCGTCCCGGTTCCAGCCGGCCAGCGTGCCGCCCTCGCCCTCGGCCAGGGCCCGGGCGATCGCCAGGCCCAGGCCCGAGTGAACGGATTCGTCAGGGCCGGCGGGCCGATAGCTGAAGAAGCGTTCGAAGATCCGCGAGGCGTGCGCCTCGGGAATGCCGGGACCCCGGTCCAGCACCCGGATGCGGGCGCAACCGTCCTCCCGGGCCAGCTCCACCTCGACCGTGGCGCCCGCGGGGGAGAACCCGGCTGCGTTGTCCATCAGGTTCTCCAGCACGCGGACGATCCGTTCGGGAGAAGTGACCACGGGAAGGCTCGGGGCGCCGCTCAGTTCGACGACGACACCCCGCAGGCGCTGGGCTTCGGCCACCCCTTCGCAGAGCTCGCGCAAGTCGACGGCTCCCCGGTCGTCCGCGGGCAGGCCCGCGTCCAGGCGGCTCATCTCGCGGACCGTCGAGAGCAGGCGCTCCATGCGGGCCACCTCGCGGGCCACCAGCGCGGCAAAGCGCTTGCGCTCGTCCGGCGCCTCGACCTCGGCCAGCAGCTCCGTCGCCGTGCGGATCGAGGCCAGCGGGTTCTTGAACTCGTGGGACACGTCGGACGCGAATGACTCGATGCCGCGAATGTGCTCCTCGAGCCGGCCGCGCAGAACTTCCAGGCTTCGCGCCAGGTCGCCGATCTCGTCGCGGCGTCCGGGGATCTCGAAGCGCCCGCGCAGGCGGCCCCGGTCCAGCAGCGCCTCCGCCTGGTTGCGCAGGGCCACCAGCGGGCGCGCGATCGTGTGGGAGACCAGCAGCGAGAGCACCATGGCCGCCGCCAGGGAGGCGAGGAATACGCGCAGCACGTCCACGCGCACCCGGTACAGCGCCTGGAGGATGCGATACGTGGACTGCGACACCAGCACCGCGCCGATCACGCGGCCCGCGTCCACCACCGGCAGGGCGGAATAGAGCGTGACCGAGCGCTGGCCGCCCGAGGAGATTCGCGTCGCCGCTCCGTAACGTCCGGCCAGCGCGGCGCGGACCTCGCTTCCGAGAACGGGCCGGCCCGAGGTATAGACGTCGGCGCTGCCGTGGCTGGCCTGGGGAGGGCCCAGCCACTCCCGGTAGAGGCGGAAGGGCAGGGCCGCGACGCGGTAGAGCCAGCCCTGACGCTGTGGACCCGGCGCTTCGGCCTCGGGCTCGCGGCGCGGACCCAACAGGCTGGTGTCCGCCAGCGCGCGTCCCGAGCCATCGACGACGCGGATCCGCGCCCCCGTGCGCTGGCGCAGCTCGAGCAGGGTGCGCTCCAGGTCGGCTTCCTCGAGGGCGCCGCGGCCGGACAGTGCCGCGGCCAGCACACGGCCCTGCTCCACCATGGAACGCTCCTGATCGGCCAGAAGCTGTTGCTCGTAGGTGTCCAGGAAGAGCACGCCGGCCACGGGCAGGAAGACCAGCAGGGCGTTGAACGCCAGCAGGCGCAGGCGAATGCCCGCGAGCCGCGCGGCACCCCGGCTCACGCGGAGTCCGTCCCGGAGCGGTAGCGATAGCCGAGGCCGTGCACAGTCTCGATGCCTGCGAACTCCGGGTCCACGTCGCCGAACTTTCGGCGGATGCGTTTGATGTGGCTGTCGATGGTGCGCTCGGAGACGAAGGCGTCGTGGGGGTAGCCCGCCTGCATCAGCTGCTCGCGAGTCTTGACGTGACCCGGGCGGCGCACCAGGGCGCAGAGCACCTGGAACTCGGTCACGGTCAGCGGCACCGTGTCGCCGTTCCAGGATGCGCTGTAGCGGTCCAGGTCCAGGACCAGCCCGGCTACGCGCAGGCTCGACGCCTCGCTGGTCTCGGCGCGGCTCTCCAGCAGCGCCACGCGCCGGAACAGCACCTTGACCCGCGCCAGCAGCTCGCGCATGGAGAACGGCTTGCACAGGTAGTCGTCGGCTCCCAGCTCGAGACCCAGCACCCGGTCGAACTCGTCGTCCCGGGACGTGAGGAAGATGAGCGGCAGGGACTCCGAGCGGGTCCGCACGCGCCGGCACAGCTCGAGCCCATCCATGCGCGGCATCAGGATGTCGAGCACCAGCAGGTCCGGCAGCTCGCGCTCGAAACGCTCCCACGCGTCCGCGCCGTCGGCAAACGCCTCGACGGCGTAGCCCTCGCGACGCAGGGCAAAACCGACGGTCTCGCGGATGTTGGCCTCGTCGTCGACGACGGCGATGCGGCCTTTCGGGTCGGCGGCCATCCACAGCGAGCCTACCCCAGTGACGTGAAGCGGGGCAAAACGCGGCCGCCACATCTTCGCCACAACTCGTCTCGGAACTTCCCCGGCCCGCGCGGCGCCCCGCCACGAGCGCCGGGCATGTTCGGTGCTGCGGGGCTCAGGAGCCAGCCCGGTCTGCGAGGGAAAGTCCCTCCCGGTCCGGACGCCCGAAGGCGAGGACGCAACATGCAAGGCGTACGGAGATGGAAGCTCGGCATCGCGGGGGTGGTGCTGATGGGACTCGGGCTGGCTCCTCCTCGCCCAGTCGCAGCGGCGGGACCCGATGACGTCGGCGGCGGAACCCTCTACGTGCAGCGGCCCGGCGGCGGTGTGGCCCCGCTGCCGCTGCTGCACACGGACGTCGACCTGAAGGTGACTGGAATGCTGGCGCGCACGCGCCTGGTGCAGCGCTTCGCCAATCCCGCAGACGTGTGGGTGGAGGGTGTCTACCTGTTCCCGCTGCCGGAGATGGCCGCGGTGGACCACCTGGACATGCGCATCGGCGAACGGGTGATCGAGGGTCAGATCCGGGAGCGTGCCCAGGCGCGGCGCAGCTACGAGAAGGCCCGCAGCGAGGGGCGCAAGGCCTCGCTGGTGGAGCAGGAGCGCCCGAACCTGTTCACGGCCTCGGTGGCCAACATCGGGCCCGGTGAGGTGGTCGAGGTCGCCATCGAGTACCAGGAGACGGTCCGTTATCGCGACGGCCGCTTCCGCCTGCGCCTGCCCCTGGTGGCCGCGCCGCGCTTCGTGCCCGGGTCGGGCGAGGAGCCCGCGGCCGCCACGCCGGCCGGCCTGCCGATCCCCCCGCCGACCGCCGTGCCGGACGCGGCGCGCATCGCCGCGTCGCTGTGGAACCTGGACGAGGGTCCGCACAACCGCCTGCGTCTGCGCGTCGAGCTCGATGCCGGGGTGCCGCTCTCGAGCCTGGCCAGCCCCACGCACGTGGTATTCGCCCAGGAGCTGGCCGCGGGCCGTCAACGCCTCTACCTGGAGGACCTGGCTGACCGCGACTTCGTGCTGGAGTGGAAGCCGGAGCCCGGCAGCGAGCCCCGCGTGGCCCTGTTCGCGGAGCCGAACGGCCCCGGAGCCGACGTGCTGCTCATGGTGATGCCGCCGGAGTCCGGCGGGGCGGCGCCGCGCCTCACGCGCGAGGTGGTCTTCGTGATCGACGTGTCGGGCTCCATGGGCGGAACCTCGATACGTCAGGCCCGCGCCGCGCTGCTGCTGGCCCTGGAGCGCCTGGCGCCGGGCGACCGCTTCAACGTGATCCGCTTCAACGACCAGCACCGGGCGCTCTTTCCGGCCAGCGTTCCGGCCGATCCGGCGAGCCTGGAGCGTGCGCGCGCCTGGGTGAAGCGGCTCGACGCCAGCGGGGGCACGAACATGTTGCCGGCGCTGCGTCGTGCGTTGGCCGGGGACGATGGCCGCGGTGACGTGCGCCAGGTGGTCTTCATCACCGATGGGAGCATCGCCAACGAGGTGGAGCTCTTCCGTCTCCTGCATGCCGACCTCGGCCGAAGTCGCCTGTTCCCCGTCGGTATCGGGTCGGCGCCCAACGGCTACTTCCTGGAGCGGGCCGCTCGCTTCGGCCGGGGCACGTCTACGTTCATCGCAACGCCGCCCGAGGTCCAGACGAAGATGCGCGAGCTCTTCGCTCGGCTGGAGAGTCCGGTCCTCGCGGACGTCGAGGTGCTGTGGGGCGACGAGGTGGAGATGTGGCCCGAGCGCGTGCCGGACCTCTACCTGGGCGAGCCGGTGGTCGTGACGGCCCGGGTGCCGCGCTTCGTGGGCGAGGTGGTGGTTCGCGGGCGCCGCGGGCGGGTGCCCTGGGAGGTGCGAGTGTCGCTGGCGCCGGGAGCGCCGGAGCGCGGCATCGGCGTGCTGTGGGCGCGCAGCAAGATCGCGGCGCTCATGAACTCGCTGGCGACGGGCGCCGAGCCCGACGCGGTTCGCAGCGTCGTGCTGGACGTGGCGTTGGAGCACCACCTGGTCTCCAGGTACACCAGCCTGGTGGCCGTGGACGTGACCCCGAGCCGGCCCGAGCGCGAGGCGCTGCGGCGCTCGGCCGTGCCCTCGAACCGCCCGGCCGGCTGGAGCGCGGGCGTGCTGCCGCGCACCGCGACGCCTGCGCCGCTGCTGCGCCTGCTGGGGATGTTGCTGCTGGGTGGTGCCGCGCTCTTGCGGGGGCGAAGGGGATGACCCGCGGCCGCTTCGCGGCCCTGGCGGCGCTGTGCGGCGCGGCGCTCCTGGCCCAGGGGCTCTGGATCCCGGCCAAGGCGCTGCTGGCGCAGCAGCTGCTGGAACGCGCGTGGGGTCGGATCCGGGCGGGCGAGGTCGCGGTGGCGCCGTGGCCCTGGGCCGATACCTGGCCCGTGGCGCGGCTCGAGGTTCCCGGCCGCGACGTCCGTGTGCTGGTGCTCGAGGGGGCGACCGGGCGCACGCTGGCGTTCGGCCCGGGACGACTGGCCGGGAGTGCCGCTCTCGGCGCTCCCGGCCACAGCGTCGTGGCGGGTCACCGCGACACCCATTTCTCCTTCCTGCGTGACCTGGCTCGCGGCGAGCAGATCCGTGTGGAGCGCGCCGACGGCACGTCGCAGAGCTACCGCGTGATGGACCTCGCGGTCGTGCACGAGCGCGACACCCACGTGCTGGCAGACACCGACCTGCCCACGCTGAGCCTGGTTACCTGCTTCCCCTTCGATGCGGCGCTGCCGGGGGGGCCGCTGCGCTTCGTCGTCCGTGCGGAGGCGGAGTCCAGCGTCGAGGCTCAACCGACGCGCCGACGCAGCGCGCGGAGCGAGAAGAAGATCGTCAATCCGCAGGCGCCCACCGGAACGGCGAGCACGACCCAGGCCGGTGCCGGGATTCGCAGCGGACAGCCCAGCGACGCAAGCTGACCCGGCGAGGCGAAGCTCTCGAGCAGCCCCGCGTAGATCCCGTACCAGGGACTCCAGGCGAGCAGCGGGTGCCAGGCGGCGGGGACGAAGAAGGCCAGCAGGGGTGCCGCGCTGGGCGCCGACAGGATCTTGCCCAGGGCCAGACCCTGGATCTTGTCCCGGGCAACGGCGGCCAGCAGCACGGCCAGGGCCGGTGCGACGAGCGCTGCGGTCGCCGTCATCAGCAGGAAGCGGCTCGGCGCCGTGGGGGCGCGGCCGTAGATGGCAGAGCAGGCCAGTGACAGCGCGAGCGCCAGCACGTACGCGCCGCCGAGCAGGTAGCCCCAGAGCGTTCGTTCGCGCAGCGGCAGCACGCGCAGGAGCTGCCAGGTCTTCTGCTCGTGCTCCTCGATCAACGAGAAGCCGAGCAGGATGCCGACCAGGCTCGGAGCCAGGATCGCCGACACCGGCGCCAGGTACAGCGCCATCCCTTCCACCGGGATCCAGCGCAGGACCAGCCGCAGCAGGGCCACGAGCACCAGCGGGTAGAGCGCAATCCAGAGCAGGAAGCGGTCGCGGGCGATTCCGCGCGCGTCCTTGTGGGCCAGCGCCAGGATGCGGGCCGCCTCGCTCACGCCGGGCTCACGGCTTCCGCTGCGGAACGTTCGGCGCCCATGGCCACGAGCATGGCGGCGGCGTTGGCGGCGGCTAGGCCGGCGCAGCACGCCGCCCACAGGGCCGGGTCCGGCTCCCCGCGCGTTACCTCCACGAATGCGCTCACGGCCCACTGGGACGGAAGCCAGACCAGCCACAGGGGCGGAACCCAGCCGAGTGCGGTCGTGAACGGCAGCGAAAGCACCAGGTTCGGCACCACCGAGCCGAGCAGGAAGCGCGTGAACTCCGCGAACCGCTCCGCCAGTGCAAAGCCCACGAGTCCGCTGAACACCACCAGGCCGAAGAGGGGAGGCGCCAGCCAGAGCAGGCGCGCATCGACGCCCAGAACCAGCGCTTGGATG
>Ga0255053_10001009_pt1 | contig 15493 bp, 11 predicted proteins | sample JV7_2_22_MG_FD_188635 | JGI IMG/M metagenome (GOLD analysis project Ga0255053, IMG submission 188635) | Seawater microbial communities from Jervis Inlet, British Columbia, Canada - JV7_2_22 | ecosystem: Environmental > Aquatic > Marine > Inlet | place: Canada: British Columbia | collected...
GGTTCGTAAACGTCAACCACCATGTTGGGACCCAGTACTTCCGCGAGGGCGAGCTCAAGTTTCTGGCGCGACCCCGCCTCCACTCCTACCGTGGCCCGGTCGCCGTCCTCGTCGACGAGCTCTGTGGATCGGGGTCAGAGCTCTTCGCGTCGGGTCTCCAGGATCTGGGGCGAGCTGTGATCATCGGCTCTCCCACGTCCGGATCAGTCCTGGGAAGCTCCTTTGTGCGACTGCCCAACGGCGACGGCTTTCAGTACGTCATTTCCAACTACATCTCGGCAACCACCGGCGAGCCCATCGAAGGCAGAGGTGTGCAGCCGAACATCAAGGTCTCTCCCAGTCGCGAAGCACTCCTCGATGGCCGAGATCTCGTGCTCGAGGCTGCCCTGGAGTGGATCGGGGAGCAACCTACCGCTTGGCGAAGCGAAGTGCCCCAGACGCCTTCTTCCATCGCCACCCGCAAACCGTTGCTGAGAAAGATTGATCAGGAGTTCGATCCGGAAGCCATTGCGGTGCTCGACAGCTTTGTCTCTGCTGTCGGCGGCGAGGAGGCCTATGCCAAGCTACAAAACCGCCGGACGCGGGCCACCGTGAGGATCGCAGATCACCCGATAGAGATCAGGCTCCTCGAATACCGGGCGCGCCCCAACAGGACCTATTCGTTTTTCGAATCGGAGGTGATGGGCAATATCGAGAGCGGTGTCAACGGCAGCGTAGCTTGGAGCCTCGATCTGATGCGGGGACCGCAGCTCAAGACCGGCAGCGAACGAGGCTTCGAGCTACGAGCAGCCTGGTTCGATGGTGAGATTCAGTGGCGAAAGGGATTCCAGGCCGCCACCTACAACAGCACTGTCGACCTCGACGGCACGATGTGCCACAAGATCGCACTGACCGCACCCGGAGGCGGTTCCGAGACTCGCTTCTACGACATCTCGTCATCCCTGCTGGTCAAGACGGAGATCGTTCTCGAGTTGCCGGAGGGCCAAGTGACGATGGAGATTTCCCATGATGACTACCGCCGGGTGGATGGCCTGCAGTTGGCCCACCAAGTGGGGATCTCGGTCCTGGGTCAAGAGCGAACCCTGGCCATCGAGAGCATCGAGCACAATGTCGAGCTACCGGAGAGGATCTTCGAGCCTCCAGCAGAGATTCTGCAGCTCGCCGGCGCTACAAACGCCGACTCCAGCCCCGGCTGAACCTCAAGCGTCCGCCTCGGTCAGGTTCAGATCGGCGCTCAGACCGAAGAGCGCTGCCAGCTCCACCAGCAGCCTCTCCACCGAGCTCAGCTCGGCCCTTTGGGCAAGTACCTGGCGGGCCAGTGCCGGTTCGTCGGTGATCAGACTGTCGACGCCACGGCTGAACTGATTCGACATGCCGATCACATCGTTCACCGTCCAGACATAGACCTCCCTGCCGTTCCGGTGCGCCGCGCGGACAAATCCAGGAGTGGCGGTCTTGGCATTGACTGCCAGGAAGTCCACGTCCACCCGTGTCAGATCGCCCATGGTCATCGTCGCCAGCAGTCCGACGGTCCAGTCGGGGCGCAGTGCCTGGACTTTTTCGACCCCCTCTCGCTTTAGAGACATGATGACGATGTCGGACTCCATGCCGTGCCCCTCGACCAGATCGATCACTCGCTGCTCGAGCTGCTGATCGTGGCCGTAGTACTTGAGCTCGATATTGACTCCAGCCTTGCCCTTGCAGGTATCCAGCACTTCGGCCAGGGAGGGGACCCTCTGATCGGCGAACTCCGGACCAAACCAGCTGCCGATGTCCAAATCCTGGAGGTCGGCGTAGGTGGCCTCCCAGATCTTGGCCGGGTCACCCGAGACCTTCATGAAGTCACTGTCGTGCGCCACGACCACAACGCCATCCGCGGTCTCCTGGACATCGATCTCGACCCAGTCGGCATCATCGGCGATGGCTCCCTCGATCGCCGCCATGGTGTTCTCGGGAGCCGCACCGGATGCACCCCGGTGCGCGGTGATCTGCGTGTTGTCTTCAAGACTGACTCTGCCGATGGCCAGCCCACCCGCGATCGCCGCAATCAGGACCGCGGCAAGAGCCCCCCACAGGAGTCCGCGGCGGGTGATCTTCGGTCCTGCCAACCTTCTCGCCTGAGCCTCCACAGCGGCCATTGGCAGTCTGGCCTCGCCCTCTTCGCCCTTTTCCCTGTAAAGCCTCACCAGAAGGAGTCCGAAAAGGGCCGTGGTGACGACATTGCCGGCCAGGTTGGCAAGCCCCCACAACAGGGTTACCAGTCCCAGGAGAGGAACCAGCAGGGGCAGCGTCTCCGCGAACCTGGGCAAAAGCAACCGGCCCAATAGGAGCACCGGCCCGGTCAGGACCATCGACAGCACCAGACCGAATACAGCCCAGGTGACGATCCAACCGGCGATCCACAACCGGTGTCCAACGGTCCTCAGGGAACTCGTTCGCAGTGCCTTGGCAGGCTTCACCTCCTCGAACAGCAGCAACTGGACGGCGTAGAGCCAACCACTGACCATGCGCAAGAACAAGAACAGCAAAACCCCAACTGCGACTGCCGCCAGAGCGACAGCGGTCCAGAATTCAGGGGGCTTGAAGGTCAAGTAGTAGTTGATGTCATGGTCGGTGAGCAGAAGAAAGTAGATCCCGCCGATCACCAGCAGGAAAGGTGCCACGACCACCAGGATCAGGCCCACCATCCGGGCGGTCAAGATCAGGACACCGGGAGCTTTCTTGAATGTGGCTGAAAGAGCTGCGACGACTCCTACGTCCTGACCCTCAGAGTTGCCAAAACCGATCAGCATGAGAGCCGCCAGCTCCATGGCGACAATCCCGACGACGATAGCCCCCACCCCGATCAGCGTCACCCAGCCCACCGGTTTCAGAGCAAAGAACAGGATGTCCTGATCCGACAACGCCGTCTGGCCTGACAGACGGAGCATCAGCTGCAGGACACCTGCAGTCAGCGGGGTGAGAATCACAAACGTGGCCGCTTTGTAGAGCAGATCGGTGGCGACCAGCCTTTGCCAGGTTCTCGAGAAATCACTGAATACCAGTTTTGGTATCGACAGTGTGTCACCCATGATGAGCTCTCCTGATCTGATCGAGACAGCCTATGGTACACGGCATCATTCGGTTAGACTCCCATCTCGCGGCGGGCCTCGGCACATGAGAACTCTCCTACTTCTGCTGATTCCTGTAGCTCTCCTGCTGGCCTTTGGCGGCGGCGTGCTCTTCTGGGCCGCGTTTTCCCAGATCCGATTTCTCAGCTACTTCAGACACCAGGAAAAGCGGCCGCCGGCACTGGGACTCCGGGGTTGGCTCGCCCTCTATTGGCAGACCCTCGTGGGCGGCTACAAGCTCCTCTGGTGGGTCTTTCGTGCCGCCTTTCACGCCGGTCTGCGCCAGCCTGCCGGCGAGACCACCGGCCGACCCGTCCTCTGTGTGCACGGTCTCTTCCTGAACAGTACCTGCATGTGGGGTATTCGACGCCGGTTGGAGGGCATGGGTCGACCGACCCGAGGCGTCTTCATGGGCGCCCCACTGCCCTCACCCATGTCCTACGCCAGGCCTCTGGCCAGGGTGATGAAAGAGCTCGCCGCCAGTTTCCCCGAAGAGGGATTCGACGTGGTCGCCCACTCTCTAGGTGGCATCATGACCCGGGAGGTCCTGCGCCGTCACCCGGAGCTGGCTGACAGTGTCCACTCGATCGTGACTCTGGGCTCGCCCCACCACGGCACCGCCGTCCTGCGATGGCTTCGTCACGGTCCCATCTACAAGATGCTGGCGCGCGATTCCGAGTACATGGAGAATCTCGGCGACTTCCGCACCCTGGCGCCTGCCTCTCGCGTCACGACGGTGGCAGCACACCATGACCTTGTCGTCTATCCACTGGCAACCGCCCACCTCGCCGGGGCACGGCAGGTCACTCTGAGCGGTGTCAATCACCTCGGTCTGACGACGGACAGTCGTTCTTTCGACGAGGTCGCCGAGGCCCTTACCGAGTCGGACGGCCACGGTGAATGAGGTCACCTCGGTGGGGTAGGCTCGGTCGGCTCGAGGCCAGTAAGGTGTAAGGAGTTTTTCGATGAGTCGTTCGCGAATCGTGGTTGGCTTCCTGATGGTCACTGCGACCCTGATGTGGACGGCTTGCTCCATCGAGCCGTCAAAGGTATCCGAAGCCACCGATACCGCGTCCACCGAGACGGAGCGGTTCGGACCCTGGCTGGAGGGCATGGGTGACCATCACCACCCGATCACCACCGACAATCCCCAGACCCAGAAGCTTTTCGACCAGGGGGTGGTGCTGGCCTACGGATTCAATCATCTCGAGGCCGAGCGCTCGTTTCGGGAAGCCGCTCGACTCGATCCTGATTGCGCCATGTGCTACTGGGGGATCGCTTTCGCACGCGGACCCAACATCAACCCCCTGATGGATCCGGAGAACGTACCGGTGGCCTGGGAGGCCATGGCCAAGGCGAAGGAGCTCGCACCCTCTGTCTCCGAGCAGGAACAGGGCTATGTCGAGGCGCTGGCGGCACAGGGCAAGTCGGCCGCGGGGGGGGGCAGTGGGTGACGAGTTCGCTGTCGCCTGGCAGTACGCCGACGTCACTCTGGACAGCTCACGATTCTGATGCGCAAATCCGATTGCTGATCGCCTGTCTGCGACCCAATTGGCTCTATTCCTGGTGACAGCTGAGGATGCCGATCTGTCCGAGGGTGCCGAGGTAACCCACCACCATCTCCACCGGGATCGGACCGTAGAAGGCCGAGATCGCGTTCCTGATGGCCGCCATATCTCGCGCTCCATCCACCAGGTTCAGAACCTCATAGGCGTACTCCGAGCCACTTCCCCAGAGGCCCTCGTAGCCGAGCAGGTCCGGTGACGGCAGCGACCGTCTCGCCAGGTGATCCTCGAGATAGCTGTAGTCGAAACCCCACATGGGCCCTCTGGGCACTGGCTGGCGGGTACAAACCCGCGCTGCCGACTCGGGCCAGTTGGGAGCACTCGTCTCTTCCTTGATCAGCATCATCTCCGAGCGCACGAGAGACTCGAGAGACCTCAGGAAGAGGGCCGCTTCGACCTGTGATTGATCCTGCACCTGTACGAAGTCACCAATTGACTCCACCACCCGGCGCTCGTAGTCCAGACGGTGCTCGAGGATCAAAAGGGCATCATGGCCCTGCAGGCGTCGGGCGTGCTCGAGCGAGCGAGCGGTCCGTCGGAGACCGTTCTGTCGCACCCCTGCCAGCAGCTCCGGTACCTGCTCTTCTCCCAGGTTGGCCAGAAAGTAGCCGCTCGCTGCACCCAGAAAGGCGGCTCGCAGCAGCTTGGTGGGATCGATATTGGCCAGGGTGTCGCCGTCGGTGTGGATGTAGCGATCGGGCCAATCGTTGAAGTAGATCGCCGGCACCCTGAACGAGCCCTCGGTCCAGACCTGATGATCGCTGCCCATCGAGAAGTCGACGAATCTGGCCTGTAGTGCCTGGCGACTCCCCTCGGGATCCACCAGGGGGTAGTCGGCCTGGCCGGTGGCGGAGTACGAGTAGGTTTGGCTGTTGACGAAGCGACCAAGCATCTCGGCGACGTCGTTGACCACCGTCGGCAGGCTCGCGGGCGACCTCGTGATGTGGAAGATGGCCTTGGTGCGCTCGGCATTGCCACCCACCATGTCCATATGGATAACCGCCACCGCCCGCTCGGCGAGCTCGGGCCGAGCATTGAGGAGGGCGATGGTGCCTTCGATCTCCGGCGGCCAGACAAACCGCATCGTGCGCCGGGGAGGATGGATCTTTCCTGCCGCGATCAACTTGTTCAGGCTTCGGGCCACTTCGAGAATCGCTGCACAGCCGCTGGCGTTGTCGTTGGCGCCTGGGTTGGGATGATCCAGATGGCAGGAAAAGACGATCTCCTGGTCGGAAACAGCCGGATCGCTACCAGGGATCACCGCCATGGGAATGGTGTAGGCACCCGGCTCTTGCCTGGCCTCGACGACGGCTCTCAGCTGGACCTTCTCTCCGTCCGCGAGTCGCCGCTGCCATTCCTGTGCCTGATTCACCGTGACCATGAACCCGAAGGCCTCGGGCTCCGGAAAGGTCTCCATATGTCCCCAGCGGGTCAGGTTGCGGTTCTCACCCCACCAGGCGCTCTTCTGATTCTGGGCATAGGAGACGATGCCCGCGGCACCAAGCTCCCGCACCGCTATTCTGGCAACCGCTCCCGGTTGCGCCGCTGCCAGGACCAGCTTGCCGGCTACCTCCTTGCCTTCGTAGTCGGCCGCCGAAGTTCCCTGCCCAACGTCCACCAGACCGGCGCTCAAGCTGCCGCTGGCGCTGTCCTGAGCCAGGGAGAGGGGACGGCTCTCCCAGCTGCCGACTCGGCGATCGTCGATCCACTCTCCCTGCCGCTGCCGTAGCTCCCAAAGCTCCGCGCGTTCTACCTCCCAGGCCGGGCGGGAGCGTTGGGTGCCATAGAAGACTTCACCGTCAGCCGGCAGCTCGAGGAGCTCGACCTGATCGAGCCCATAGTCCGAGGCCCGGCGGACGATGGCCGCGGCCGCGGCCCGGATCCCGGCGGAGACCCGCATGCGGTGGTGCAGTGTCAGCTCCTGAACAATATCGTGGGCTTCGCTACCAGACACCTCTTCAGCGAGGGCGGCAACCACCGGCTCCGGCAGCAACGGTGGCGGACTCCCCACGCGCTGCCCAGGTGCGGGTACGGCAGCCGCCAACACGGTGCTCCAGACCAGACACCGCAGCCAAATCTGTCTCATGGATTCCCCCCAGACATCACCAGATGGGTTCGTAGCCTGCCGCCTCCAGGCTCCAGTCGGCGCTATAGACATGGACCCGCTCAGTGGGACCCTCGGCATCGACCAGAGGTCCGCCGGCGTGGGTCCAGGCGAGGATGCTGCCCTCGAGATTGCGCACCTGCCAGCCCCGCGCCTGGAGCTTCTTTGCATAGAGACCGCTGCGGTAGCCGGCGGTGCAATAGGTCACCACAGTCTTGTCCCTCAGGACGTCGCCTTGATCCTCGAACCCCTGCTGAGTCATGGCCCCGGGGATCATGGAGACCGCCTGCTCCTCAGGTTTGCGCACATCGACCAAGACGTATTGCTCACCACCACCCTGCTCCAGATTCGCCAACAGCTCCGGGGCGGTTATCCCGTCCACCTCTGGAAATTTTCGCTGGTATTTCTCATAGAGCGTAGCGATACGCTGGCGCTTTTCTTGATCGGACATGGTCGACTCCGCAGACTGACAGGAAAGGGAAGACGAGCTGAGAACCCAGCACCAGAGTAGAACTGTAGTCAGGATTGCAGGTCCGGTCCTCGTCTTGCCTGTCAAATCGCTCCCCCGGCCTCAGTACAATACAGACTCTGTTACGGCAATGTTGAGCTCGAACTCGGCGACTCTAGCACCCAGCGAGAGATGACCACACAAACCAAAGTCATTCTGGTAGGCGGTGGACACTCCCACGTACAGGTCCTCGAGAGCCTCGCCAAGCGACCTCTCACGGACGCCACGGTGCAAGTTATCGTCGACAAACCTATTGCCATCTATTCGGGTATGGTCCCCGGATTCGTCGCTGGTCAGTACAGACCCGAAGAGCTGGAGATCGACGTTCCCAGGCTGTGTGAGTGGGCCGGTGTCGAGTGCACTGTCGAGCCGGTGTCGAAGATCGAGGCCGCTTCCCGGCAATTGACCCTCGAGAGCGGTCGCAACCTGTCGTACGACATTGCCTCGGTCAATGTAGGATCCACGGTCGCCGGTCTCGACCTGCCCGGAATCCGCGACTTCGCCATCCCCACCCGACCTATCTCGGAGCTCATTCGACGCACCGACGATGTAGTGGAGAACGCCTGCAACAGAGAAGACCAGACACCGTTCCGCGTCGTAGTTGTCGGGGGTGGTGCCGGCGGAGTCGAGCTGGCATTCACCTTTCTCGAGCGTCTGGAGAAGACGGGGTGCGGACCGACTGATATCCGCTTGATCAACGCGGGGCCTCGCATTCTGGAAGGCTATCCCGCGAGTCTCGCCCGCAGGGCCGAGCAGGCTGCCACCGATCGCGGTATCCACATTCATTGTGGCCGCAGGGTACTGTCGGCCACCGCCGACAGAATAGTCCTTGACAACGACGAAACCTGGCCCTGTAACGCGTTGTTGTGGGTGACCGGTGCGGTCAGCCATCCCCTCTTCAGAGACTCGGGTCTGCCCACCGAGGATCGGGGTTTTGTTCAGACCTGCTCGACTCTGCAGGTCGTGGGCCACGACAACCTCTTTGCCGTGGGCGACTGCGCCACACTGGTCGACTATCCACAGACACCAAAGGCGGGTGTCTACGCGGTGCGGCAGGGACCCCATCTGGCGCACAACATGCGAGCGATTCTCGCCGCAGAGCCCCTCGAGGAGTACCAGCCCCAGAGCGATTTTCTGACCCTTCTCAATCTGGGCGATGGCTCCGCACTGGGCGCCAAGAAAGGGCTCTCATTTCAGGGTCGGTGGGTGATGAAGTTGAAGGATCTGATCGATCGACGTTTCATGCGCAGATTCCAGATTGCCCCCCAGGCCGATTGAAGCAGTAGGATAGACCTCCATGATTCCTCGGGCAGCGGAGCTATTCGAGCACCTGGAATCCCAAAAGGGGCAGTTCCTGGGCACCCTGGACGCTTTCTCGCCCGAGCAGCGCGACTTTCGGCCGCAACCTCGAGCATGGAACGCTCTGCAGGTTGGCCAGCATGTGGTCCTGGCAGAGCAGCGCACTGCCGATGCCATCAAGCAACACCGGGGGATGCGGTCGGGCAAACGCAGCCCCCGCTACTGGATCGGCAACGCCCTTCTCCAGCTCGTGTTGCGAACAGGTCTGCGCGTCAGGAATCCCGTCCCGGAAGCGGCTCCTGACGACGATGTCGATCTGGATCAACTCCTGCAGGCTTGGGAAAAGGCCAGGTTCGATCTCGAAGCGGTTCTCTCTGAGCTCAAGGATAGGGGACTGGGATACGCCGCCTACAAGCATCCCATCGCCGGCCCCTTCAACGTGGAGCAGGCGCTGGAATTCCTGGTCGCTCACTTGAACCACCATCTCCGCCAACTCGAACGGCTCCAGCGCTACCCCTCGTTTCCCTCTCAGTCCTGACATTCGTTCTCGAGAGAGTCGACAGACCTGTCGGGGACAGGTCTAGAGCTCCCGCCTGGACCATGAAAAGCATGAAAACGCCGAGGCGTATACAATAGTTGGACCCTGTCCGAAAATTCTTTTTCGACGGGGCGGACTCCGTAATGATCGGTCAAACCGTCTCGCGCTACAAGATCGTCGAGAAGCTCGGCGGAGGTGGGATGGGGGTGGTGTACAAAGCCAAGGACACCAAGCTCGGTCGCTTCGTAGCGCTCAAGTTCATGCCCGAGACCGTGGCGCAGGACCGCAAGGCGGTAGAGCGCTTCATGCTCGAGGCCCGGGCCGCCGCCGCCCTCAGCCATCCCCACATCTGCACGATCCACGAGATCGACGAGTTCGAGGGCGTTCCCTTCATCGCCATGGAGTATCTGGAGGGTCAGAACCTCAAGTACGCCATTGGCGGCAAGCCCATGCCGACCGAATTGGTGATCGAGATGGGGATCCAGACCGCCGAGGCGCTGGCCGCAGCACATGCCAAGGGCATCACCCATCGGGACATCAAGCCCTCCAACATCTTCATCACCCAGGGCGGGCAGATCAAGGTCGTCGACTTCGGTCTGGCCAAGCTGGGGTCTCCCCAGATGGTCCCCGGCAGCGAGGATGAGACCATCGTCGCCGACGCCCCGACCCAGACCGCCGACCTGACCGACTCGGGCACCGCCATGGGCACCGTCGCCTATATGTCGCCCGAGCAGGCCCTGGGCCAGGATGTCGACGCCCGCACGGATCTCTTCTCGCTGGGTGCGGTCCTGTACGAGATGATCACCGGCCGCCTGGCCTTTCCCGGAGCCACCCAGGCCGCGATCTTCGACAAGATCCTCAACCGGGTGCCACCCACCCCCACCCGTCTGGGGCTCGAGATCCCCTACGAGCTCGAGCAGATCGTCGCCAAGTGTCTGGAGAAGAACAAGGTCTTGCGCTATCAGAGCTCTCTCGAGGTGCACACCGATCTGCGTCGTGTCCGGCGAACGATCGAGTCGGGTCAATCGGCCGCGGTGCCAGCCGCAGACGAGTCCTATTTCGACGATCACGCCATCAGTGGGACGGGACCGGCCGTAACGCCCATGAGCGGCTCAGCTGCGATGGGCATGCCGGCAAGCTCGGTTGGGGTTCCCGCGGCACAGGTGGCTAGCGGCTCGGCGGAGATCCCCGTCCCGACAGCCAAATCCCATCGGACCCTGTGGATCCTCTCGGCTCTGCTGGTCGTGGCCGTGGCTGCAATCGTGGGGCTCCTGATGAAGCAATCGGGGCCCACGGCGATCGCCGAGAGCGACGTGCTGGTATTGACCGACATCGTCAATTCTACCGGCGACCCGGTATTCGATGGCACTCTCAAGCAGGCCCTGGCGGTCAAGCTCGAGGAGTCCCCCTATCTGAACATCCTTCCCGAACGCAAGGTGCGAGAGACTCTCGGCTTGATGGATCTAGAGGTCAACGAGAGGATTACTCCGGAGATCGGGCAGGAGATCTGCAAGCGGCAGGGAATCAAGGCCCTGGTCACGGGCGAGATCGCAGCCCTGGGCAACAACTACGTGATCACTCTGAACGCCATCGAGTGCCAGACCGGCAACTCGCTGACCCGCCGGCAGGTCGAAGCCGACAGCAAGGAGACCGTGCTCGCGGCCGTGGGCGATGCCGCCCGGAGCCTGCGCGAAGACCTCGGAGAGTCACTGGCGACCATCGAGCGTTTCGATGCCCCAGTTGAAGAGGCGACGACCGCGTCGCTCGAAGCCCTGAAGAACCTCACTACAGCGGAGGAGATCCGTGACGAAGGCCGCGAGCCCGACTCCATCCCCCTCTTCCTACGCGCTCTGGAGATCGATCCCGGCTTCGCGCTCGCCCACGCTCGCCTGGGCACGGTCTACAGCAATCTCAATGAATGGGACAAGGCGGTGTATCACAAAAGCCGGGCCTACGAGCTACGCGACCGGGTCAGCGAAAAGGAGCGGCTCTACATCACCGGCCACTACTTCTCCACCGTCACTGGGGAGCTGAGCAAGCAGATCGACGCCTATCAAGTCTACAGACAGACCTACCCTCGGGAATGGATTCCGCCCAACAACCTGGCCTCGAGCTTCAACGAGATCGGCTGGTACCACAAGGCCGCCGAGGAGGCCGAGCTGGCCGTCAGCATCGCGCCCGATCACCCACTACCTGCCAGCAACCTGGCAGAGGCCTATTTGAACCTCGGTCGCATCGAGGACGCCAAAAGGGTATTGAATGAGACCTTCGCAAAGGGACTGGCCGCTTCCTATCTGTATCTGACCCAGTTCAACATCGCCTATCTCGAGGGGGATCAGACCGGCATGAGCATGGCCGCCGAGGCCATGAAAGGAGATCCCCGAGAATCGGACCTGCTGATTCTCCAGGCACAGGCCGCGGCGTCACGCGGGAAGCTGCGGGAGGCCGAGCGCATCACCAACCGTGCCATAGAAGCGGCCGAGACCAATGGCTTTCACGAACGAACAGCCGCTTATATGGCACGCCTGGCCCGCTGGGAGGCAGCCTTCGGCGATTTCGGCAGCGCTGCGGAGCGAGCTGCAGCCGCCATGGAAACGGCTGGCAATCGAGATTCCATGCCCATCGCTGCCATCGCCTTCGCCCTCTCCGGCGAAGAGGAGGAGGCAGAGCTTCTCATCTACGAGATGTCGCAGCAGTTTCCGGTCCACACCTACATCCGGTCCGTTTGGATCCCCCTCGCGAACGCTGCTATCGCGTTATGGGCCGAGGATCCCCAAGCCATCCTCGACGCCCTCGAGAAGGCGGCCCCCTATGAGCGCTCCAACCTGATTGTCCTCTACTTGCGCGGTCAGGCACTACTGAAGCTGGACCGGCCGAGTGAGGCGTGGGCGGAGTTCAAGAAGATGTCGGATTTGAAGGGCGTCAATCCCACGGCCCCGGTCCACAGCCTCGCCCCCCTGGGTCTCGCCCGGGCCTACGCCGGAATGGGCAACACCGATGCCAGTCGGCAGGAGTATGAGAACTTCTTTGCTCTGCTTGCCGACGCCGACGACGGTCTGCCGACGTTGGCCACTGCCCGCAAAGAGTACGCCGCTCTGCGCTGAGCTTCCCCGAACCTACTTCACGACTGGCAGCTCCAGATAGCTGGAGCGCTCCTCGTCATGGTAGAGCACGATGTGCGCCGTGCGAGCGTCGGCACCCGACTCCTCCACCACGAAGCCGCCGGAGTTGTAGTTCTTCTGGGTGTAAATCGAGTTGGGGCTCTTGAACACCAGGCGGAGGCGACTGCCTTTGCCGATCTGACGAGAGAAGAAGTAGAATCCGTCGAATTCGTACCGATTCGTTTCTCCTGGTATCACCAGTTTTGGCTCCCGAAGCGACTCCCGGTATCGGGCCCGCATCATGTCCTGGGTGAGATGCACCGAGCTGCCATCGGGCAGAACCTCGGAGACCAGCACTTCGAAGTCGGTGTCCGGCACATCGACGGAGATCCAGGCGACCAGCTTCAGATAGCCGGTGATCTCGGTGGTCTCCGCGAACGGCTCGGCACCGATGGCTGCCAGGCTGTCGGCGTACTTCCATTCGTCCGCACCTGCCACCTAGTAGGAGACACGCTCCTGCAGGAACTCCGGTTTATCGCCAGCCTTCATGGTCCAGTCATACCACTGCCGATGGAGATCATTGAGATCCAGCAGACTGGCCTCGCCGAAACTCAGACCCCCCACCTCCCGCTTGGGGGTTCGGGTCCCGGCGTGGTCCCAGGGGCCGATGATCAGGTAGTGCTGTTGTTTGGCTTTCTCGGATCCGTACTCCATGTGTTGCCTGTAGAACTCCATGGCGCCCGGCTGGTCGCCGTCGTAGTGACCGGTGATGGTGAGAATGGGAATCTCCAGCCGGGCGAACTCCTCAGCGGTCGGGTTCATCGAATCCCAGTGTTCATCCGGGTGCGGATGCGCCATCCAAGTCTGAAAGGCGGTGGTCAGGTTACCAGCGATCTCCGGCAGATCGACAAAGGGACGATGCTCCTCATAGAGCCGGCGGAATACCTGGATCCAGAGGTCAGACTGGCCGAAGAGATTGAAGTTCGCTATCGCTGGTGTAAGGAGTGAGTGTGAAGACGACCGGTAGAGGCTCGGGTAAGTCCTTGGGCCTGAACACTGTCGCATTGAGATTGACGCCGTCGCGCATGGAGATCTTGACGCCCCACTCGAGTGTCACCTCCCTGTCTGCCGACTCGGCGTCTATGGGACCTGTCGTTGCCAGGGCCATCACGAATAGCACCAGAATCCATTTCTTCATGCGCTTCCTCTCTTTGTGGATCCCGCAATGATAGCCCGACCCCTTGCCTGTAGACTTCCCCGGGGAGGTCCGACTCATATGACTCGTTCTGATCTTTCGCGACGTGAATTTCTTTCCAGGTCTGCCACGTCGGCCGGCCTCCTGCTCGCCGGCGGGCTGAATTCCTGGCCGGCAAAGGGCGCTACCGGCAAAATCGTGGACAAACAACCGTGGGGGTATCTCGAAGAGCTGGCGGAAGGAGTCTGGGCCGTAGTCTCGACCCCCCTCGAGACTGACGACTGGACGACCGGGTGCAACGGCGGCCTGATCGCCGGTAGCGAACGGGTTCTGGCCATCGAGAGCTTTGTCCGGACCGAGGGGGCTCAGTGGCTTGGCGAGCAGGCCAGGATCCTGACGGGTCGCTGGCCCACCGACGTGGTGATCACCCACTTCCACGGCGACCACGCCAACGGTCTCGAGGGCTACCACGGCGAGAGTCTGCCGACCATCCGGACCACCCGGATGACCGTAGATCTGATCCGCGACGAGGACTCCCAGCGACAAGATCCTCCCAACCCGAGGCGCGAGGAGATGCTGGAGAGCGTCAGCCCGATCGACACCGGCAAGCCTCAACCGCTGGATCTCGGTGGACGGATGGTCAACCTGCATCCACGCCGAGGGCACACTTCCAGCGACGTCACAGTCGAGTTGGAGGAGCCCAGCATTGTCTTCTGTGGCGATCTGGTGTGGAACGGCCTGTTCCCCAACTACCGCGACACCGAGGCCAAAGCCTTCACTCACAGCATCCGGGCTCTGCGCCGGAAACAGGAGACCACGTACGTTTCGGGACACGGTGCCTTGTCCAAGGGCGCCGATGTCGATGCTCTCCTGACCCTGGTGGAGAGTGTCGGCGAGGCCGCCAAGAGTGCTCACAAGAAAGGGGTGCCCTACACCGAGGGCGCAGCCGAGTTCCAGCTGCCAGCCGCAGTCTCCGATTGGAGACTCTTCAACCCCAAGTACTTCGAGGTCGCCTTCAAGGCCTGGTATGAGGAGTTGGGCTAACGGACCTGCAGTTGCTGTGATCGTCCTGCTCGGCGTGGCCCCGGCCTCCACCGAGACCGGCGACCTCAACCCCTTGCTGACGGACTATTCCGACTCCCAAGAATGGAGTTTCAGCTCCTCACCGACCGAGCTGCCGGCAGACGGGGTGCATTGGCAGCACGATACCGCCGAGTGGGATCTGGACGCAGGGCAGCTCTGGCTGCAACGCCCCACGAGCAGCGGTCAGGTCACCGGGTTCGTGTTCCGGGGTTCGGGTCGCTTCAGGATGACCGTCCCCGATCCAGTCGAGCTCCGGCAACTACGCCGCTTTGCCGAAGAGCCAGAACTCGAGGTTTTGGAGGAGACGTTTGATGCCCTGGTGGTTCGAGTGGTGGGATTGCCACTTCTAGACGACCTGCCGTCTTCCTCTGGCCCTAGCCACACGGTCCATCCACTCGCCCGTGATCGTCACGACCATTGGTTGGTCTTCAGGGGCTTCGACGCCGACGCTCGGGTAGTGGCAGCCCTCGCCCGCCAGGACGACCTCTATCTGCGCCTCGACATGCGGACCCTCGATCGTGGTTGGATGACCTACGAGTTCGATGACCAGCGCTCCGAGGAGATCAGCGTCGAGTGGTTCAACTCCAGATTCAGCGCCACGGAGAGCTGGCTGAGCCTCGATCGCGCCGAGGATCGAACGGCACAGGGTCGGCCCTCGGGCAAGTACAGACCAAGGATCGACATCGAATTCGTAGACGTCACCGCTGATCTCACCGAGTACGCCAAGGAGTCGCCGCGGGGAATGGCCAAAGTCCGCCCCATGAAGGCCAGATTTCAGACAACGGTTCGCTTCCGGTGCTTGTCCGATGGGGACCGGGCCGTTCAGTTCTTCCTGGCGTCATTCGCCAAGGTGAAGCGGATCACGGACGAGAGCGGTAACGAGCTCCCTTTTCTTAGGTACCACCTGGGCAAACAAAGCTCCTCCATCGATAACAAGGTCTACGATCGCTCGCTGGTGGTGCTCTTCCCCGAGCCCCTGACCGTCGGGTC
>Ga0255053_10001014_pt1 | contig 15465 bp, 14 predicted proteins | sample JV7_2_22_MG_FD_188635 | JGI IMG/M metagenome (GOLD analysis project Ga0255053, IMG submission 188635) | Seawater microbial communities from Jervis Inlet, British Columbia, Canada - JV7_2_22 | ecosystem: Environmental > Aquatic > Marine > Inlet | place: Canada: British Columbia | collected...
TATCTGCCGTGGGCGTTAGAAACTTGAGAAGAGCTGCTCCTAGTACGAGAGGACCGGAGTGGACGTATCTCTGGTGTTCCGGTTGTCACGCCAGTGGCATTGCCGGGTAGCTATATACGGAAGGGATAACCGCTGAAAGCATCTAAGCGGGAAGCCCCCTTCAAGATTAGGTTTCCCTGGAGCCTCGAGCTCCCTGAAGGGCCCTCGAAGACTACGAGGTTGATAGGCTGGGTGTGGAAGTTCAGTAATGAATGAAGCTAACCAGTACTAATTGCCCGTGAGGCTTGGCCATATAACGCCAAAACACTTTTTGAGTGTGCGTTGTGTGCGCGACATGTGTGCGACACGAAGAAATACTTCTCAAGACGTCAAAAACTATCCAGATTGTTAGTTATTCCGGGTGTTCTCTAGAGAACGCCTAACCGGTTTGCCTGGCGGCAATAGCGGGCGGGAACCACCCGATCCCATTTCGAACTCGGAAGTGAAAACGTTCAGCGCCGATGGTAGTGTGGGGTCTCCCCATGTGAGAGTAGGACACCGCCAGGCTCTAATTCAGAAAAGTCGTTCCCGAAAGGGAACGACTTTTTTTTGCCCAGGCGAAATTCTCAGCCGTTGTGAAGTTCCGTCAGTGCATCACTGTCGATTCTGTTGACGGCAGCCGTCAATGACTTTTCATAGCAAACTCGTGCCTTTCGGGTTTCGGACAGTGACCTCATGTCCAGACCAGGCCCGATGCCGCAAACCTCCTGGGAGGCGCGTTGCAGTCTTGCGTACAAAACCTCCGCTCCTGCTGCGTTATTGATATTCAGGTCCGCATACGAAACTCTTACCGCAGCGTCGTCGATGTGGCTCGGTGTTGCCGCAGGTCCAACCACGGGCAGTACCAGACCAGAAGCAATAACTGCAGCAACACTCAACCCGGTTCTTTTCTTCATCATGTTCCCCTCTCCAATTGCCAGAAGACATATCCAAGCGTCGGCGTCACCACGGCAATCCTTGCCAGAAAGTGGTGCGCTCAGTTATTGGATGTTCGTGTTGGCGGATTGGTTGCGGGGCGTATTGAATGATTGGTTATATGCTCGCGCGGAACAAAGTTCGGTGGTTCGGGTCTATAATTTAGCCGTGCTGTTGCGCCATCGCGAGCGCTGCTGCACTGGCACCCGCAACGGACCAGCCGCCATCGACTGGTAGCACGACGCCACTTACGTATTGCGCTGCGGCCGATGACAAGAACATGGCCGCCTGGCCAATTTCTTCCACCGTGCCGAATCGCTGCAATGGAACGCTCTTCTTGTATTGCTTCGCGATGCTTTCACTGGGCGCAAGCCGGCGCATACCCTCGGTATCGGCGATCGGGCCCGGGGAAATACTATTGACCCGAATTCCGTACGGCCCCCACTCGAGCGCCAGTGTACGCGTCAACATGTCGACCCCCGCCTTTGCGGCACAGACGTGACTCTGCATGGGCATTGGCACGAATGCCTGCGGCGCGGAAATATTGATGACCGATCCGCCTGGCTTGCCCAGGTACGGGAACGCTGAGCGCAATACGTGAAAAGATCCGAGCAAGTCGATATCGACCACCGACTTGAATCCGTTCGGCGACATATCGTTTGCCAGTGCCGGGAAATTCCCGGCTGCTCCGGAAACGAGCACGTCCAGATCCCCGGATTCCGTGGCGTGGCTGGCCAACGCCGCCTGCACCGCGTCAAAATCGCGGACGTCGAGCGCGTATCCGGTGGCTGCGGATCCCAGCGACCGTAAAGTTTCGACGGCCGCATCGACTTTTTCCTGGGAGCGGCTGGCAACAGCGACATCGGCGCCTGCCGAGGCAAAACAGCAGGCGATGCCGAGGTTGATGCCACTGGTTCCGCCGAATACGAATATTCGCTTGCTGGAAAAATCGAAAGTTGCCGACATGAGCCTGGTTCGCCTGATCAAGATTGGATTGCGTCAGTGTCGGCTGGTGGTAATCCAAATGCAATCACTGGCAGAATGCTGATTGATCTTGGGGGGGGGCGGGCATCAATGCGTACCAAATCCGTTTCAGTGCTCGCCGCTGTTGTCGCGCTGCTGGCGCTATTACCGTCGGCCCCGGCCGCCCAATCGAACGCCGAAGACGAGACAGCGACGGAGCTTGCGGAGATCATGGTCAGGGCAAGGCGGGTTGCGAATCTGCGGCCGGCCGGGACCTTTGCGGCACCAGTCACGACACTACGATACGACCCGTCAACGGAATTGCAGTCACGGGGACTCGCCGAAGGCCAATCGGACGTTACTGTTCGCGGCGGAATTTTTGAAAACACCGGCTTTAAACTCGGTGCGGTTACGGTCATGGACCCGCAAACGGGGCATTACTTCGCAGAGCTGCCCGTCGATCCCATGTCGATGAGCGACCACAAGGTCGTAAAGGGTATCGACAACGCGATCGAGGGATTCAATTCCAATATCGCGACAGTCAGCTACGGGCTACGAGCAATCGATGCCGGTGGCTATGCGCTCCTCGGACTGGGTAGCGACAGCCTCAATTTTCAGGCGCTGCGAGTCGCCATCGCAGCTGATACTCTCGGTGCTGCGTTTTCATTTGCGCGTTCTGAGGGCGACGGCAGCCTGCCGAACGGTGATCACAATTTCGAGCGCTACAACCTGCACTTGCAGTGGGCCACGACCGGTTCACAGACTGATGTGGTCGCCGCATATCAGGACAAATTCTACGGCTGGCCGGGCGCCTACACGGGATTTGCCACCCTCGCAGAAACCGACGATACGCAGACGACACTGCTGTTGGCGAACCATCGGCACGAGATGAGCCGGGGGTGGTGGGAGGTCGGCGGTTACTATCGCGAGCTCGAGGACGACTACGATTTTGATCGCACGACCGAGGAATCCGGCGTGCCCGGATCATTCGAGCACAAGACCCGGGTTTATGCGATCGGCGCACAGGGTTTGTATCGATCTGGAGAGATCGACTGGCGATTCGGCCTGCAGGCAACCACTGATGAACTCGTACGCTCCACGGACCTGACCGAAGGAACGTTCAACGATCGCAACTACCTGGCCTTGTCGGTTGTGCCGTCGATCTACTTCGACCTCGATGATGATCGAACGGTAACGTTACGTGCAGGCGCCTCGGTGGATGTTTCCAGTGAGGACAGTAACTCCGTGCTGCCGCTACTCGGATTCACTGTCGCTAAAACCGACGCCGTCGGTGTGACGAGTTTTGCCTTCGACTGGGCACACACGTCGCAGGTCCCCGGATATACGGCATTGAAGTCACGACCGACCGGCTTGTTCGGTGGCAATTCGGGTCTGGGGCGCGAGGAAGCACGACAGATGACCGTCTCGCTGTCCAGGGACTCGGACCGTTGGCAGGGCAGGGTGGCCGCGTTCCACAGGGCCGACGACGACCTGGTCGACTGGACTTTTTCGACAGGTGCGCCGTTTGCACGTCAGGCGAATGCCGTAGACATCGACGTCCTTGGCGTCGAATTGCTGTTCACGGCGCAGTGGGAGTCATTCGAGGTAGCCACTGGTTACACGTACCTGGACAAGGATGCCGATTATGGTTCCGCCCTGGTCGATGCGAGTTTCTATGCATTGAACTTTGCTCGGCATCGCGCAACGCTCGCGATTCGATACCGATTCGCTGAGCCGCTGGAGTTGCGATTCGACAACGAGTATCGCGTGCAGCGGGATAACCCCTTGCGCACCAGTTCGTCGGAGACGTACCTGGCGTCGTTGGCAATCGCCTGGGAGCCGCCGGGTGCTCAGGGCTTCGGCGCGGCACTGACAATCGACAACCTGACCGACAGTGACTACCAACCGTTCCCGGGCACACCGGCGATGGGCCGGCAGTTCAGTCTGAGCGCGAGCTACGCCTGGTAGTCAGCTTGAAGACCGGCTGGAGCGACAGCGGGCAGCTATCCAGTCGAGCCAGTCGCTCGTAACTTCGTCGCGGTTCGTTTCATTCAGCATTTCGTGGCGGCCCTCCGGATACAGTTTCATCGTCAGGCGCTGGTGTCCTGTTTGCGCATAGTGCATCGTGAGCCGGGTCATACTGTCTTCGCCGCCTACGGGATCGTCGCTACCGCCTGAGATCAGGATTGGCAGGTCGGCAGGTATTCGGTTAAGCGCGTGGTCGGAGCCGAGCTCGAACAGAGCTCCCAGCACGTCCACCCACAATCCACAGGTGTAAGGTCCACCGCATAGCGTGTCGTCGATGTACAGATCGACTTCGCGTTCATCCCGCGACAGCCAATCCATCTCGGTTCTGGCCGGCTCGAAGCGCCTGTTGAAGTCACCGAAACCGAGTTTGTTCAGCAGCGCGCTTCTACCAAGCTTGCCCAGGCGCAGGGACTCGAACCGCGCGATTAGCATCGCTGGCAGCAATTTCGTGCGTTGCGGCCACATCGATCCCGACAACAGCAATGCTGAGAGCTTTGCCCCGTACTGCATCGCGAAGGATTGGGCAACGTAAGACCCCATACTGTGCCCGAGCAAAACGATGGGCGGTTTCGGAAACTGCTCGCGGATATGCTCGTGCGCGACATGTACGTCATCAACAACAAGATTCCAGCCGTCTTTGTCGGCGAAGTACCCCGCATCACCGTCATGTCCGCCATGCCCGCGATGGTCGTGTGCACAGACCACGAATCCGCGCGCATTTGCGGCTACTGCAAACCGCTCGTAGCGGGCGACGTGTTCGCCGAGACCATGCAGCAGCTGGATTACGCCGGCGACTTCTCCGTCCGGATGCCAAATTCGTAAGTGAATGTTGTGGCCGTCGGGTGTTGCAAGTACGTGCCCGGTTTCCATCACATCAACTCAATCGCGCGAGCGCGCTCTTTGCTTCGGCCAGCCATGCCTTCTGAGCCTTTTTGAAATGCGGTAGAGCCAGTTCTGCGGCCGAGAGCATGTCCGTGTATTCGTTGCGCGCCTCGTCGACCTTTCCGACCAATTCCAGTACCTGAGCATAGCGAACGCGCGCAAATGAAAATCCAGTAGCTGGCGCGACCGGTGCGCATTGCGTGGATAATCAGTGCAATCTGCACGATTGCAGTAAGTATCAGTAAAGGCATCGACCTGTTCGCTCCACGAAGATCCGCATATGTCGGGCACGTGTTTTCTGGCAATATCAAACTCTATGACGGCGCATCCCGAATCTCAACTGGCAAACACCGTGCTGATGGTTCGGCCGGCTCGCTTCGAGAGCAATCCGGAGACGGCGTCATCAAATCGCTTCCAGGGCAAGACGACGGCGACGGCGGAAGAGCAGCAGCGCTCGGCCCTGCAGCAATTCGAAGAACTCGCTTCGGCGTTGAGTTCGAACAGTATCGACGTCATAGTCGTTGACGACACTCACGAGCCGCATACGCCGGACTCGATATTTCCCAATAACTGGGTCAGTTTCCACGCCGACGGCCGCATCGTTCTGTATCCGATGGAAGCGGAAAACCGCCGTATCGAGCGGCGCATGGATGTCATTGAGCATCTCGATACCGAACTGGGCTTCCAGGTCACCGATATCGTGGATCTGTCCGGGCACGAAGGCGCCGGCCATTTCCTCGAGGGCACCGGCAGCATGGTCCTCGATCGTGTGAATCGTATCGCCTATGCTTGCCTGTCGTCGCGCACGCATCTCGATGTACTGGGAGACTTCGCACAGCGGATGGACTACGACATCGTTGCATTCGATGCCGTTGATCACGACGGCGTACCGATTTACCACACGAATGTACTGATGAACGTTGGAGAGAAAATCGCGGTCGTATGCGACGTCTCGATTACACGTGACGAGCAGCGCCATGCTGTTCTCGAGCGGCTCGAAGCTACGGGGCACACCGTGATACGTCTCGATTTCGACCAGCTGGACGCCTTTGCGGGCAACATGCTGGAAGTGCGCGGCGGCGATGGCGAACGCGTCGTCGCGATGTCACAACAGGCCTTCGACTCGCTGCGCAGCGATCAGGTCGAGCTGCTGGAGCAGAACGGCCGCATAGTCACCGCGGCCATCGACGATATCGAGAGTTCCGCCGGCGGCAGTGTGCGTTGCATGCTCGCCGAGGTGCACCTGCCGCGCAGCAACGCCTGAATCAGCGTATATCAGCCGCTAAACTTGCGCACATAAGAGGATGAGGCACCACGATGGCCGACAAGAAAGACAAAATACTGATGTGCCCTCCGGACTTCTTTACCGTGGACTACGTCATCAATCCCTGGATGGCCGGCAATGTTGACTCGATGAGTCTGGAACGTGCCCAGCAACAATGGTGCGAACTTCGTGACACGATCGCCAGTTATGCGGACGTAGTTACGATCGACCCCCAGCCGGATCTTCCGGATATGGTGTTTACTGCCAATGCCGGCGCCGTATACAAGAACAAGGCGATCGCGAGTCACTTCATGCCGCACGAACGCCGGCCGGAAGAAGCGCATTTCAAGTTCTGGTTTCGCGACAACGGCTACGAACTGCTCGCGCTTGACGAGAAAATCGGTTTCGAAGGTGCCGGTGATTGCCTGCACGACCGTCGCGGGCCCTGGCTGTGGACCGGCTTCGGCTTCCGGACGGAGATCGAGGCGCACAAGGAGATACAGGATTATTTCGATCTTGAAGTCGTATCGATTCGCCTGACTGATGAGCGCTTCTACCACATCGATACCTGCTTTTGTCCGCTGACCGATGGATTCCTGATGTACCATCCGCCGGCATTCGATTTCGACTCGCGCATGGCGATCGAAACGCGCATACCGCCGCACAAGCGGATCATCGTGGACACGATTGACGCTGGCAACTTTGCCTGTAACGCAGTAAACATCGGCGACCGGGTGTTTCTGCATCGGGCATCGGATCCCCTGAAGGCGCGGCTGATGCTCGCCGGATTCAGCGTGCACGAGATCGAGCTGACCGAGTTCCTCAAGGCGGGCGGCTCGGCCAAGTGCCTCACTCTGAAGCTGACGGAACCTCCCCACAGCTGAGCAGCCATGACGTCAACACTTCGGTATCGAATCGAACCCGTAGATCCGGCGGCACACGTCTTCGAGGTTTGCCTGACGGTTGCAGAGCCGGCTCCGGAAGGGCAGGTGTTCTCTATGCCTGCCTGGATCCCGGGCAGCTACATGATTCGGGATTACGCGCGCAACATCGTCGCAATCCGCGCGGAGTCAGACGGCCTCGACGTCGAGTTGACAAAGCTCGACAAGAGCCGCTGGCGTGCAGGGATGGTCAGTCGGCCGCTGACGCTGATCGCCCGGATATATGCATATGACCTGAGCGTGCGTGGAGCACACCTGGATACGACGCACGCGTACTTCAATGGCCCTTGTGTTTTCTTTTCGGTCGAAGGCCAGGGCGACGCGGCCTGTGAGCTCGAGATTCTGCCTCCCGATAAATCGGTAGCAGTGGACTGGCGCGTCGCAACGGCGATGCAACGCAAGGGTGCTGAGGAGTACGGCTTCGGAACCTACGAGGCGCGTGACTATGCCGAGTTGATCGACCATCCGGTCGAGATCGGCCATTTGTCGATCGGCGAATTTGAAGTGAACGGCATACCGCACGGAATCGCCATCCGTGGCCGGATCCGCCTGGATATGGGCCGCTTGTGTCACGACCTGCAAACTCTTTGCGAGCAACATGTGTCGCTGCTCGATGTGCCTGGTGATATGGATCGTTACCTGTTCCTGCTGCATGCGCCGGGTAGCGGATACGGAGGCCTGGAGCACCGTTGGTCATCGAGCCTGGTGTGCGCCCGGGATAGCCTTCCGGCGAGAGGAGATGACGCCGTTGATGGGGCCTATCGCACGTTTCTCGGCCTCGCGAGCCACGAGTACTTTCATTCCTGGAACGTGAAGCGCATGAAGCCCGCGGCATTTACGCCGTACGACTTATCGGCAGAGTCCTATACCAGCCTTTTGTGGGTATTCGAGGGCGTCACCTCTTATTACGATGATCTCGCCCTCGTTCGCTCCGGGCTCATTACCGAGCGCAGCTACCTGGAACTGCTGGGCCAAACCATCACACGCGTGCTGCGGGGAAGCGGGCGGTTGCATCAGAGCGTTGCGGAATCGAGCTTCGATGCGTGGACGAAGTTCTACAAGCAGGATGCCAATGCGGCTAACGCGGTCGTCAGCTACTACGCGAAAGGGGCGCTGATCGCACTCGCACTCGATCTCAAACTGCGAGTGGAGACCGAGGGCCGGATATCACTGGACGACGTCATGAAAAACTGCTGGGAGCGCTGGGGCGGGTCGGGTACCGGCATGCCCGAAGACGGATTCGAAGCAGTTGCAGCCGAGGTATCGGGAATCGATCTCGGCGACTTCTTCGACGCGACCGTTCGCGGTACCGGCGAATTGCCGCTCGAACAGCTCCTGCAGACATACGGTATCGAATATCGCCTGCGTGCGTCGCGCGGTGACAGGGATAAAGGTGGCAGTAAGTCGACGGAGTCGAAGGAGCGCAAGGTGTGGCTGGGCGCGAAGATTTCGGACACCGATGGTAAACCGGTTTTCTCTGTGGTCGCGAGCGGTGGGCCAGCGGAGAAAGCAGGGATTGCGCCGGGCGACCAGGCCGTTGCCCTCGATGGATTGCGAGTGACTTCGGCGAATGTCGAAAAACGTTCGCGTGCCTGCCACGAGGGTGACGAGCTCGAACTGCTCGTCTTTCGTGGCGATGAGTTGCTGACCACGAATATCCGGATCGAAGCAGCCCCGAAAGACACTTGCTACCTGGAGCTGCGGGACGACGTGGCACTGCCCATCGAAAACCGGCGTATGGCCTGGCTGCACGGCTAGGCCGGACGCGACCTCCAACAATGGTCGAATTCCTCAAAAGCCCGCATGCGCGCCTTTTCGGCGGTGCGGTGATGATAAGTTTGTCCCCGGTATGGGTGACACTTGTATCCGTATCGCCGACGACGAGCGGCTTCTATCGCATGTTGATCGGTGCCATCGCACTGGTGCTGTTCATCGTGCTAACCCGGCGGCGGCTCGCCTTCTCCCGACGGGCATGGACGATACTCATGCTGGCGGCGGTATTTTTTGCCCTCGATCTGTTTTTCTGGCATCGCTCGATCATCTATGTTGGTCCCGGGCTTGCGACACTGCTCGCCAACTTCCAGGTGTTCATCATGATGTTGGCCGGCGTCGTGTTGTTGCGACAGACACCCAGCGCTGTCCAGCTTTTGGCAGCGCCGCTCGCCCTTGTAGGACTCGCCATGATGGTCGGCCTCGACTGGCAGAGTCTGCCAGCGGGATACCGGCTTGGCGTGTGGTTTGGTCTCCTGACGGCCGTGGTCTACGCGGGATACGTCCTTAGTCTGCGCGCAGCGTGTGCCGAATCCGACAACCTGCTGCCGGTTCGCGAAGTCGCTGTTGTTTCCGCCGTGTGCGCCGTGTTCCTGGGACTCACCGTACTCGCGGAAGGCGGTTCACTGGCGATTCCAACATGGACCGATGCCGCCTGGTTGCTGGGCTACGGGATCCTCTCGCACACGATTGGCTGGTTGCTGATTGCCAGCAGTCTGCGGCAGGTCTCCACAACAGAGGCCGGTCTTGCGCTGCTCCTGCAACCGACGCTCAGCTTCGTCTGGGATGTGCTGTTATTCGACCGCCCGATGCAGCCGATTGAATTCGCCGGTGCAGGGATTGCCCTGGTTGCCATCTACCTGGGGTCGCGTGTCGCATCAAAGCAGGTTTAGTGCGCTCGGCAGTATCTCGAACTCGAAGGATGACTGTAAGGGCTGAACCTCACCGTCGAGATGAGACGGTACCGGTTCCGATGCCGTAATACTCACGCGCCGCACGGACGCGTGACTAATATCGGGTTCGTTCATATGCTGGCCGCGCATTAGCTTCGGCAACAATTGCAGAATGCGTCGCCGCGTTACCGGTCCGGCGATCACTAATTCCAGTGCGCCGTCGTCGTTGATTGCCATCGGCGCGATGTAGAACATGCCGCCAATCCACGGGCCATTACTGATGTTGACGAGCGTCAATGGACCTTGCCATTGCAACTCGTCGCTGTGAATTGTTATTTCCGGCGTCGCAATGCCATCCACCATCGCGCGAAAGATTGCAGCGAGATAAACGAGGTCGCCGACCGGCCAATCGTACGAGCGAGCGATCCGCGTGACCTTGGCGTCGAGACCGATGCCGGCACCGTTCGCAAAGTAGCGGCGGTTCATACGACCGACGTCGATAGACCTCGGCGGCGCATCATCCTTGATACGAAGTGCGAGCAATCGGGTTGCGGCTTCCCAGTCGAGCGGGATCTGCGCGGCCTTGGCGAAGTCATTACCGGTTCCCGTCGGAATGACGCCAAGGGCCGAGCCACCGCCTGCCGTCATGATGCCGTTGACGACTTCGTGAATGCTGCCGTCTCCACCGGCAACGATCAGCCGGCTCGCCTCATTTCTGGTCAGTTCGGCTGCCTGTGCTTCGAGATCTCCGAGGCTACGGCTTTCATGAACCTCGATCGCGATGCCGGCGGCTTCGATGAGTTCCCGGATCCGGCGCAGGCGGCGCCCGGCTCGTCCGCGTCCGGCGACCGGGTTAATCAACAGTGAGACAGTATGGGTCGTCATTGGATCGCCGTGGAAGAATTACGCCCGATGCTACAATGCCGCGGTCGACACTGGCAAAAAGGCCCAATGCATGCTCGAACTTGGCATCAAGTTCCTACTCAGCTATTTCATCGGCTCGCTCATGGGCGCGATGATCGTCGGACGAATTCGCGGTGGCGTCGATATTCGCACGATGGGCAGCGGCAATGCCGGGGGAACCAACGCATTGCGAACTCAGGGCATGGTCTTTGCGGTTGGTGTCGTCCTTGTCGACGTGGGCAAAGGCGTGATTGGCGCTGGCGTCATCCCCGCTCTCGACCTGCCATTCGTCGGCATCGATCCCGACATCTCGCGCACCTGGCTTACTCTTAGCTGCGCGGCCGCGGCGGTATTCGGGCATGTCTGGCCGTTCTACCACGGCTTCAAAGGCGGCAAGGGGGCAGCCACCTACGTCGGCACGTTTATCTTCCTGAATCCCCTCCTGATCATTCCGCTGATACTCGTCTGGGCCTGGGTGATTGTGTTGTCCGGGTACGTGGGACTGGCGACGATGACAGCGGCTGTCTTGCTTCCGGTGTGGCTGGCGGTGACGCGGCTGCCGGCGGACCAGGCGCTGTTCATCTATTCGGCCGTCATGGCCATGTTTATTGTTTACTGGCACCGCTCCAACATTCGGCGGATGCGGCGTGGTGAGGAGCACCGCAATACGAGACTGATGATGTTCCGTCGCAAGGAGCAGGTCTCTGACAATGAGCAACATTGACGCGACGGCGATTCACGATGCCCTGGATCCGGGTGTTGCCGCCCGGATGGACCAACTCGAGGTCTTCGCGGAGATCGAATCGACGAACACCTACCTGCTTCGGCAACATGCACCAGCCGCGGGCAAGCTTCGCGTGGCTATTGCCGATCACCAGACCGCGGGCAGAGGAAGGCAGGACCGCGAATGGATCTCGGCGCCCGGGTCCAGCCTGTGCCTGTCGCTCGCCTACACGTTCTCCGCCAGACCCGACAATCTGCCCGGACTGACCCTTGCGATTGGCGTCGCAGCGCTGAACGCTCTGCGGCATTCTGGCATCGACGACGTCTATCTCAAATGGCCGAACGATCTCGTTGCACAGGACGGCAAACTGGGCGGAATGCTCGCCGAAAGCCAGTTCAGGGGCGATTCCGGTGCGACTGTCGTTGCCGGCATCGGCATCAACTTCGATCTGCCCATGCAATTGATTCAGGACAATGCGTCGCGCTGGGCGCAGCGCGCCGTCGATCTGAACACCCTCGTGCGCCGGCCGCCGTCTCGCGAGATCATATCCGGTGCACTCATCGATAATATCGTCGAGACGCTAACAGTATTCGAAGCGCAGGGGTTCAGCGCTTTTGCTGCATCCTGGCGGCAGCACGACTGGCTGCGCGGCCGGCACATCACGGTCGAACAATCTGACGGGAGTATCAGCGGTACGGCATCCGGCATCGACGACGACGGCGCTCTTCTTATTCTTAGTGGCGACTCCATGACGCGCGTGATCTCCGGTTCGATTGTCCTGAACGGGACAGCCACGTGAAAGCGCTGCTCCTGGACGTCGGTAACACGCGGATCAAGTGGGGCGCACTGGACGGCGAGCAAATTCGCAAAACCGGACACATCACACTACAAAAGGTTCGGGATCAGGGTCTGGGCGTGCTCACTTCCAGGTTGCCAAACAACGTAGATACCGTGCTCGCAAGTAATGTCGCGGGGCAGACGTTTGCGACCCGGCTTTCCGGCGTCATCGGCATGCATTGTCATTGCGACGTTCACTTCGCGAAATCCGAGCGAGAGGCCTGCGGCGTTCGTAGTGGATACAAGCAACCGCGACGCATGGGTGTCGATCGCTGGGTCGCAATGATCGGCGCCTGGGCGGAACTGCAGTCAGCCTGTGTCGTCGTGGATGTCGGCACGGCGGTGACGATCGACGCGCTCGACGATGACGGTCAGCATATCGGCGGTCAGATCCTGCCGGGTGTCGCATTGATGTGTGCTGCGCTCGCTGCAAGCACCAGTGACATACAAGTGGTCGGCGGTCGCGTACCGAATGCCGCTGCCGGACTGGACATCTTCGGCGACAATACCGCCAGGGCCGTCAGAAACGGCGCCTGGAATGCGGTTGTCGGTGCCGTCGAGCGATCAATTACGACTTTGCGATCAAATGCTTACGATCCGAAAGTGGTCTTGACCGGCGGTGATGCCTCGCGCATGCTTACGGCGCTTGGTTCTGATTTCCTGCATCGGCCACACCTTGTCCTGCAAGGTCTGGCTCGCATGCTTGACGACCTAATCGACGAACGATGAAAAATCTGCTGCTACTGCTGGTACTTGCAAACGTTCTCTACTTTCTCTGGGGGTGGTTTGTCGACGAGACACCGCAGCCCGGAGTCGCCATTGTCGACGAGTCGGATCTCGGGCCGGCCCTGGCGGTAACTGCTGATCGTTCTGCAGAAGCCGTCGCCAGCGTCGGTGCCGTGCTCGGCTCCGGCGAGCCTTCGGACCTCGAAGCGGTGGTCGGCCGCTCATGCGTCACGATCGGGCCGTTTCGCGAAAGCGCGGATGCCGATACCGCGCAAACACAGTACTCCGGCGAGGGCATGCGCGCGAAGCTGCGTTCGGCGGTCGGCCAGATTTTCGTTGGCCACTGGGTCCAGATTCGCAACGTCGAGAATCGCGATTCGGGCAATGCCACGCTTGCGAAGTTGCAGGAAGGCGGCCTCGGCGATGCCTACCTCTGGGATAGTGACGACGAAGGATTGAAGATCTCGCTCGGCCTGTTCGGTGATATCGTCGGCGCAGAGAAGATCGAGTTACAGGCAACGTCGCTGGGGTTCAATGCGGAAATCGTGCCGCGAATGAACGATGGCACGGTGTACTTCGTCGACATAGCGTTGCCGCCTGGCCGCGGCGCCAGCGGGATCATCGAGCAATACGGGGAAGACAAGGTGCAGTTACGCGATGCGGCGACCTGTCCGCAGGCGCAATGACGTGACGCGGGCCCTTGTCTTGGCGGGGCGAAAAATGAATAATTCGCGACCCTCAGCCATTGCTGGGGAATTCAGCCGGCATAGCTCAGTTGGTAGAGCAACTGATTTGTAATCAGTAGGTCCCGTGTTCGAATCATGGTGCCGGCACCAAATAAAACAATAAGATACAGGCCCTCAGCGGGCCTGTTTTCTTTTGGGGTAGCAGTTGGGGTAGCGTTCTTAGTGAAAACAGCCCTTTTTCACTAGCAGACACAAATAGGCAAGATCAGTCGCCTGACCATCTATCTGCCCCTCAAGAAACGCCTTTTCAATCAAGTCCACTATCTCCGAATCGGGTGTCCTGGCCTGTTCAAGTAATTCGGATAGATCACATGTCATTCTGGCAAGCATGACCACGCCATGAGTTAACTGCATGTCTAGAAACTAGCTAAATCGTACTGAAATGGGCCCCATCCAGAGGGGGTGGTGGGGGCAAAAAACGTTTACGAGAATATCGTTATTAGGGTGCTTGTCACGCCGCTGCAAAAACAAAAGAAGCCCATTTTTCTGAAATTTTTTTTGAAAAAATCTAAAGGGAACGACCGCTTTACACCCCAAAGCAGACATTCAGCTAATGTTGCTCTGAACGACTGCTACTGACTGCGGTTTCAATGGATCGTCGCAACACATTCATTAAATTTTTCAGCCGGCGAGTAAAATTGTAACGTTTTTCGTGGTCGTTCGTTGAGCTGTCTGGCGACCGCATTAAGCTTTGCTTGGGAGTGCACCGACAAGTCTGTTCCCTTTGGAAAGTATTGCCGAAGAAGACCGTTCGTATTTTCGTTCGAGCCTCTTTGCCAGGGGCTTTGTGGATCACAGAAGTACACTTTGATGTCGGTGGCCAGGGTGAAGCGTTTATGATCGGCCAGTTCACTGCCACGATCCCAGGTCAGTGATTTGTACAGCTCTCGAGGCAACTTGTGCGAGTGCTTTATCAGGGCATTGATCACCGTTTCGGTATCTCTATTGTCGACTTTTACCAGCATCACATAGCGTGTAAATCGCTCAACCAATGTGGCGATCTGGGTGTTGCGAGTGCCGAAGATCAGATCGCCTTCCCAATGGCCCGGTAAAGCGCGGTCTTCAACAGAGGCTGGTCGTTCGCGGATCGATACCGCATCGGTAATCTGACCTAGTCCTTCGCCCTTGAGGGTCTTGTTGCGTGATCGACGCATCGCACGGGTCTTGCGCAGATGCTGCAGCAGCTCTTTCTTCAAGGCCCCGCGGGCCTGGATGAACAAGCTCTTGTAAATCGTCTCGTGTGACACCTGCCGCTTCTCGTTGTTCGGGTACTTGCGCTTCAACCAGCCGGCGATCTGCTCCGGTGCCCAGAGTTGATTAAGCTTCTGCTCCACCTTGCGCGCCAGTACCGGGTTCTGCGCCAGTTTACAGGTCTTGGGTCGCTTCGCTCGATCCCAGGCGGCCTGATCCGCCTGGTTCGCACGGTAACGTCGCCGGCCACCGTTGCGATGGATCTCCCGGCTGACCGTCGACGGTGCTCGGCCCAATATGGCCGCTATGCGGCGTAGCGACTGGTCGGCGACCACACCACGTGAGATCTCTTCGCGCTCAGCCATCGTCAACGCCAATCTAGAACGCCTTCGCTTAGGCGGCCGTATGCCACCGGTCTGTGACAAAACGTTCTGTATCGATGAATGACTGCGACCGAAGTGCCGACCAATCGCGTTGAGTGACTCGCCTTTCTGCCAGCGATCCCACATCAACGACTTATCCGCATCCGTGTAATAAATCCTCGTTGGATACTTCATTTACAACACCTCCATCTCTATAGTCAGAGTTTAGGTGTTGCATCGACCCTTTGAGTCCGCAACCCAAAGCGGACATCACCGCTGTT
>Ga0255053_10001016_pt1 | contig 15454 bp, 15 predicted proteins | sample JV7_2_22_MG_FD_188635 | JGI IMG/M metagenome (GOLD analysis project Ga0255053, IMG submission 188635) | Seawater microbial communities from Jervis Inlet, British Columbia, Canada - JV7_2_22 | ecosystem: Environmental > Aquatic > Marine > Inlet | place: Canada: British Columbia | collected...
GGTTTCCGGAACGAGCGATCGAGCGAACAGGGCATATGCCAGGTGAAGGGCGTCGAGAGCGCGGATCGGCTCGACCGGGAAGGGGCGACGCGCGCGCTCCACGATCTCGGGGTCAAGACTCAAGATCACCCAATGGGCGGCAACTCGACGTAATAGGGAATGGCCGCCTGCCGCTTCTCCCTCGCTGAGTCGCCCGGTGGTGGCGGCCGTGATGAGGGCCCGATCGCATTCGATCAGCGTGAGCTCCGAGGCGAGTATCACCTCCGCCTCCGATAGCGACTCGCGAACCGCGTCCGCCCGTGGCTCTGCAAGCAGCCAGGAGAGCACGGCGCTCGATTCCGCGTAGACGCTCAGCGTTCCCCTCTCACCCAGTCGAGCAGCTCTTCCGCGCTTCCCTCGGGCAGGAGCGGCTCCAGGCTGGGGTAGAGGTCCGGGCGATTGCGAGCGCCGATCCGGACCCGGCCCTGACGGGCGGCCTCGGCCAGAGCCGGGTACGGCACCTCGGCAGCACGAGATCCGGGCCTTCTAAGCTCGGCCACGACGACCCCTCGATCCGTCACGAGGATCTCCTCGCCCTGCCGGACGAGTCGCACGTATTCGCTGAGGCGGTTCTTGAGCTCTCGAATTCCCACCGTACGCATGCCCCAATGTAGCTACATGTAGCTACATCACCAAGCTCTCTGCGGCTTATCGACTCCGGCAGCTTCGGGGCAGGGAGTCAAGCAGGGCTCAACACCGCCGCCTGGAGCGCCGCTACCAGCTCCTCCGGCTCGAGACCGTGCGCCTGGGCCGCGAACTCGAGCGTGTGGCCGCCGCCGCAGCAGAGGTCGAGTCCGTGCTCCGCCAGGATCGGTGCCGCAGCAGGGTGCCGTTCGTGCACGTCCGCGACCGTCGACTCGCCCGTGATCCCCGTCTGGGTGAAGCGGACCACGAACTCATCGGGCGCGCGCATCTCCGTCGTATGCGCGAATCCCCGAGCCCCGAGCGCGGCGTAAAGGGGGACCGGCTCAAAGGGGGCGGTGACCTCCAATACCTTGCCCTCGGATACGCCGGCCGCCGTCTCGAGGATCAGCTCCAGAGGCTCCTCGCCCGTCGCCAGGATCGGCCGGACGTCCAACGCCGTTGTCGCACCATCTCGATCCGGGTTCATGCCGTCGGTTGGGTTCATCGTCTCCTCACGATATCGAGGTACATGCCGAGCAGGGTCAGCGCTCCGAGCGCGAATACCGCCGCGCCCGCTCTGGCGCCGGTGGAGCTCTCCACGAACACGGCCATGCCTACGGCCGCCGCACCGACGGCCAGTAACGTGTGCGCCGCCCACGTGAGTCGGGGCTTGGTCAGGTCGGCCACCTTCGGAACGCCGGGCGCTCCCACCCTGGAGCTGAATCGCTCCAGCCAGGTGAGGAAGGGCAGGATGCGGTGATAGACGCCGGCTACGAAGAGCGTCAGCCAGCCGACGATCCCGGCCACGCCGTACGTGGCAGCGATCCGCGGATACGGGCCGGCCGTCAGCAGCAGGAAGAGCCCCAACACCAGGGAGGTGAGAAGGAAGGCGTGCGCCGCCGCCGCCAGATATAGGCCCGGCCCGGGGCTTCTGACCCCACGGCGGAAGTAGAGCGGGACGGTTCCCAGGTACAGCCCCAGGCCGCCCGCAATGGCGAGGCCGCCCGCGAGCCGGAGCGCCGGCATCGTCTCTCCGAGCAGAGTGGCGGCCGAGAACAGGAGGGTCCCGCCGCCGATCAGCGGCCCGATCCACCGGAGCGGCCACTCCGGCAGGTCACGAGCGTAGAGGAACATCGGCAGGAGCTTTCCTCCCACGCCGATCGCCATGAGCGTGGCGAACCCGACGGCGGCGAGATGCGCGTGTGCGGTCAGGACGGCCATGCGGTCGGACGGCCACCAGCCGGCGAATGTCCCGATCGAGACGCCGATCACCGCTAGGGCGAGCACCAGGCCCGCGACGGCCGCCGCGGCGTACCTGCCGACGATCGGTGCCCGGGTCGTGCCCCTGGCGCGCGCCACAACGTTCACGGCCAGGGCGATCGTGGCGAGAAAGACCAGTAGCCAGCCCGGGCCCAGCAGGAGCGGATTCCACCACCAGGCGCCGGCGACGAGGCAGAGGATTCCGGCCTGCAGCGTCCAGAAGGTCAGGTGACCGACCCGCGTGCTGTGGGCTCCGACGCCGAGTGCTACGGGATAGACCTGGTAGAGCGCCCCGAAGATGGAGGTCGTGACCCAGCCCAGCGTGAAGCAGTGGGTGACGGCAGCGGCGCGAGGCGTCAGGTAGGCGCCCGCCGCGAGCTCCGGTGCGATGGCCACGAGGCCCAGGGCCCCGAGGGCGAGCCAGCCCAGCGCGGCGAAGAAGTGCTCGGCCGGCAGTCGGTACGGGGGCATGATGGCGGCAGGGGAGACGATGGGCTCCGAGGTGGTCACCGGTCCTGTCCGAGCGGTCGGCGCGGCTGGGGTGGCTGGGACGGCCGGGGCGGTCGGGAGCTTGCGGGCAGGTGCTCCCGATGGATGCGCCTCAGGTCTGTCGGGGGCCATCATGGCTCCGCTCGCCGAACCGCGAGCCGCCCGCCCGCCGCGCGCGTGATGAGCGCGACATCTCCGGCAGCCAGATCCAGGTCCTCGGCCAGCTCGAGCGTCTCCATCTCAGCGTAGCCGGCCGCCACGTCGCGGGCGATTTCCGGGGTGAGGCTGATCTCCAGCCGGTGTGCTCCCGGCTCCACTCGCAGCTCGCGGAAGACGTAGATCGGCTGGTCCCCACGGGTCCCTGCTCCCCGGATAAGGGTCTCCTCGACCCCCTCTCCATTAAGGGCGATACGAAGCCTGTAAGGTATTCCCGTTCCTTCACATACTTCATCACGTCTCATGTGGAGCGGAAGCTCCGACAGCTCTTCGGCCGTGAGCGTACGGCACTTTTCGATCCGAGGGGCGCTGACCCGCCACGAAAGACGGATCCACGCCTGATCCGTCGATTCGGTGCGGTAGGGAACCTGCGACAGTGCTCCGATCGCGAGCGTCATCAGGAGGGCGACCAGGACACCGAGCCCAACCCTCAGCCGGCTCACGAGCCCGCCTCCTGAAGCTCCGGCACCTCGCACTCGAGCTCGATGTCGATCTCGACTTCCGCCTCCGCTGCGGCGAGCCGACGGATGCTATCCCGGAAATCGGCCAGCGCGCCGGCGAGCTCCCGGTGTTCTCCCGACGAAGCGTGGAAGACCCGTAGCCGGTTCCGGTCCACCCGCTCCTTGAGCTCCGCCTCGCGATCGTGGTACATGCGCTCCTCGAGCCAGCGCGGGCCCTCGCGGCTCCAGCAGTCACGCGGGTGGCAGGCTACCACCAGGACGCCGCCCACGCCGGCGCGCACCAGGTACTCGATCACCGATGTGTGCACATTGCCGGCGCACGGAACCTGAAAGATGCGGCTGCCTCCGCCAGCTGCAAGCGTCTCGAAGCCGGCCGCGCCGCGCGCGCAGCCCACCAAGACCACGTCACGCGGATCGGGGCGCAGGAGACGCATGAACTCCTCCACCCTTTCGAGCTGGTCCCGTCCCGTCATCCCGGGCGGCCCGATGCCCATCGGCGCGCAGGACGCCGCACAGATCCCGCAGCTCACGCACAGGTCCGGGTCCACGACGGCGTAGACGCCTTCCCGTCCATCCATGCGTCGCTTCATCGTGATCGCCTCGTACGGGCAGTCGAGATAGCACTGCTCGCAGCCTGTACAGAGCTGGGCGTCGACCGACGAGGGCTCCGCCTTACCCTCGGCCGCGGGCCGCGTCCAGAGCGGGGCCGCCAGGGCGACGGCGGTCAGCGAGAGACCGAAGACCCAGACGGCGCCTGCCGGCATGAGTCTCGTCACAGGCAGCCAGAAGGCATAGAAGACGTCGAGCGCCGCCCGCTCCGGGATTCGGAACGCGTCCGCGGCCGGATCCATCCCGATCGGCCAGAGCACGGAAAGGGCGAGGAGGAGACCGAGAGAGCCCCATAGGAGCCCACGCGGGGGAAGCAGGCCGGGGCGTGCGATCCTCGATACGTGGACCCACAGGATCACGAACATCCCCACCGGCAGCGCGACGTGGAGGAAGAGGTTGAGGAAAAAGAAGGCGCTCGGGATGGCCTGCTCGCCCACAAAGGCCCGTCCGAGGGGCTCCGAGAAGATCGGAAGCACGTCCAACCATCGCGCACCTTCGACCGCCAGGAGCTGCGCCTGGACGTCCCACACCATCACGTAGCCGGTCCATCCGCTCACGAGCAGCACGAACAGGAGAACGAGACCGCTCAACCACGCCAGCGTGCGCGGTCCCCAGCTTCGGCCCTGCGCGAAGAGGCGGGCGGCGTGGATCGCGACGGCGAAGACGGCGGCGTCGGAGCCGTAGCGGTGCAGGGAACGGATCCAGCGACCGAGCCAGGCCTGATCCGTGATGCGGGCCACCGACGCGTGGGGCTCCCCGATCCGGTAGAAGATGAGGAGGTAGAGCCCGGTGACGAGTAGTACGACAAGGAGGAGCACGACGAGCGCGCCACTGTGGTAAAGGGGGTTGAAGCGGGACGAGTAGAGCCGGTTCATGAACCGGTCCGCCCTGGAGATGAGGCTCCAGCTGAGCGATCTCAGCTTGGCCGCTAGGCCCTCCATGACGTCCTCTTGATCATCCTCGAGTCTCACACCTTGCCGATCTCCAGGCCAGTATTTATCATATTTTCATGAGGAACACAAGAATGCCCCAGCCCCCCCCGGAGCGGATCTCGGAGTGCACGCTGCGGGCAGGTCGAGGAGCGGTTCCTTGATCTCGCAGACGGGGGAGTACGCCCTCCGGGCGGTCCTCTACCTCGCGCAGCACCAGGAGGGCGGTCCCGTCTCCGTCGAGACGATCGCGGAAGAGCTCTCGATGCCGCGAAACTACCTCTCCAAGACTCTGCACCTGCTGGCCAAGCGCGGCATTCTGGCCTCCGCCCGTGGACCGCGCGGAGGCTTCGAGCTCGCCGTTCCGAGCGACCGGTTGTCCCTGCTCCAGATCATCGAGCCGTTCGACGACCTGGAGGGGCGCGGCCAGTGTCTCCTCGGCCGACCCGAGTGCAGCGACCAAACGCCCTGCGCGGCACACCACCGGTGGAAAGACCTGGCGCAGCGCGTATCGAGCTTCTTCCGCGAGACGACCGTTGACGATCTGATCGCGATGAACGGAGCGGCCGCGGGGGCGGCCGGCAACGGGAATGGGCCCGACTGAGGAAGGAGGCCTGATGTCCGAATCCGAGGAGTACGGTGAGACCGGAGGAAGCGGCACTCTCGACGTGGGAGCCGGAAGCCCGGCGAGCGGCGGGGGAGATCCCGGATCCCCGAGCGATGTGCCGTTCGGGCAGAGGCTGTACGACAACACTTTCTTCTGGCTCGTCGCCGGCTTCGTCATCATGGCGGTCGTCTATACCGGGTGGGGGCTCGTCGAGATCCTGACGCTCCCCTGGGCACCCCTACCATAACGGGAGGTCGATATGCACACCGGAGTCGAATCGCCGCGCGGCGTGTGGTGGAAGCCGGCGCACAAGGCGGAGAAGGTGTGGGTGGTCCTGGCCTTCGCCTGGTGCATGGTGCTCTTCGCCATGATGCCGCTGTGGCACTGGAAGGGTGGCCAGAATCCCTCCGGGATCCGGGCCAGGGTCGAGCCCGAGGCGTTCCGTGCGCGGACCGAGGAGTTCATAGCCACCTACCAGGTCGGCGAGGAGGAGAACGGGATCCCGATCGTCGAGCCGCCGCCCGGCAGCGACGTCTACCTGCTGGGCCAGATGTGGCTGTGGACGCCGTCGCTCAGGCTCCAGAAGGACGCCGAGTACACGCTCCACCTCTCCTCGGTCGATGTGAACCACGGATTCTCACTCTACCCGTTCAACATCAACTTCCAGGTCGTCCCGGGCTACGACTACGGCCTGCGGGTCGTACCCACGGAAGCTGGTGACTTCCGCATCATCTGCAACGAGTTCTGCGGCGTCGGGCACCACGTGATGGTGGGTCGCGTCGAGGTGATCGACCCGGCCGCGGCGGCGGAAGCGAGCGGCGGAGAAGGCGGAGAGCCGGAGCTGACCCTGAACGCGCCCGGCGAGGGCGGGGAGGGTGACCGATGAAAGGTGGATTCAGAGTCTGCCCGACCACGGCCCTCCGGGTTCATCGTCAGGCTGACGGATTGATCAAGGCGAACGCCGTGGTGGCCACCGTATCGCTCCTGGTCGGCGGGATCACGGGTCTGCTGGTGCTGCTCACGCGGTGGCAGGCGGTGCATCTGCTGGACGCCGTGATGTTCTACCGCGTGCTCACCATCCACGGGATGAGCATGCTCATCTTCTTCATCATCTTCTTCGAGATGGCGGTCCTCTACTTCGCCGGACCGGTGCTGCTTAACAGCCGGGTGGCGGCGCCGAAGCTGGGCTGGTCCATGTTCTGGCTCATGGTCCTGGGCGCGGTCATGGTCGAGTGGACGATGTGGACCGGACGGGCCGACGTCCTGTTCACCTCCTACGTGCCGCTCAAGGCCCACCCGCTCTTCTACCTGGGCGTGATCCTCTTTGCCGTCGGAACCCTGATCACGGTAGCGGTCTTCTTCGGCTCGCTCGTGGTGGCGAAGCGGGAGAAGACGTACGAGGGATCCGTGCCGCTCGTCACGTACGGAGCGATCGCCGCGGCGATCATCGCGGTGATCACGCTGGTCCACGGCGCGGCGATCTACATCCCGACCTTCTTCTGGTCCATCGGGATCGGAAACGTCGACCCGCAGGTCTACCGGATGGTCTGGTGGGGTCTCGGCCACTCGTCGCAGCAGATCAACGTGGCCGCGATGGTGGCCGTCTGGTATCTGCTGGGTGCCCTCACCGTGGGCTCGACCGTGATCAACGAAAAGGTCAGCCGCACGGCGTTCGTCCTCTACATCCTTTTCATCTCAATGGCTTCGGCCCACCACCTCCTGGTGGACCCGGGGATGGGCCCGACCTGGAAGGTCGTGAACACCAGTTACTTCATGTACATGGCCGTGCTGGCCAGCATGATCCACGGCTTCACCGTGCCCGCCGGGATCGAGGTCGGCCAGCGGGTCCGCGGGTTCACGAAGGGGATGTTCGGGTGGCTGCGCCGGGCCCCGTGGGGGGACCCCGGCTTCAGCGCCCTCATCTTCTCGGTGATCATCTTCGGGTTCGTGGGCGGCATCACCGGCGTCACCTTCGGGACCGAGCAGATCAACATCATCGCTCACAACACGCTCCGTATCCCGGGGCACTTCCACGCCACCGTGGTTGCGGGCACGGCGCTGGCCTTCATGGGGGTCACCTACTACGTGATCCCGCTGATCTTCCGGAAGAAGGTGGCGTTCTGGCCGCTGGCGAAGATCCAGCCGTATCTGTTCGCCTTCGGCATGTTGATCTTCTCGGTGGCGATGACGTTTGCGGGGACCTTCGGGATACCGCGGCGCCACTGGGACATGACGTTCAGCGACGCGCTGTTCGACGTTCAGTTCTCCCCCGCCGTCAACCTCGTGGTGACGGTGATGGCCCTGGGCGGGCTGATCGCCGCGCTGGGCGGGGCGATCTACATCCTGGTCACCGTATGGTCCGTCTTCCTGGGCCAACCGATGGAAGGAGATGCGACGTATGTCGATGCACGGAGTTCCTAACGGAATCGTGAACCCACCGCGTCCCTTCACGGCGGCCGACGAGGAGGCGGCGTACAAGGAGAAGGGCACGTTCGGCATGGCTCCGGGCACGCTGGTGCTGGCGCTCGTCTTCCTCGCGGCGTTCGCGGTCTACTACTTCACGAACTGGAAGCTGCTCTCCGTCGTGTGGCAGGTGGGGTGAGCGGGTGAGCGGATGAAGCTTGAGAGGCGGGAGGCCGTCGCCCTCGGCGGCGTCGCGACGATCGCCCTCATTTCAGCTGCCTGGTGGGCTCTGGCGCTCTGGCCGGCTGGTGACGTGCCGCCCGAGTGGCTGGCGCGCACCCGGGCGGTCTGCTTCGGAACGCGGCCGGACGGCCTTCCCGGACCGGAGGGCTGGGGCGCCCTGATCTTCCAGCCGCTCGGCATGCTGGGGATTCTCCTTATCGGGTGGCGGGAGGAGGTCCAGGGGGGGCTGCGAGCGCTCTCGAGCCGGCCGGTCGGCCGATGGGCCCTGGCGACGTCAGCCGTTCTCTTGGTCGCCGGAATCGTCGCGGCCGGAGCCAGGGTGCGCGTCGCCGTCGCGGCGTCGGCGGAGTTCGCCCCCGTGGAGCTGGCCTCGGCGCGTGGACCGGACGGCGGCCTGCCTGCCGGATTCCGGGTCGAAGATCGACCGGCCCCCGCTCTCGGCCTCCTGGACCAGGCCGGAGTGAACGTCACGCTCGAGGAGTACGCCGGGCGGCCCCTCCTGGTCACCTTCGTGTTCGGTCACTGCGAGACGATCTGCCCTCTCGTCGTGCGCGAGACGGTCGCCGCACGGCGCCGCTTGGCGGCCGAAGGCGTCGAGGCAGCGGCGGTCGTGCTGACGCTGGACCCCTGGCGGGACACTCCAGCCAGGCTCGAGTATCTCGCTTCCAGGCTGGGACTCGAGGCGGACGAGCACCTGCTCGGCGGGGAGGTGAACGTCGTCGAAGAGGCGCTGGACCGGTGGGATGTTCCGCGCGAGCGGGATCTTCGAACCGGCGACATCGTGCATCCACCCCTCGTGTACGTGATCGACGCCGCCGGCCGGGTCGCGTTCGCGGCCGCGGGAGGGGAGGATCTGTTGGTCGATCTTGTCCGACAGGTTGCAACGCGCAGCTGAGTCACGGGGAGGCAAGGGTGGAGGGGGAGAGCATGCGCGAAGCGCGGCTGTGGAAGGCCGCACAAGCGGTCGGACTGGTTCTCACGGCTTTGCTGCTGGCGGGCCTCGTCCTGCGGCCCGAGCCCTCACTCACGCTTCTCTGGAACGTGGCGATCCCACTTGTGCCCGCCACTCTGTTGGTGAGCCCCCTCATCTGGAGAAACACCTGTCCGCTGGCGACGCTCAACCTGCTGTCCGCCGGCCGCGCCGGCACACGACAGCAGACGAAGCGCTTCGCGACCTACTCGAGCCTCTTCGGGATTCTGCTCTTCTATCTGCTCGTTCCGGCCCGGCGCTTCCTCTTCAACCAGGACGGCCTGGCACTCGCCATCGCGATCGTGGCGGTCGCGATCCTGGCCCTCGCCGTCGGGGCGGCGTTCGACCTCAAGGCCGGCTTCTGTAACGCCTTCTGTCCGGTCCTGCCGGTAGAGCGCTTGTACGGACAGAGTCCGCTGCTCAGCGTCTCGAACGATCGCTGTGCTCGCTGCGACCTGTGCTCCACGGCGTGCATAGACCTGGCGCCGGAGAAATCGATCGCGCAGCAGCTGGGCGCGTCCCGCCACGATTCTTCCTGGCTCCGCTCGCCCTTCGGGGCCTTCGCCGCCGCGCTTCCCGGCTTCGTCCTCGGGTATTTCACGCTGGACGATGTCCCTCTGTCCGGGGCTCCGGACGTCTATCTGCACATCCTGCTCTGGGCCGCGATCAGCTACCTATTGGCCGTGGCGGCCACGATGCTTCTACCGATCCGCAACCGCCGCATCCTGCGGGGGCTCGCCGCCCTCGCGGTCGGCCTCTACTACTGGTTCGCGGCTCCCGGCATGGCGGCGGCGGTGGGTTTGCCGCTCGCAGCCGAGCCGCTTCGCATCGCGGCCCTCGTCCTGGTGCTCGCCTGGTGGTTCAGGGCTGAGCGGGGACCCCGGAAGCCTGACGCCCCCGTGCCTGGCTGAGGCCGGCGGCTCCCGGCCCGATCAGTGCGCCTTGACGGCGTAGTGGCTCAGCTCCGACATGAACTCCTGGAACGTGCCGTCCTCTGCGACCGCCACGATCGACGCCACCCGGGCCCTTCGCCCCTCCTCGCTCATGGCTCCCCACGACGCGCGAAAGGCCGCCTGCACCGTGTCCAGGGCATCCGCATTGGGAACGATGTACCAAGAGGTGCGTCCTCCGAAGCCCTCCGTGATCATGTCTTCGACCGTCAAGCCGTAGGCGACGATCGTTCCGTCCGCGAGAAGGCTCTCGAACACGGGCTGCGTATGCTCGTCCCAGTAGCTTCGGTATTCGCTACCCTGGCCCGGCTTCACGCTGAGAAAGCTTCCGACCCAGTAGCCGCCGTCGAGCAAGGCCCCGGTTGATCCCCGAACCAAGTCTCGAAGCAGGTAATCGCGATGCTTGGTGATCATGCTGGCGAAATCGGCGAGAGCGCGGGTGCCGTCGTCGCCGTGAGCCTCCATCGCCGCGTCGAACGCGTCCAGCACGCGCTCCAGGCCGGCCAGGCTGGTGGCTGAAAACCAGGTGGAGTGGGTGTAGCCGTCCGCGCGGTGAAGCGACGAGGCGTCGAGTCCCCAGTCGATGATCGTGCCGTCCTCGAACAACTGCTCCATGACGGCCTGGTCATAGCGCTCGAACCATTCGACGAAGTCCGACCAGCGAGCCCGATCGACCTGCCAGAGCGCCACTCGGGTGTAGGTTCGCTCGTCGTCCTGTGCCGCGAGCGGGCCGGCCAGGACGAGCGCGAAAAGACAGGTGAGAAACGGAGTGATGAGTCGGGCCTTCATGGGCCATCTCCCTCGAGCTGTACGTGGTCACGCACCATCCCATCCGCATTCGACACCAGGATGTGACTGGCTGGCGGCCGCCGGCAAGAGGCATACGCCCGTTGCTTTCCCAGCCTGACGGCCCTGCGTAGCTTCGGCGCGATGCCAGCATACGCCCGGTTCCGCCTGCGGCTCCTCTCCAGCCTCCTCGCGCTCAGCCTCGCGGGGTACATGAGCGTCCTTCTGCCGAACCATGCCTCCGCGCAGGCTGGGCCCGGGACCGGACAGGGTCCGGGCGTCGTCGATGCGGCCCTCCTCATGCGCCAGCTCGACGGCATCAAGCGCGTGCTGCTGATCGGAGCCCATCCCGACGATGAGGACACCGCCCTCCTGGCAGTGCTCGCCCGAGGGATGGGGGCGCAGGCTGCGTACCTCTCGCTCACGAGAGGCGAAGGAGGCCAGAACCTCATCGGGCCCGAGCTCGGCGAGGGCCTCGGAATCGTGCGCACCGGAGAGCTCCTCGCCGCGCGGCGCGTGGATGGGGGAGGCCAGTTCTTCACGCGGGCCTTCGACTTCGGATACTCGAAGACGGCGGAAGAGACCTTCGGCCACTGGCCCCGCGACTCGATCCTGAGCGACGTGGTGTGGGCGATTCGCGTCTTCAGGCCCCAGATCATCGTGTCCGTGTTTTCGGGAACGCCCAACGACGGCCACGGACAGCACCAGGTCGCGGGCATCCTGGCGAGGGAGGCGTTCGAGGCTGCCGGAGATCCGGCCCGCTTTCCGGAGCACGCCGATCAGGGGATCGAAGCGTGGACGCCCCTGAAGCTCTATCGCCGCACGTGGCGTGATCCCGAGGCTTCGACCCTGGCGATCGACACGGGAACGCTCGACCCGGTTCTGGGCCGCTCCTATCATCAGCTCGCGATGCGGAGCCGGAGCCAGCACCGGTCGCAGGACTTCGGTACCGCCGAGGCCGGCGGGCCGCGCGTCACGTTGCTGCAGCTCGTTGAAAGCCGCGTGACCGGGCCGGACACATCGCTCTTCGCGGGCGTCGACACGACGCTCGCGGGCATGGCGCGGGCGCGGTCGGAGAAGGGCTTGGCGGCGGCCGATGTAGATGGCCTCGCCGAGGCCATAGCTGTCTACCGGCACCTCCTGGCCGAAGCCCGGGGAGACCTGGTCGCGCTGGCTCCATCGCGCGCCGTGCCGGCTCTCGCCGGTGCCCTGGAGGCGCTGCGCGAGGCCCGGAGCGCCGCGGGCCGGGATCCGGCGCTGGTCCGGGCTCTGGACGAGCGCATCGAGACCCTGCAGGAAGCGATCCTGGCGGCCGCTTCGGTGACGCTGATAGCCGAGTCCGAGGACGATGTGCTCGTGCCCGGCCAGAGCTTCTGGGTGCGTGTGAAGCTGTGGAACGGAGGCCCGCTCGAGCTCGAGACCGCGCCCTCCCTCCTGGTCGTCCCGGACGGCTGGATCGTGGCCGGCGACGACGAGATCGCCCGGGAGCCGGGAAGCCGCTTCTATCCGGCCAGCCTCGCGGAGGCGAGAGAGTCCCGTGAAGACGCCGGGGCGAACGGGCTCGGCGCAGAGGCGGGCGGGCTCGGCGCAGAGGTGGGCGGGACCGGAGACCGGCGGACGGCGCCGGCGACTCTCTCTGCCGGAGGCCTGGCGACCTGGGGCTTTCGCGTACGGATCCCGCCTGACGCAGGGCCCTCACAGCCGTACTACCTGCTGAGTGATCGAGCCGGCGATCTCTACACGTGGCCGCGCGACCCGGCGCTTCGCGGCCGCGCGTTCGGTCCGGCCCCCGTCTCCGCGACGGTGGAGCTTCGTCTGCGAGCCGGTTCCGCCGAGACCCGCCTGGCCGTCTCCCGCCCCGTGCGCTTCCGGGGCGTCGACAAAGCGGTCGGTGAGTACTGGCGCCCGCTGCTTCTGCTTCCCGCCGTCTCCGTCACCATCGAGCCACGCACCATCGTGTGGCCGCTTGGGAAGGAAACGCCGCGACCGGTGGTCGTGACGGTCCGGAGCGAGGCGCCCGGGGGTCTGAGTGGCCGGCTGCGTCTGGTGGCGCCGGATGGCTGGACGGTCTCTCCTGCCGAGGTAACGGTCGCTCTCGATGCTCCCGGCGTGTTGCGCTCCCATGCCTTCGAGATCGCGCCCACCGGCGAGCCGTCCGGCCGAACCGATTCGGCCGGGTGGCTGCGCGCCGTGGTCGAAGGGGGCGGCCGCTCCTACGCGCAGGAGGCCGTCGTCATCGACTATCCGCACATCGAGCCGACGCCCTACGTAAGCTCCGCGAAGACGGCACTGCGGCGCGTCGATGTCGAGGTCGATGCCGACCGGCGGGTCGGGTACGTGATGGGCTCGGGCGACCAGGTGCCCGAGGCGATCCGCCAGCTCGGGCTGCCGGTCGAAATGATCGAGCCTGGCGACCTGGAGTCGAACGGGCTCGAGCGCTTCGATGTCATCGTCCTCGGGGTCCGCGCCTACGAGGTTCGGTCCGACCTCGCGGCGGCCAACACGACGCTGCTGGACTGGGTGCGGGACGGCGGGGTTCTGATCGTCCAGTACAACAAGTACGAGCTCCCCGAGGGTGGCTTCGCGCCGTACGCCGTCGCCATGAACCGGCCGCACGGCAGGGTCACGGACGAGGCGTCGGAGGTCACGCTTCTGAACCCGGATTCTCCCGCGTTCCTTCGCCCGAACCGGATCACGGCGAACGACTTCGAGGGCTGGGTACAGGAGCGGGGACTCTACTTCTTGAGCGAGTGGGACGATCGCTACACCCCACTGCTCGCCGTCGCCGACGCCGGCGAAGACCCCCAGGCGGGCTCGCTCGTCGTGGTGCGGGTGGGGGACGGATTGTGGGTGTACGCAGGCCTCTCCTTCTTCCGCCAGCTGCCGGCCGGCGTTCCCGGGGCGTACCGACTCTTCGCCAACCTGCTCTCGCTCTCCCCGGACGAATGGCCCGCGGAAGAGTAGACCGACGCGCCGTCCTCTCGGGCCTCGCCGGGCTCGCCATGACGGCCGGCGGGCTCATCCTGCAGGGCTGTGGCGGGCCTTCCGGAGAGAGCCTGATCATCTACTCTCCGCACGGCCGAGCGCTCCTCTCCTATTTCGCCCGCGAGTTCGAGGCGGAGAACCCGGGCGTATCGGTGCAATACCTGGACATGGGATCGCAGGAGATCCTGGATCGGCTGCGCTCCGAGAGAGTCAATCCGCAGGCCGATGTTTGGTGGGGCGCCCCGAGCGGCATGTTCGTGCGGGCGGCCGAAGAGGGGCTCCTGGAGGCGTTCGAGCCGACATGGGCGGAGGCTGTGCAGCCGGGAGCTCGCGATTCGGAGGGGCGCTGGTCAGGGAACTATCTGACGCCGGAGGTCATCGCCTACAACTCGGATGCGCTGTCTCCCGAAGAAGCTCCGGCGGACTGGGATGAGGTGCTGGATCCACGCTGGAGAGACCGGGTCCTGATCCGCGATCCGCTGGCCTCCGGCACGATGCGGGCGATCTTCGCCGCCATCATGTATCGCGAGTACGAGCGCACCGGCGGCTTCGAGGCGGGCTACGACTGGCTGCTGCGGCTGGACGCCCAGACGAAGGAGTACGTGCTCAACCCGACGTTGCTCTATCAGAAGCTGGCTCGTCGGGAGGGTTTGGTGACGCTGTGGGACATGCCCGACATCGAGACGCTGCGGGCCACGTCCGATCTGCCGATCGACTACGTGATCCCGGCGAGCGGGACGCCCGTGGTCGTGGACGGGATCGCGGTCGTCGCGGGATCCTCCAGCCCGGATCTGGCCCGGCGGTTCGTGGAATTCGCGGGCAGCCGGCAGAGGGTGATCGAGGCCTCGGAGCGCTTCTTCCGGATCCCCGCCCGCTCGGACATCCCCTCCGATTCGCTGCCCGAGTGGCTGCGGGAAATCCAACCCCGAATCCGACCGATGCCCATGGACGCCGGTTTCATCGAGGAGAACGTGGGCGAGTGGCTCCGGCATTGGGACCGCGAGATCCGGGGACGCGGCCGAGTGGTGGAGGGGGCCCAATGAGCCGGGAGCGAGACGTATGAGCCTCGAGCTGCGGGGCCTGCGAAAGCGGTTCGGGGAGGTGGTGGCAGTGCGCGACTTCAGCCTGGAGCTGGAGCCCGGCGAGCTGATGACGCTGCTGGGGCCCAGCGGCTGCGGCAAGACGACGGCTCTGCGGCTGATCGCCGGCTTCGAGACGCCGGATGCCGGCCGGATAACCTTCAGAGGGGCGGACGTGACCAACCGGTCTCCGCAGAAGCGCGGCTTCGGGATGGTCTTTCAGAGCTACGCGCTCTTCCCACACCTCTCCGTGTTCGAGAACGTCGCGTTCGGGCTCAAGGCTCAGCGTAGGGAGGCGAGCGAGCTCGGAAGGCTCGTCGAGGCGGCGCTCGTCCGCGTCGATCTTCCGGGCTATGTGGACCGGAGAGTACAGGAGCTCTCCGGCGGTCAGCAGCAGCGCGTCGCACTGGCGCGGGCATTGGCGGTCGAACCCCCCCTCCTCCTGCTCGATGAGCCCCTCTCCAACCTGGACGCGTCCCTCCGCGAACGGACCCGTACGGAGCTCCGCAGCCTTCTAAAGGGGCTCGGGATCACGGCGCTTTACGTGACGCACGATCAGGAGGAGGCCTTCGATCTCGCCGACCGCGTCGGGGTGATGAACGACGGCGAGCTCCGCCAGGTCGGCACGCCGGAGGAGCTCTACGATCATCCGCACGACGTGTTCGTGGCGGGCTTCGTCGGCCGGGCGAACCTTCTCCCGGGTCGCCTCGAGTCCCCAGGCGGCGGCGGCGAGCTGAGCGTCCGCCTCGTCGGCGACGCGCTCTGGCCGGTCGATCCGGAGGAGACGAGCGGGCTGGAACCCGG
>Ga0255053_10001019_pt1 | contig 15441 bp, 10 predicted proteins | sample JV7_2_22_MG_FD_188635 | JGI IMG/M metagenome (GOLD analysis project Ga0255053, IMG submission 188635) | Seawater microbial communities from Jervis Inlet, British Columbia, Canada - JV7_2_22 | ecosystem: Environmental > Aquatic > Marine > Inlet | place: Canada: British Columbia | collected...
TCGTGTCCGATTTTTCCGATTTGCTGCCACAGGAACATCCGTTTATTCAACTGCACAACGAGATCAGGGACACGTTCGGCGGAGCAAACAACATTATCATCGCGGTCTCGGTCGACGAGGGAACGATATTCACCAATGAGGCACTGGACAGAATTCATCGAATCACGACCGCCGTCGATAACCTGGAAGGAATCAACCACAACCTCGTCACAAGCCTGACTCATCGAAACGTACGGAAAGTCTGGTTAGGCGGCGAGGGAACGGTTAAATCCTCGACCTACTACAACCCGCTCAAGGGAGGCTACAGTCCGTCCGAACTCGCGTCGATCAGACAGGACGTCAGGGCAGATCCCCGCGTATACGGCTTGCTGGTATCACCCGACCTTACAGCCGCGCTGATCAGGGGCACGCTAAACGAAGGGGCCCTGGACTACGAGAAGGTCTTTTTGCAATTGCAGTCGATTCGGGAAACCGAGTCGGTGGACGGCACCAGTATCTATGCAACCGGCCAGCCGGTGCTGGTGGGCTGGGTGTCGAGTTACGCAGACCAGATCATGATCATCTTTCTGCTGACTGTATTGATCATGCTGGGACTACTCGTCCTGCATTTCCGCCGCTTCTACGGCATTGTCCTGCCGCTGCTCGGAATAATCGTCACGTCGATATGGGGCCTGGGTGTATTGTCGTTACTGGGCTACAACCTCGATCCGTTGATGTTGGTCGTGCCTTTCCTGATATCTGCCCGTGCGATGTCGCACGGCATTCAGATCGTCGAACGCTATTATCAGGAACTTCCCGACAGCAGCGATGGTCGTGAGGCGGCCTACAAGGCTTACACGAGTTTGTTCAGGCCGGGCTCGCTTGGCGTCATTTCGGACGCTATCGGATTGCTGCTGATCGGCGTCGGCTCGGTACCGATCAACGACAAACTGGCAGTGTACGCCAGCCTGTGGGCGTTATCGGTCTTTGTTACCGTACTTATCGCCTTGCCGTGCATCCTGCAGTTGTTGCCAACTCCCGTTAAACGCAGCGTGAAAGACAATTGGTTCCGCACGATGTTCGTCGGTATTGCACACACGGTGACCCAGTCGCACTACCCGGCCCGTGTGCTCACCATTGCCGCCGTGTTGTTCGGCGCCGCACTGTTGGCTGCTGCGCGCGTACCGATTGGTGAAACAGCGCCCGGCTCGCCGCTATTGTACGAAGACCATGACTTCAACGTATCTTCAAAAATGATCAACGAGAACTTTCCGGGTTCTGAAGAGCTGTATGTCATTGCGAATACTGAGGAGATCGGCGGCCTGAAGCGGCCTGAAGTCGTCAAGGCACTGGCTGACTTTCAGGCACACATGCTGACCGATCCTGATCTCGGCGGTGCCAAGGGACTGCCAAACCTTATTCGTGCCGTTAATCGCCTGACACATTACAACGACCCGCGCTGGAGCAGCGTACCCGCCGACGCCGCGTCCATTGGCGGGCTCATGTTCATGTACATGATGTCAAGTCCGATTCCGGGCGCGCTGCTCGAGTATCTCGACACCGACGAGATGAACGCCAATATGGTTTTCTACTACAAGGATCATCAGGGCAGCACAATACGACGTGCGATCGAGATGATTCGCCAATGGAAGGACAGCACGGAAACCAGCATCGACGGTTTTACACTGAAGCTCGCAGGCGGGCCGATCGGCGTCAATGCAGCGATTAACGAAGCGGCATTTCGCACGAATATGATCATCATTCCACTGGTATTCGGGCTGATATTTCTTTCCGTAACCGGTTTTTATTCGTCGGCCCATGCCGGCTGGCTGATGTTTGGCGCCATGACGTTCGCGACGGCCCTCACTTACGCCTACATGGGAATTGCCGGCATCGGCATCAACATCAACACGGTGCCGATTATTGCAGTCGGCATCGGCGTCGGCATCGACTATTCCATTTACCTCATGGATCGGGTTCGCAGGGAGTATCAGAGCAGTCTGGATCTCACCAGTGCCGTCCGCGAAGCGCTTGCTACGACGGGGCTGGCGATCGGCTTCACGGCTGCCACGCTCGTTTTTGGCGTACTGATGTGGGTATTCGTGTCCGATCTTAAATTTCAGGCGGATGCCGCCATGCTACTTATCGTAATGCTGATTCTGAATGCGTTGGCTTCCATATTTCTGGTGCCGGCGTGGCTATTGAAATTCAGACCGGCATTCATCACTCAGCAGGGACAAGGGGAGAGTTAGATATGAGCCTCAAGTTACATTTCCATAAAACTACGGGAACAGCAGTTATCGTCTGCTTTATTGCGTCATGGATGACCATGGAATCCACCAGCGCAGCGGATGCCGAATATCGCGGGTTCATCGAAAACGCTACCTTCATACGCGATCACGGCGTGGGCGTAAGCAAGTCGCGGACGACGCTGCAGCTCGAGATTTCAAAAGCCTTCAAACCAACAGGCCTTTTCTCCGAATTCTCGATTCACGGCACGCTGCGCGGCAGCTATGACGCCGTCTACGACATCAACGACGATGAGTACGGCAAGAATTCGGGCGGATCAGTAAGCTTTCCGGCACCAGGAAACCCGGCATTTTTTGGTTTTCTGGTCGGCGGGCCCACACCTTTCGACCCCACAACGCTCCCGGAATATGCGGGCGTTTTCCCGCCACCGACTCTGACGGGCGCCATTCCGCTGCCGGGCGTTCCCGGCGGCAATATATCCGCCGGCAACCCGAACGAAGGGCTGCGACTGCTGGGCGACGATGTGCATAACTTCGAGAATGGCGGCGTCGTTATGGCTTACCCGACGCGACCCTGCGATATCGATAATCGTGGCTGTATCAATGGTTATATGGATGCCGATGAAGATGAACTGCGATTTCCGGAATTCAACGACGACGCAGATTTCATTCGCGAGTTGTATCTGGATGCGGCTATCTCCTTAAAGAGCGGCCATGAGCTGGGATTCCGGATCGGCCGGCAGCAGGTTGTCTGGGGCAGAACCGATCTGTTCCGCGTGCTGGATGTCATCAACCCGGTGGACTTCTCACGTAATAACATTTACGACGAACTGGAAGACATCCGCATACCGATGGGTATCGTCAATGCCGAGTATCGCCTCGGCGCGACAGGTGCATTCGACGACCTGAACTTTCAGGTGGTATGGAAATTCGAGGATTTCCGGCCGCACAACCTTGGACAGGGGGGCCAGCCATTCGCCATTCTGGGCGCCGGAAATTTCTTCCGCGCGATGAATAACTGCTGGGATAATGGCTGCACCGTGTGGAATTTCCCGGACACCGGCCTCGCCGTTGATTTTCCTGCCAACGCGATCGGCATTCGGCAGGCCAACGTGCCGGACTTCGGCGACGACCAGGACCTCGGATTCCGCATCGAGGGCGTGTTGAAAGGTGTGGGCTTCTCGCTCAACACCCTGCGATACAGGTCGCAACTGCCATCGCTGCGCGGCGGCATTCCGACGGATAATCCATTCACACCGGGTGCTCCGGAATCCATCTTCCACCCGTACAACATCGCATTCGACATCGACTTCCCGAGAATCACGTTGATTGGCGCCTCGGCTGACTTTTACATCGAGGCAATGAAGACCGCGTTTCGCGTCGAGGTGGCCCATACGTCGGGCGAGGAATTTCCCAACACTCTGGAAGAGCGTTTGTTTTCAGAGTCGGATGTCGTGCGTTGGGTGATCGGTATGGACCGCCCCACGTTTATCCCGTTTTTGAACAAGACTCGCGCCTTTCTGCTCTCACTGCAGGTTTTCGGCCAGCATCTGCTGGATCATCAGTCAAGCAGCAGTGTCAATGCACAGGGGATGCCGACGGCCGGCGAAGTCGGGATGGTGGACTGGGAGGATAACTACATCGCAACGTTTCTATTCCAGGGGAATTACCTGAATGACCGCCTGACACCACAGATCCTAACCGCATACGATTTCGAAGGTGGCAGTGGTGCGGTCGCGCCATCGATCGACTGGAAAATCAGCAACAATTGGCGCCTGACAGCGGTCGTCAACTTCAAGTACGGCGACGGAGCGCAGGCAGCCGACGACAATCGTGCAGCGAATCCTTTCCCGCCGTTTACGTGTGCGCCACCGCTCCTCGGCCCGCCACCTGACCCTGCCTGTTTTTCACCCTACAGCAGTCTCGGCGTCAGTGGGTTTGAGCCGCTCGGCAGATTCCGCGCGGGCCCCATTGGTTCCGCGATCAACGAAGATGAATTTCAACTTACTATTCGCTATAGATTCTAAAGGAGAGCGTCATGAAGCAGGGCATATTCATTACATTAACGATTGGCCTGGTCGGATTTGCGGCTCTCGCAGCCGCGGATCCATTCACCGAGGATGACATCAGCAATTCCTTCTATCCGTATGCTGACTGGACGCCGACTTTCGATGGCTACAGTCCCGGCATGGTCGTCGATCAAAGCAACGTGGATCAATTCGAGCCCATCCTCGATGAAGCCCTCTACCGCTTCATAAGCGATGGATGGGTCAGCGTACAAACGGCGCCGACAACTGATTTCCCTCTCAGTGACAACTACGTCGAGGCGACCCGAAAATATGCGGCGGATGTCAGCGTCGCTGAAAACGGGACGCTGAATAATTTTGTCGCGGGACGGGCATTTCCCACGGAACCGCAACAAGATGATCCCGACGCGGGCCAGAAACTCGTCTGGGGTTATCAGTACGGCTTCAATTCCGGGGACAGCGAGACGATCTATCCGTTCTGGTGGACTTTTCGCAACGTAAACACCGGCAAGGTCGAGCGCGTGCTCAAGTTCGAATGGCATTTCATGAATTATTCACACCGGGTGACGTTCACGCCCACGCCGAAATTCGAAGAAAATCCGGGCGAAATTTACAGGGGCATATACAGCATCGTAAAAGAACCCTTCGATCTGGCGAATACACAATTGCTGATTCACCGCTACGAAGACGACACCCGCAGGGATAACGCCTGGCTGTATGTCGGCTTCCAGCGACGGGTCCGCCGCCTGGCCGCCGGGCAGATCACCGACGCTTTCCTGGGCACTGACCTGATGATCGAGGACTTCGAGGGCTATAACGGCCGGGTGACCGATTACAACTGGGAATATGCGGGAACGCGTAATCTGTTGCTGCCATTCTATTACCACAACGAGATGGAACTGGCCGACGTGCCGGAAAAAGACCCGGAAGGTTACCGATTCATCGATGTGCACGGTAAGGGCAATTGTTTCCCGAAGGTCACCTACCAGCTACGCAAGACCTATACGCTGGTCGGCACACCGAAAGATCCCAATCACCCGATTGGCAAGCGGGTTATCAATCTGGACTCGCAGACGATGACCATGGCATCGCTGATCGTCTACGACCGTAAAGGTGACATGTGGAAGTGGTTCCCGATCGGCAAGGCGCATTCCGATCATCACGCGGCGGCCAACAAGGGCAAGGGCGTTGCGCTCGATGACTATGCAGTCCTGCTGGACGTTCAGGCCATGCACTGTACGACCTTGCAGTTCAAGAGCATCATCACCGACGATGTCAATCAACCGAAATTGTATACCGTGCAAAACCTGCGCAAGGCAGGTCGCTAGTCAGGGATAAGCATGACATACAATCATGGCCGGTTCCGGTTGTCAGACTATGATCTGATGCAGTTCCCGGGGCCGAAAGTCGGCGAGCCGGCGCCTGACTTCGGGCTCACGGGCCTGGATGGCGCTCCGGTGCATATCTCGTCTTACAGGGGACGCTGGCTGGTTCTCGAAACCGCCAGCGTTTCCTGCAATATGTATGCGAGAAACGTCGACATGATAAGTCTGCTGAGAAAAAAATACCCCGAACACGAATTTTGAAAATCGCCCGTCAGGACGGGCTCCTACAATTTGCTATTTGTTGTTGCAATATTCCTGTTGGAGCCCGTCCTGACGGGCGAGAGATATAGCGGTCAGTCGCCTGTTGTGAGTTCAGTGGCCGTTGATGTCCGGTAAGCCGCATGGATGTAGCAGGTCTGTTCGGCCATCCTGACGAGTTGTATGGACTTGTCCTCGGGCTCGCCGGTATCCAGGCACACCAGGGTCTCAACGGCAAACGCATCCGGGTCCTGATCTTGCGCAAGACGGAACGCCGTGTCCTGAATAATCCGGTATCCGCTTAGTTGCTGTTTGGTAATTTGCGCGTAACGACCAATCTGCGTCATGAAACAGAAGGCGACACCGGCGGAAAGATAGGCCAGGCCGCTCGGCGCCCGCTCCTGACCGCCAGTTACTTTTGAATCGTCGCTGAGCATCTCGAAGCGGCTCCCCGTGGGTTGAATGCATTGAACGTCGATGGATTTCAGGCCGTCTTGCCGAATCGAGCCTTCGGATCTGACGTGGACCACGCGTTTCTGCTCCGCGCCCAAACCTACCGCGCTCCCCTGAGATTCTGCGACGCCAGCGGATTTCTTGATGAGTGTCGTGTCGCCGTTCGATAACGGATGAATATCGTCAAACAATTCTGCAGGATCAGGCAACGCTGCGACAGTGTCAGCACCCTTTCCCGGCCAGACTAGTTCCTCATTATTCGCACGGACTACGAAACCGCTTGTCAGGATCTCTCGCAGACAGCGCTCTGCCGGTGAACGTCTTCGCACGGCAGTCTCCGCAATATTCTCGATGTCTGTAACAGAAGCGTTGCTCCGCGCGGAAATACTGACCTGCATGGGCTGTGTGCCCGCCGCCATCGTGCCTTTCAGCGCGGATCCCTCCATGGTAAAGAAGTTTTCCTGAACGAGATTCAGCGAGTCGATTCGTATGTCACGATCCCGGGCCTCACCGAGAAACTCCGACATGAGTGAAGCGGCAACTCCTGCTGCAAAAAACGCCAGCGGGAATGGTGCCAGATCGGTGCCGCTCAGCCACGGACCTTCATCGCATACAACACGCCACAATGTGCCGGTCGGTCCGTACTGAATAATCGCTTCTTTTTGCATTCCCGCGAGAACCCGAGCCATAGTTCGAATTCTCACCGTGCTGTCGGTGGGCACCAACGCTTTCAGATTCGGGCCGTTGGGGTCTGCACGAAAAGCCAGTGGCAATCCGCTGCTCTCGATGCTGGCCTCGGCTGCGCCCATAGTCATCATGCTAACATGCCTTTTGTTGCTGAATTGTTTTGCTTTAGGCAATTCGATACCACAAAACCAGCCTGGATAAAAAAAGAAAAATGAAAATACAACACATCAATTCAGAAAATTTGTTCCCGTCACTCCAATTCGGTTTTTCTCAGGTTGTCAGCACGCAGGGAGGACGGACGATTCACTGCTCGGGCCAGACAGCATGGGACAAGGACATGAAAATTGTCGGTGAACGCGACTTCGCTGCGCAAGCCAGGGCCACCTATGAAAATGTGCGCATCGCCCTGGCCTCCGCAGATGCTGAACCCACGGACATCGTCCGAATGCGAACGTACATCGTGGATTACAAACCGGACTATCTGGAGCCTCTCGGCATCGAAACTGCAGCATTTTTCGGCGACCACCCGCCACCGGCAGCGACGCTGCTCGGCGTAGCAAGCCTTGCTATGCCCGAGTTCATGATCGAGATTGAAGTTACTGCCGTTATCGATTCTACTGAATGATCGAGCGCCAGTTCTGCAACAGGTGCTTACTTGTTCGGGCTGCAAGTGCGTGAATCGTAAATATCGGATTCACGCCGCCACTCGTCGGGAACAGACCTGCTCCGGCAATAAGCAGATTTGAAATATCATGGGATTGACCGTAATCGTTGCAAACGGAGTGCGCAGGATCCTCGCCCATAATGGTGCCACCCATTATGTGCATACTGGCCTGTGGCCCGGTCCAGACTTCCCTGGCGCCCGCTGCCTTGAATACGGCCTGCCCCTCTTCCAGCGCTGCCCGCCAAAGCGCCTTTGATTCGGCGTGTGTGTTATGCGTAACTTTTGCTAGCGGCGTTCCGAATCGATCCAGCTTGTCATCCAGCGTCAACTCATTTTCGGCGACCGGAAGATCCTCGATCACGGCGGTCATGCTTGCAAAGCCATGCGCGGCCGTTTTCATAAAGGCATGGAGATCATTCCCGAACAAATCCGGCCGGCTTGTGGCAATGCCCAGCAGGTCGTTCGGTTTGACGGCTTGCGCAATCATCCACTGATAACTGCCGAATGCACCTGCGCGCGCGTGCGTGGTTTTGCCGTAGCTGTCCTGATTGACCAGCTGGCCACCAAAAGCACCCAGATGCCAATGTGTTTTTTCATCGAACAGGCCGTAAACGAGTGCGGCAGGATGGCTCATCACGAACTTGCCGACGATACCGCTGGAGTTGGCTAACCCGGACGGGTGTTTATCTGTCGCAGAGGCGAGCAGTAACCGCGGATTCTGAACTGTGAATGCCGCAAGCACCACGAGATCGGCCATGAGCTTGTTTGTTTCGCCCGAGCCGTTAGTGAATTCGACGCCGGTCACAAAATCGCCAGCGTCGTTAGCCAGGATCCGGGTAACCGTTGCATTAGCCTGCAGCACCGCGCCGTGCCCCAGGGCAATCGGCAAGTCGGTGGTCACAGGATTGGCGAGTGCACCGATCGGACAGCCGGCATCACACCAACCGTCCCATATGCAAACAGATCGACCATTGTAGTTGCTCGTGGTTACGGCAAGTGGCAAGGGCGCGGTGTTCATGCCCTGTTTTTCGAAACCGCGCGCAATGATCTGACCTTGAGCGAAAAGCGGCACCGGGCGCATGGGATATGGCTCGCCTGGTGGGCGCCATATTTCCTGCTCAGCGTCGCCCGCGATACCAGACTCACGCTGCACCTGATCATAGTAGGGCCGCAGATCGTCATAGCTCACTGGCCAATCGCGCGCCCGGTCATATAAAGAACGTACCCGAAAATCTTCGGCGTGTAGCCTGGGCCAGACCGCGTAGTGGTGCATCGCGCTGCCACCGACGCCATACCCCGCGTTGAAAGCATGTCCTATCGGGTTCTCGCCCTCCTCGATGACTGGCGCGCCGCTCCACTTGAGACGGCGCGCCCAAATCGCCGAGCTGATAAGGCTCTGGTTGTCGCGATCGGGGCCGGCCTCCAGAATCACGACTTTTTTGCCGCCAACTGCAAGCTTCGCCGCGATCGCACTGCCAGCCGCCCCCGAACCGACGATTACAGCATCGACTTTTTCTGCAGGCAGGCTCATTCGCCCCACCGGCTTGGTGGCTCGATATGCGCCATATACGGAATGCCCAGACTTTCAAAGCCCTGTTTGGTGCCGTAAACGACGTCTATCGCATCATTTCGTATGACGAAATAGAAAAATGGCGCGGGCGGCCCTTGCCAACCCTCCGGATTAGCTTGCGCAATCTGACCGACCAGCGCAGTGCGTTGCTCACTGTTCAGGTCAGCATAATTTGTTCCATGCTGATCATTCGCGAGCGTATTCAGCGCCGCAAGGCCAGCGGAATAAAATGGTGAAAACGGAGCGCTCACGCCCAGATACTTGATCATGAGCAATTGGTCTTGCGGTGAAGCATTGAGCTGATGATCGATGAAATGAGCAAGACCCGCGGCAGCGCTGCCAGGAAGCAGCGACTCGCCGAGTGCTTCAAGGGTCCGGACTTCTTCCGGCTTCAGGACATGAAACGGTATCTTCTGTTGCCGTGCCTGCTCCGGGGTCAGCTCTACCTCGCAGCCAGCAACATAGAAACTCAGTAAGCCAATGCCGGTATTGCGAATGAATTTACGTCGTGATTGCGGCACGATTATTCAACCAGGAAAACGGTCTATCACTATACAGTGACAGACCGTTTGTCGACCAGCGCGATCCTAGTTCGTATAGCGGAGGGTTATGCCATACCAGCGCGGTGGCTCATAGGAAACTTCGTTACAGCCACAAAGTGTTGCGAGATCGAAACCCTGTATGCCTATCCGCTCATCGGTGAGATTTCTGACAGCAACAGAGATATCCCAGTGCGCATCCGGGCTTACCCAACCAACGCGTGCGTCGACCTTGGTGTAGCTATCGTATTTGTCGGCATCGAAGTTGCGCAGGTTATAAAAATACTCATCCGAGTAACTGACAACCAGCTGAGTATTCAGCTTTCCCCCGAACGCTGGCCACTCGTAGCGGGCAAGTCCGGTAACCTGGAATTCCGGCGCATACACGGGTTTGACATCGCGAACAATCGGCCCATTAACGCGCAACGGCACATCCTTTACGGTTGCATCGAACCATGCCGCACTTAGCAGAAGGTCCAGACCATCGGCTGGCGATGACTGTATATCCAGTTCAATGCCCTTGTTTTCAGCATCATTATTGACCACGACACCGCTGACGCCGGTAAACAGGAAGCCCTGGTAGTCGTCGTAGTCATAATAGAACGCTGTAGCGTTGATGCGTGTGGAACCGCCCCCGAGCGTCTTCTTGAAACCACCCTCATAACTCAGGAGCGTTTCATCACCATACGGTATGGCGCTGACTGGAACCGCTATTCCCCCTGCCAGCTGCGCATTAAAACTGCCTGCTTTGACGCCTCGATTGACGCCAAAATACCAGAGCATGTCGTCGTTCGGCCGGAAATCGAGCTGTAGCTTGCCCGCCCAGAGATTATTGCTGGTGCTATCGGTAAACGGCATGCCGGCGTCGGGTCCGATGGGTATTTGAGTACCCTGATGAATTTCCCTTGCATTGGTCGGCGCAGTATAAAGACTCTGCACAAAGTCATAGTCCTTCTCTTCAAGGATCGCACGAACGCCCGCGATGAATGTGAGTCTATCGTTGAGATCGTATTCAATCTGCCCGAACAACGAGTAGGAATCTGTTTCAAGCTGAGCATCTACAGCGAGGTCGTAAGGACCGCCGAGGCTGGCATCCTCTCCAAGACTGTTCGGCGCGAATTTCAGACCGTTATCCGAATCGGCGTCGATGTTCAAGAAATAGAAACCCGTCACCCAACGTATCCGGTCGGACTCGCCGTTCAGCCGAATTTCCTGCGTAAAGCTGGTCGCATCGACGCCCGCATAGTTGATCGCCTGATTGACGGGTGCGGAGTCGACATCGATGAACAACAGCTTTTCGTAGTCCTTGAAGTCAGTTATCGAGGTCAGCAACATACCGCCCGACAGCTCCCATTCAAGCCTTGCAATGATGCCGAACGTATCCGTAGTCCCGTTATCCTCAAACGCGTCATCACCTGAAAAGTCGAAGCCGTCGCCATCGGGATCGATATAGCCGAAGAAGTCTGCACCCGGAGATGGTGTAAAGGTATTGTCGAAACGACCCGTATCGGCACCAGGGAAGCCGTCCAAATCGTCCGGCATGCCGTCGACATTCTTATCGGACCCGCAATCTGTACCATCATCGACGCCGCCGGGTGCGCAAATGCTGAGCCGGACGTCATTAGGATCGATGTCGATGACGTTGATCAGTTCCCCAACGCCGTCGATGAATGTCTGGGTTGGGTCCGGACCAGTGCCGTCATATACCGCAATCGTCGCTTTCGATTGATACGGCCCTGTCGGCACATCGCTGCTGGCCGCATTGACGGCCACGGTAAACGACACTTTGTCGCTGGGCTTGAACGATAGCGTTCCACGGACCGCAACAGTCTCTCCGCCACCGAGGTCCGCGCCGGCACCGGGCCCCGGAGAATTGCCGTTCGGGCCGCCAAATGTACCGAGGCCAAACTCGTCAAGCGGGTAGAGATTGTTCAAATATCCCTCGTGATCGCTGTATAAAACAGCGACACGTGCCGCCGCCGTATCGGACAGAGGACCGCCAAGCGCTGCTTCAACATTGAAGGAATTGGCGTCGGAATTCGAATCGTACAAGCCGGTGGTCAGATCGATGTAGCCTTCAGGGCCATCAAAGCTCGGCTTGCGGCTCACGTACTGGACCGCGCCACCTGTCGCATTTCGGCCGAACAGGGTGCCCTGGGGGCCCTTGAGAATTTCCACGCGCTCGATGTCGAGCATGGCAAAAGTCTGCGCCTGGGCGATCGGGATATATCCCTCGTCGAGATAGACCGCAGTGGGTGCCTCGATGATGTCGTTGAAGTCGTTTTGAGTGACACCGCGAATCGTGAATTGAGTATTCTGGCCGGCCAGGTTACCGCTGATATGAACCCCTGGCGTGTAACGCGCGATATCGAAACTACTCTGGACACCCAGCGCCTGCATCTGATCGCCGGTGAATGCGGTGACCGCAATGCCGACATCCTGAATGTTCTGCTCACGTTTCTGAGCCGTAACTACGATTTCTTCCAGTACGTTTTGAGCAGCCACCGGAAGTGCCACACCAACAAACAACACGCTAAGCACGAATGACGATATACGCCTGTACGGTCTATTCATGATTCTCCCCCGAATCGAAATACCAAAATAGAAATGCTAACGAACAACTGTCACGGCAACTGAATGCTGCAATCGCAAAAGCGACACATGCATCCCATTTATCCGGGCCAGCTATGTACTCAATTTCTTGATCCTGAGTATCGAATTAAGCTTAAAAATACCGATTTTGTCAAGAATACGTACTGAATAGTACATTTCACTTTTTCGATCGAGCGGTTGCGGCAAATCGGCCTGTGTGCCACCCAGTTCATGTCGTCGCGACCCGCATGACGGTGAGCCATTCTCACGCCCGCGGACCACAACCCTGACGATGTTCCAGGGGTCCTCAGCACTTATTCGCACGCTTGCAGGGAGTCTGTTTACAATATCGTTGATTTCTTGCGGCGCCGGAACTCACGGCCAGGTCGGTTTGAATGCCTTTATGAACAAAAGCCATGCTCCGGACAAACTGGAACTCACCGCGTTGCGTGATTTCCCCCTCGTGCGTGCGGGCGATAAGCTGCCTGAGCTTATCGGGAATTCTCTGCGCGCCAACGATCTGAGACCCCTGGATCACGACGTATTAGTCGTGGCCCAAAAGATTGTTTCCAAGGCTGAAGGCCGGTCTGTATTGCTGAGCGACGTGGCGCCGTCAGAAGAGGCTCGGCGGCGTGCAAAGCAAACCGGCAAGGACCCGCGACTGGTCGAATTGATTCTCAGGGAATCAACGGAGGTTTTACGTCAGGGCGACAAACTGATCATTACGGAGAACCGCCTCGGTCTGGTGATGGCGAACGCCGGTATCGATCAGTCGAATGTTGATGCGGGTTGTGCATTACTACTGCCGCAGGACCCGGACAAGTCGGCCAGCAATATCAGGGCCTATATAAAAGAGGAATTTGACGCAAATGCCGGCGTAATCGTCGCCGACAGCATTGGCAGAGCCTGGCGTAATGGCGTGACCGGCCACGCGATAGGCGTTGCAGGAATCAAGGCACTACTCGACCTCAGAAGAACGCCGGATCTGAACAATGAGGAGCTTCGGGTCACAGATGCTGCGATCGGGGACGAGATTGCAGCGGCCGCCTCCTTGTTGATGGGGCAGGCGGCAGAAGGCAAACCGCTTGTATTAGTGCGGGGGTTTAAAGATATCCAGGGTGCATCGACGGCGAAATCTCTGTTGCGCCCCAAAGAGCAAGATCTGTTTCGGTGAGCATGAAAGGCGTTTTCATGGCCTTGTCCGGCGGCATCGGCGGGGCGAAACTCGTATCGGGTCTGGCCGAAACTCTGCGACCGGAGCAACTCACCATCGTGGCGAATACCGGTGATGACTTCGAGCATCTGGGTTTACACGTCTCGCCGGATATCGACACGTTGCTTTACACATTGGCAGGCATCAGTAATCCAGAGACCGGTTGGGGCCGCGCGAACGAATCCTGGTCGTTCATGTCGGCACTGGGCGAACTGGGTGCCGATACGTGGTTCAGGCTTGGCGACAAAGACCTGGCGCTAAATGTCTACAGGACACATCGTCTCCGGACGGGTCAGACGCTGACTGAGGTTACCGCAGATCTTGCCGATCGCCTGGGTCTCTCAGTCGCCGTAGTTCCTATGAGCGACGATCCGGTAAGGACACACCTGGATACCGATTCAGGGTTGTTGGAGTTTCAGGAGTATTTCGTTCGCCGCCAATGCGAACCCGCCGTGTCAGGTATTCATTTCAAAGGCTCGGAGTATGCACGGCCATCGCCGGGATTTGTGAACCTGTTACACAGTGATGAACTCGCTGCGGTCATCATTTGCCCGTCAAACCCTTTTCTCAGCATCGACCCGATGCTTTCCATTCCGGGAGTCAGGGACTCATTAGTCAGTTGCAGTGCGCCCGTCATCGCTGTATCTCCAGTCATTCGGGGAAGGTCGATGAAAGGCCCGACAGCGAAAATTATGGGTGAACTCGGCGTCCCGGTTGCGGCAAGCGCTGTTGCGAAGCACTATGAAGGGCTCATTGATGGATTTGTGCTCGATTCCTCAGATACGGACTCTGCCGATTCGCTCGCCGACAGCGGCTTGAAGCTTGCGATGACGAATACTGTGATGAAAACGCTGGACGATCGAATTTCACTTGCCCGCACTATGCTTGAGTTCGCGCATAGCCTGCGATGATAAATCCAAGCCTTAATGTAATTGCCAGCTGGGCCGTCGCGGTTGCTCAGGCACTTGACGTGCGTGGCGTTGACAGCACTTCAATTTTTTCCGAAGCGGGAATTGACCTGGCCACTGCCCGGGATCCCGGCATGCGCTATCCGGCAGATCGAATGACGATTGTCTACGAACTCGCCGAGGATGCGACCCAGGATCCGTCATTCGGTCTGTCCATCGCCGAATTTGTTCATCCAACTTCTCTAAATGCGCTCGGCTACTCGTTGTTCGCGAGCAAGGACCTGGAGTCGTTCTGCCGCCGCATCGTGCGTTACTTCGGCCTGGTCTCCACGAATGCCGTAACGGAGATGGTACAGAAGAATAATGAGTTTCATCTGTATATGCTGCCTGCAACCGGCGTGGACTCATTCGCGCCCCAGGACGCGTGGCTCGCTACCCTCCTCCATTTTAGTCGGTTTATATACCGTCCGGACTTTGATCCCCTGCGTGTTGAATTACGCCGCCCTCGGCCCGACAGGAACATCGAAAAATTTTCTGAGTGCTTTCGGGCGCCAATTCAGTTTGACAGTGAAAAAAACGCCCTGGTATTTCATGCACGGGATATGACCGTCCGTCTGCCCGCAGCCAACGCGGAGTTGGCGCGGCAGAACGATGCGGTCGTCATGGCATTGCTGAAGCGGATTAATCGAAGTGACATCATTGCTCAGGTACGGGCATCTTTCATCGAGTTGCTGCCGTCCGGCGACTGCAGTCGGGAAAATGTGGCTATGCAATTGGGTATGAGTGAGCGCACCTTGCAAAACAGGCTGACGATCCGAGAGACGAACTACAGTGATCTTCTCAGTGAAACACGGCGTGAACTGGCCGAGCAGTACATGCAGCAACGCCTTCACACGGTCAGCGAAGTTGCGTTCCTGTTAGGCTTCTCGGAAATCAGCAGTTTCTCACGCGCATTCCGGTCCTGGACGGGTGAATCT
>Ga0255053_10001020_pt1 | contig 15436 bp, 13 predicted proteins | sample JV7_2_22_MG_FD_188635 | JGI IMG/M metagenome (GOLD analysis project Ga0255053, IMG submission 188635) | Seawater microbial communities from Jervis Inlet, British Columbia, Canada - JV7_2_22 | ecosystem: Environmental > Aquatic > Marine > Inlet | place: Canada: British Columbia | collected...
GAGGAAATTTGACACCCACTCCCAGCCGCGGCCGCCGAAGGAGCCCATCATCGGATTGTTGTGTATCTCGTCAAATGTCTGCATGTTGTGCAGGCCCGTTTTCATCTGATCGAGCGGCGTCGCGCGGCTCACCGCGTCGAATCCGAGGTCGAGGGGCAACACGCCGGTCAGCGTATATCGAATAGTCTCGATGATCGTCGGATACTGGTAATCGATATCTCCCATGCGCGGTGCAGTCCAGAGGTTCAGGTGCATTGGAAAAGCGACCAGCACGACGACGTAACCGGCCATCGCCGGATTAAAGATGTTGAAACCGATTCCCCCGTAAAGGTGCTTCGCTACGATAATGCCAAACAACGACGCCGTGGCCGTTACCCACCAGGGGGTCAAGGATGGCAGCGCAAAGACGATGATCGCTGCGGTGACAACGGCGCTGTAGTCGCTCAATGCCGCTTTTATCGGGCGGCGACGAATTCTCATCATGACCGCTTCACCACCGAGGCAGAACAATGAAGCGACGATGAGGTTAAACAGTATTCCTGGCCCGAAAAACCAGACATGTGCGGCCAACGCCGGAATCAGTGCGTAAAGCACCTGACGCATGATCGAGGCGACATCTGTCTTGGGCGCCAGGAAAGGCGCGTCGTGACGTTCGAATTCCACCTTATTGTTCGTCCTTGTCTGCGTCGTCTTTTTGCTTCGACCGCTCGATGATTTCTTCTATGGCTTTCGGCCCAGCTTTTTTCACCTCTTCTTTTTGCGTCATCAGTTCCTGTGCCCGCAGCAGTTGTTCGCGCTCCAGGCGAACGGTACGCGATTCGAAGCGTTGTTTCGCACGTGCCGCCCTGGCTTTTTCGTCGGCCAGCTCACGCATTCTCAACTTGGCGATTCGGAAATCGGCAGTCAATGGAATATGGCTGGGACACACGAGGTCGCAACACCCGCACTCGATACAGTCCGTCAGCCCATATGAGCGCAACTTGGCTTCGTTGTCCGCGCAGGCATACCAGTAAAGTTGCTGCGGCAGCAAACTGACCGGACAGACTTGTGCGCAGTCACCACAGCGGATACAGGGTTTCTCTGTGCCGACAGGGGGCGTTTCGGATAGCGCGAGAATACAGTTCGTCGCCTTGACCAGCGGAACACGATCCGTTGTCACCGATCGTCCCGTCATTGGCCCACCGATGATCAGGAGTTTCGCCCGTTCGTTGTAGCCGCCAATGAAATTAACGACGTCGGCGACTGTCGTGCCGATTCTCGCTTTCACGTTCATCGGCGCGTGCACGCCGTCACCGGTCACGGTGGTTACGCGCGAGATGAGCGGCTCCCCTTTGACAATCCAATCATAAACTGCCGCGGCGGTTCCAACATTCTGCACGAGACAGCCAACGTCGGTCGGCAGTCCGTTTGTAGGCACTTCCTTTCGCGTAACGAGCTGAACAACCTGGTCTTCGGCGCCGGATGGATAGATGGTTGGTATTTGTTTGATTATGATCCGCTCGTCCTGAACCTCGGTGAGCGCGTCTGAGAGTGTGTGGATTGCCTCTGGCTTGTCGCTTTCGACTGCAATATAACAATTGTTCAGCCGCAAGCAATGCAGCAATATCTGTGCACCAACAACGACGGCCATCGCCCGCTCGCGCATCAGCATGTCGTCGCAGCTGATATACGACTCACATTCGACGCCATTGATTATCAGGTGCTCGAGGGACTCCGTCGTCGCCTCCATCAATTTGTGAGCTGTTGGAAAGACAGCGCCACCAAGTCCTACGATTCCCCCGTACAGAATTTTCTGAAACAGTGTATCCGGGCTCTGTTTTTCGAAAGGCAAAATTTCTTCCGACAGAGGCACAGCCTGGTCGACGCCATCACATTCGATAACGATACAAGGGGCATTCTCGCCGAGACGCCTCGAGACCGGCCATTGCTCGATCGCAACGACTTTGCCGGACGACGAAGCATGCACGGGTGCGCTGATAACTCCGTCGGCATCAGCGATAAGCTGACCTTTCAGTACCCGCTCTCCAATGCCCACTACCGGGTGCGCCGGCTCGCCCGCATGTTGCGCCAGTGGCAGCACGAGTTGAGCTGGCACGGGAACGTGTTGTATGACTTGCGCTGTCGATTCGTCCTTGAGGATGGGCAGGCGAAGGCCGCCGTGTACGGTGCCCAGATCGAAGGTAGGCGCGCTCATGCGGCAGGCCTCATCGCAATGCAATCAACGGGACAGGGCGGCAGGCATAACTCGCAGCCGGTACATTCGTCCGCGAGAATTGTATGCATGAATTGCTGCGCACCGACGATTGCATCTACCGGGCAGACGTTCCGGCAATGCATGCAGCCGATACACAGCGTTTCATCTATGATCGCAACCGATTCCTGCATTCTGGATTGGGGCGTCTCCGCGAGTGGGACAAGCTCCCTGCCCAACAGATCCGCGAGGCGTCGCACCGTGTCCTCGCCCCCCGGCGGACACAGGTTGATTTCAGCCGCCTCGTGAACGATCGCGGCCGCATACGGCCGGCATCCCGGAAAGCCGCATTGAGCGCATTGCGTCTGCGGTAACAGATCGTTCACTTTGGCAACGAGATCGTCGTCATTCGGCGGCAGCTGCCGTGATGCCATGCTCAACAGGATGCCCGCGATGAGAGCGATTCCGCTTATGGTGATAACGGCGATCAACATGATGCTTGATGTCTCTCAGGGCCGCGCCATTCCGGAAAAACCCATGAATGCCAGCGACATCATGCCCGCCGTCATCAACGCGATCGCCATGCCGCGAAACGGGCGTGGAATATCGGCGGCGTCGAGACGTTCGCGTATCGCGGCGAACAATACGATGACCAATGCGAACCCCATCGCCGCACCGAAGCCGAAAAATACCGACTGCACGAAACCCTTGGCTTGCTGAACATTGAGAAGGGCGACGCCCAGGACCGCACAGTTCGTTGCGATCAGCGGTATGAAAATGCCGAGCACCTGATCGAGCAGAGGGCTCAGTCGCCTGACCATGATCTCGGTGAACTGCACGCTCACCGCAATGACCAGAATAAAGCTGATAGTTCGGAGGTACTGGAGATCCAGCGGCACGAGGACATACTGGTGAAGCAAATAACTGACTGCTGACGATAATGTCAGCACAAAAGCAGTTGCCAGCGACATGCCGACCGCCGCTTCGAGATTTCGCGATACGCCCATGAACGGGCACAGGCCCAGGAAGCGGACCAGGACGAAATTATTGACAAGGACCGTTCCTACCAGGATGAGGATCAGATCAGACACGGCTATCTCGCTATTTCACCCGCATGCCTGGTTCGGCGCCCGCATCCGGGGAAAGCAGGAATATGTTTTCGCCACCCGGCCCTGCCGCCAGGACCATACCTTCGGATACGCCGAAACGCATTTTTCTGGCCTCGAGGTTCGCGACTGCGATGACGAGCCGGCCCTCGAGTGACTCCGCTTCATACGCGGACTTGATGCCGGCGAATACACTGCGAGTTTCGCCGCCCAGATCGAGAGTGAGCTTGAGAAGCTTGTCGGCGCCGTCAACGTGCTCCGCTTTCTCGATCCTGGCGATGCGCATATCGACTTTGGCAAACTCGTCGATCGTAATACTTGATGATTGCGGGTCGCCATAGTTTTCGGTGCCCGATTCTTTTGATTGTTCAACCATTCGCTTAACCTGCTTTTCTTCAATGCGAGTTAATAGGGGTTCGTATGTCGAGATTGTGTGATCCAGCTGAGGCACCGAGGCAGCCTGCCAGTTCCACGGTCCTTCGTTGAAGAGCTTCTGTACCTGGCCGGCAATGTCCGGGAGGACAGGTGTGAGATAGACCATCAGCGTGCGGAACATGTTCAGGCCCTGTGTGCAAACATGCTGGGCACCCGCCGACTGACTCTCGTCCTTTATCATGGCCCAGGGTTTCTTTTGCTCGATGTACTGATTCGCCTTGTCGGCAAGTGCCATAACCTCGCGCATCGCTTTGGAATATTCGCGTGCCTCGAAATGTTCCGCGATTCTGTCGGACGCAGAACTGAATTCTGCGAACAATTCGGGATCTTCGAGGGAACCGGACAACTGGCCATCAAATCGCTTGGTGATGAAGCCTGCACAGCGGCTGGCGATATTGACGAGTTTGCCGATCATGTCCGAATTCACGCGCGCGACAAAATCGTCCAGATTCATGTCGATGTCATCCATGCTCGGGCCAAGCTTGGCAGCATAGTAGTAGCGAAGATAATTAGGGTTCAGATTGTCCAGATAGGTCCTGGCTTTGATGAATGTGCCCCGGGACTTCGACATTTTCCTGCCATTGACGGTCAGGAATCCATGGGCGAACACGCTGGTGGGTTGACGAAAACCGGAGCCCTCGAGCACGGCTGGCCAAAAAAGCGTGTGAAAGTAGACGATGTCCTTGCCGATAAAGTGATAGACCTCCATATCACTGCCGGCCTTCCAGTAGGCATCGAAATCGAGATCATCACGCCGGTTACAGAGCTGCAGAAAACTCGCAAGATAGCCAATCGGCGCATCGAGCCAGACATAAAAGTACTTGTCCTCGGTGCCGGGAATCTTGAATCCGAAGTAAGGCGCATCTCGGGAAATGTCCCAGTCCTTCAGTCCCGCATCGAACCATTCCTCGAGCTTGCTCGTAATATTCTGATGCAAGTCGGCTGTTTTCATCCAAGCGCGGAGTTTCTCGCCAAATTCGCTCAACCTAAAAAAATAATGCTCTGATTCTTTCCAAATCGGCCTGGTCTCCGACAGCACGGAAACCGGATCGATTAGATCGGCCGGCGTGTAGGTAGCACCGCAGATTTCGCAGGCGTCACCATACTGGTCTTCGCTCTTGCAACGCGGGCAGGTGCCGCGCACGAAACGATCCGGCAGAAACATCTTCTCAGTGTCGTCATAAGCCTGTTCGATCGTTTTTGTGTAGATGTAGCCAGCCTCGCGCAGCGCTATGTACATCTGGCAGGTTATTTGTTCGTTTTCGTCGGAATGCGTTGTATGGAAATTATCGAATGCGACGTCGAAGGCCTTTAGATCCTCGTGTTGTTCCGCCGACACCCGTTCGATCAATTCCTCTGGCGTAGTTCCCTCCTGCCTCGCCTTGATCATGATCGGCGTGCCATGCGCATCGGCGGCGCAGACGTAGGTGCAATTGTGCCCGCGCTGCTTCTGGAATCGGGCCCAGATATCCGATTGCAGATACTCGACCAGATGGCCCATGTGGATGGACCCATTGGCATAGGGCAGGGCACTGCTGACAAAAATATTTCGGACTGCGTCGCTCATAAGGCGGCGATTATGCCACGGCCTGATTTAAATGGTTGGAATAAGAGGGCCGGGTGCGTTAGCGCAAATTGCTCAGGTTTCGTCCCGGACTTTCTGGAAAAGCGACTTGTTATTTGCCTGCTGATAGGCTTCTTTGCCGGCCACCCATTTTCTCTCCACAAGATCCATCAGTGCAGAGTCCATTGTCTGCATGCCGGACTGTTTGCCGGCCTGCATCGTGGTCTCGAGCTGGTCGAGTTTGCCCTGACGGATCAGATTCGCCACCGCCGAGGTGTTGATCAGGATTTCGAGAGCGGCGATTCGTCCCGGCTTGTGCTTGGTGGGTAGCAATTGCTGCGATATGACGCCGCGCAATGACGTCGATAACATCGTGCGGATATGACTTTGCTTGTCGGACGGGAATGTATTGACCATCCTGTCCACGGTTTGGGCCGCGCCATTAGTGTGCAGGGTTCCCATGACCAGAATACCCATCTCGGCAGCCGTGATTGCCACGCTGATGGTCTCGAGGTCACGCAGCTCGCCAACGAGAATGACGTCGGGGTCTTCACGCAAGGACGAGTGCAATGCATCGGCAAACGAGTCGCTATGGAGGCCGACTTCACGCTGACTGATAAGGCAGCCCTGCCGCGTGTGCACGAATTCGATCGGATCCTCGATCGTCAGAATATGGCCTTTCAGGCGCTTGTTGATCGCGTCGATCATGGAGGCCAGGGTGGTCGACTTTCCGGATCCGGTCTTGCCTGTGACCAGAATCATGCCCGAGGTTTGCTTGCACAGATCTCTTACGGCCGCAGGCATATCGAGCTCGTCGAGCGTCAACGCCTTGGATGGTATCGCCCGAAACACGGCACCGATGCCGTTGAGGTGTCGCATGACGTTGACACGGAACCGCGAAACGTCCGGAATTTCATAGGCGAAGTCCGCAGCATCGTCCCGTTCGAAGTCCTTCTGCGTCGTTCCTGACATGATTTCGTACATGCATTCCTTTACGAAATCGATTGTTAGCGTCTCGTCGCTAAGCGTGCCAAGCGAACCGTGGATACGTACGCGTGGCGGGTCGCCGGAAATGAAATGCAAGTCCGAGCTCTCCTTGACCAGGGCGTCTTTCAGATATTGGTCGATCTTGCTCAACGTTCCAGGGTCCCGTCCGTTTCGAGAATGACGCTGTTGCTGCCGGTATTATCTGTTTCCATAATGGGTACCAGGCTGGTATCGGTCACAAAGCGCTGGAATCTTTTCTTCTCGTTGGCTAAACGGTAAGCGTCGTCGGGATCAATTTGCTTGGCCTCGATTGCATCGAGTAGCGCCATGTCCATCAGTTGCATGCCGAGATCCTTGCCTGTCTGTAATTGTCCCGGTATCTGATGAGACTGATCGTTCATGATCAACTTCGAGATCGCGCGATTGTTGACGAGAATCTCGAGGATCGCTTTTCGTCCGTGTCCGTCCGGCGTCTTGACCAAGACCTGTGTCACTACCGCTTTGAGGCTCTGTGACAGGAAGCTTTTGGTCTGTTCCCGCAGTTCGCCGGGCAAGGCATCAACGATTCGATCGATTGTCTTGACCGCACCGGTGGTGTGCAATGTGCCCAGAACCAGGTGACCCGTTTCCGCAGCTGTCATCGCCATCGAAATCGTCTCGGCATCCCTGAGCTCGCCGACGAGTATGACGTCCGGATCTTCGCGCATCGCGGAGCGCACGCCGGAGGCGAAGCTCTTCAGGTGTGTACCCAGTTCGCGCTGGATCACCTGGCTGTTCTTGCTCGGGTGCACAAACTCGATTGGATCCTCGAGGCTGATGATGTTCAGGTTACGGGTCTTGTTGAGATGATCGATCATGGCAGCGAGCGTGGTCGACTTTCCGGTCCCGGTCGAACCTGTAACCAGCACCATTCCCTGGTGAAAATCGCAGAAATCGCGGATTACGGGTGGCATGTCCAGGCCTTCCAGCGTCGGCACCTCGTTCGGGATGTATCGGAATACCGCCCCGACGCCGGTGTCTTTGCGAAACAGATTGACGCGGAATCGCCCGCCTTCTTCGCTGACATAGGAAAAATCGAGGTCCTTGCCCGTATAGAAGTATTCCCTCTGGGAGTCGCTCAGGATTTCCATGACATAGCTCTCGAGTTCCGTGTCCGAGAGTTCGCGGAATTTGATCGGCATCAGGTCACCGTTCATGCGCAGCATCGGCGGAACGCCGACCGACAGATGAACGTCAGAACAGCCCTGGGCCAGGCCCAGCTTCAGAAATGAGTCAATACGTGGCATAGGAATTCACAGATATAGCACCCAGTCGTCAGCCATATTATGACTAATTGGCCGTATCCTAGGATGAATCAGTGCCGGGCACCAGTGAGGTGCCGCACAGTTTTTACAATGAAACGCCGGTCAGAGCGTCGATTAATTCGTCCATGGTGCGAAATCGCTTGGTTTTGTCGACCGACATCGACTTGGCGATCACACCGGCATAGTCGTCCGGAACCTCCGGATTCACTTCCTGACAGAGCTTTGCCTTGCCCTGGACGTGCTGGTACATGACCGACATGTGGTCACCGCGGCTGTATGGCGGTATGCCGGTTACCATTTCGTACATGATGACGCCGACACTATATATATCGGCAGTCTCGTCGACTTTCTTGCCAAGGATCTGCTCCGGCGCCATGTATTTGGGCGAGCCGATGACGTAGCCGGTCTTGGTCAGCTGAGTGTCGCCGCTGCTTGCGGCCGCCGCGACGCCGAAGTCCACGATCTTGAGCAAGCCGTCGTCGTTGACGAGGATGTTGGCAGGCTTCAGGTCGCGGTGAATGACGCCTGCCTGGTGGGCGACTGCCATACCGGTCGCGATGTCATAAGAAAAGCCGAGCGCTTTCTTGAAATCCATTGGATTGCTATCTGGAATTTCTCCACTCAGCGTGTGCGACGGGAAGTATTCCATCGAGATCGCATAAGCACCCTGCAGATGCAGGAAGTCGTAAATACGAATGACATTCTTGTGCGTGATCATGCGTGAATAACGCAGCTCGTGAACGAAGCGCTTCATCATCTCTTCGTCGGATGAAACATTCGGGTTCAAAAATTTCAAAATCAGCCGCTCCTCGACGACCTGATCCTGCATCAACAATACCGTGCCAAAAGCGCCCTTGCCAATCTTCTCGATGTACTTGTAACGGCCGTCGATGACCGTACCGGGTTCCAGTTTAGAAACATCCAGGAACGGTATTGCTTCGGCCGTTGCTTCCTTTTTCGCTTCCGCCTCGGCAGCCATGAGCTTGCTGAGGTCTTCGTCGTCGATAAGCAAGGTCTTGGTATGCTCCTGCATTTTCTCCGCACGAACATTCTCTTCCATAACAGTTGCCGAGAACTTGGCATCGATTTCCTTTATCGCCATATCCGCGCTGTTGATGATCGTCGGGTCATCGGATTGCTTGATTTGCCGCAATACGCCGCGAACGGTCTCGGCACGCTTTTCATCGGCGAGGTGCGAAATGGCCTTGATCGCTTCGACCTGAACCTCCCGTTCCGGACGTTTTAGCAATGGTACGAGCTTGGAGATTTCCTTGGGGCCACCCAGTACGCCGAGCGCGCGAACGACGATCGTGTCGGTCTTGGCATTCTGTCCCAGCATGGCGACCAGTGTCGGCACGGCTTTCTTGTCGCCGATCTGTGCCAAAGCATCAACGGCTCGTTCCCTGACCCACCAGTCCTTGTCCTCAGTCGCTCTGATCAGGTGATCGACCGCAGTCTCGTCCTTTGTGGCATTGATGATTTCAATCGCGCTGCGGCGAATTTCCTCGTCTTTGTCCTGGATGAGCTGAAGCACGGAATTGACCACTTTCGGCCCACCGATCTCGGCGAGCGCGTCGCCGGCTCTCGCGCGCACCCACCAGTCATCATCCTTGAGCGCGCCCAACAGGTCCTTGACCGAGTTTATGTCACCGATCTCATTCAGAACCTCGACTGCCGAGCGCCTCGTGTATTCGGACTCGTCTTTCAATGCGGGTACAAGATACTTGATCGTATCCGGGTGGTTGATCTTGATAAGGACATCGACGGCCTTGTTTTGCACATCGAGATCCGGGTCTTTGAGCAGTTTGCTGACTTTGCCGATGTTGACATCGCCTTCGCGATTCACGAGGGCACTCAGCGCCGCACCTCGGACCAATTTGTTCGTGTCCGAGAGTTGCATCTCCAGGGCACGGTTGATTTCGCTCCTGTTGAATCTTGACAGCAGGTTGATCAGGTGGACCTTCATCACCGGGTCTTTGCCACCCATGCGGGCAATGAGATCCGGCACCATCTCCTCGGATACGATATCTTCGATGATGCCGAAGAGGGCCGATTTCTCTTTTGGTTGAAGCTGGTAGGCACGCTGCAGTACGTCATGCACATTCAGGGACTGCTTGTGAATCTTGAGGACTTCGATAAGTGCGGGCTTCGACACTTCGGAATCTTCAAAAAAACTGAGCAATTCATTGGCGTTGTAGTTGTTACTGCTGGATAGCGCCCACGCGGTGCCGGAGACGACGCGTTCGCCACCGTCGGCAAGGCCCTCTTTGTATAATTTGAGCGTTTTGTCGGAAACTTGACTGGCGAGAATGTCGACGAAGAGCATCGTGTGATTCTTGTCGCTCATCGCCAGGGCATCGATAGCTTTGGGAATGACTTTCGGGCCGATAGCTTTGAGCCGCTCGGTCAGTTTTTGCGCTGTGCGGGACGAGGTATCCGACTCAGCTGCCAGTTGACTGATCAGTTGATCGGCACGAAAACCGCCAAGCAGACTCATGATAGGAAATCCGATGTTCTGACAACGGCAATCGCACGCAAAACACCGCGACTACAGGCCCGCATCCCTGCAGCTGGGTATTTTCGTCTGTGACGGTGTAAAGCAGTCAAATCCGGTTTCGCTCAAGCCCAGGCGGACAGCAGATACCCGGCTTATTCCGGCCGGGCCCATTGTCGGCGATTATGCCACAGCACGCACAGGGCGAATGTGAACCCAGGCAAGCCGAAATAGCGTGACCCGACTATGTTGCGCCCAAACGCTCCGTTACAATGTGCGGCCCCGATACCACGCATAGCGCGGTGTCTTGCACAAATTTTACCTAATACATAATTGCGAAGTGTGACATTGTCAGCAAATTCTGATCTCAAGGAGACTCTCGCCTCGATACCGATTCCGGGCATCGATAAGCCTCTTGGTGCGCTTGGACGGGTACTCACGGCTGAAATCAAGGATTCGACGGCGAAAATCGAGCTGCAGCTTGGCTTTCCGGCCCGTGGCATCCAGGCCGAGCTCGAGGAGGGCATCCGAGCCCGGCTCGAGGTCGGTAATCTGGAATTGAAGGTCGTCACCAAGATCACCGCTCACGGCGTGCAGCGAAATCTCAAGCCTTTGCCTAACGTCAGGAATATCATTGCCATAGCGTCCGGCAAGGGCGGCGTTGGCAAATCGACCACAGCAGCCAATATCGCCCTGGCGCTCGCCGACGAGGGAGCATCGGTAGGCGTCCTCGATGCGGATATCTACGGTCCGAGTCAGCCGCAAATGATGGGCCTGGTCGGCGAGAGCCCGACCAGTGCGGATGGCAAAACGATGCGGCCTCTCATCGCGCATGGCGTGCAGGTGATGTCGATCGGATTCCTTATCGACCCGGATCAGCCGATGGTGTGGCGTGGTCCGATGGTCACAAGTGCGTTGAATCAGCTGTTGACCCAGACGCAATGGGATGACGTTGACTATCTGATCGTCGATATGCCGCCGGGTACCGGCGATATCCAGCTTACCCTCTCACAACAGGTTCCTGTCAGCGGCGCCGTGATCGTCACGACGCCACAGGACATCGCCCTCTTGGATGCGCGCAAGGGCCTGCAGATGTTTCGCAAGGTCTCCGTGCCGATACTGGGCATCATCGAGAATATGAGCACGCACATCTGCTCGGAATGTGGCCACGAGGAACCGGTGTTCGGCCACGGCGGCGGCGAGAAAATGGCAGAAGATTTCGACGTCGATCTGATCGGGCAGTTGCCCCTCGACCTGAAAATCAGGGAGCAAACCGACTCCGGCCTGCCGAGCGTGATTGCCGAGCCGGACGGGCCGAATTCCAGAGCCTACCGGCAGGCGGCGAGACGCATGGCCGCATTACTTGCAATCCAGGGCAAGGACTACAGTCATGCATTCCCGAAAATCGTCGTCGAGGATAGTTAGTACTCCTTCAGGGCGACATTAATGAATTCAGAGCCAGCCAAATGATTCAAGACAAGGCGCAGTCCGAAGAAAATGGCGAGTCCTTGTCGAGGGCTGCAACGTCGTGTTGGATCATTTGGCTGGCTCCCATCGGGCGAGTCGTGAAGCAGTCGTCCGCTGTGTTGCGCCTCTTGGCAAGGGGTTACCATTCCCGGCGAGGCGCGCTTTGCGGCCAACTGCTTTACAACTCGCTGAAACCACTAATGTCGCCCTGAAGGAGTACGCGTGTCAATTAAGTCCGACCGCTGGATTCGACGCATGGCCGAAGAGCATCAGATGATCGAGCCGTTCGAGCCCGGTCAGGTCAGGGAGAATGCCGGCGAGGCAATCGTGTCCTACGGCACATCGAGTTACGGTTACGACGTTCGTTGCTCGGACGAATTCAAGATTTTCACCAACATCGAATCCGCGCTGGTCGATCCGAAGTCATTCGATGAATCGAGTTTCGTGGACAAGAAAAATGATGTCTGCATTATCCCGCCAAATTCATTCGCGTTGGCACGAACAGTCGAATATTTCAGGATTCCCCGCAGTGTGTTGACGATCTGCCTCGGTAAGTCGACATATGCGAGGTGCGGAATCATCGTCAATGTCACGCCTCTCGAGCCGGAATGGGAAGGTCACGTAACGCTGGAGTTTTCGAACACGACGCCGCTGCCGGCAAAAATCTATGCGAATGAAGGTGTTGCCCAGATGCTGTTCCTGGAATCCGACGAGGAGTGTGAAACGTCCTACCGGGACCGCGGCGGCAAATACCAGGGTCAACGCGGTGTCACGTTACCCAAAGCGTAATATTTAAGAATAGCTGTGCCGGTCAGCTTTTCACCATTGAAGTGTTGCATCTGTATCGGCAGGAATTCCAGTTCGGGCGCAAACCAGATGATGGCGCTTCGGGACGAGCCGACTCTCTGACGCCGATATTTGATCGCGTCGAATTCTCCTGCCACTGTCTTGACAGTTTCCGTGCCGAGCAATTCGTAAACTGCTTCGCGCAGCGTATTGCGATCAATGTAGGGATATTTTTCTGCAACTTCGCCGGCCATCAGGTCCGTGCGAAATACGAGTGTCTCCAGAACGCGATCGACGTGATCGGAATTGATATCGAGCTCGACGATTGCCTTCTTGTACAGACTCTTCGCGATGAGTTTGTCACGGTCGAATTTGATCCAGGCGTTTCGCTTACTGCCGCTCTGGTTGAAGAGATAGTTGTACTCGATCGCTCTGTACCTGCCGTCGATTTCTACGAACTGGGACGACTCGACGATCGGATCGTGTTTCAGCATGCGCGCCATACCGCGAGCTTTAGCCACGGAGCGGAATTCCATGCGTCCGGAGTCATCTGCCGAAAGTGAGGTATGCGTGTCAGCGCGAAATCCGCTTACTTTGCCCTCGTAAATCGCCGTATAAGGGCTCAGCGCCAGCACCGGCGCCGACAGGCAAACAGCAAATGCAATGGTGATCAATTTTCGCATTTCAGTTTTCAACGTCGAATTGAACGGGTTCATCGAGTCTTGCTCCGTCCAGCCATGACTCACCGTCCCTGTATTCCAGCCGGCCCGATGCCAGCAATGCCGCAGCCTGAGGGTAGATCCTATGCTCGACGGCCTGAACGCGGGCTGAAAGAAGACTTGCCGTATCGTCGGCCAGCACGGGCACACGACCCTGCAGGATCCGCGGCCCGGCATCGAGCTCTTCCGTAACAAAGTGAACAGTACTGCCGTGCCATTCTTCGGCGGCATCAATGACGCGCTGATGCGTATTCAGGCCCGGATACTTCGGCAATAGCGCCGGATGAATATTGAGTATTTTGCCTTCGAAGTGCTTGACGAAGGCACCCGTCAGGATGCGCATGAAGCCAGCCAGAATCACGAGATCGGGATTGTATTTGTCCAGCGTTTGCGCAAGCGCTTCGTCAAATGCTTCACGATCTGTGAAATCCTCGTTCCGAATACATTCAGTCGCGATGCCGGCGTCACGCGCTCGCACGAGACCGTATGCATCCGGGCGATTGCTGACAACGACTGCGATATTTACCTCAAGTGCGCCTTCAGCGACCGAGTCGATGAACGCCTGCAGATTGGTTCCGCTGCCCGAAATCAGAATGGCCGCTGCCGTCAACGAAACTCTACCTTGCCACTGCCCGCAACGACTTCGCCCATGAGCCAGGCCTTCTCGCCGGACTTCCCGAGATTTTCGATGGCAATGTCGATATTCGACTTGTCGACGACGAGTACCATTCCAACACCGCAATTGAATGTGCGCCGCATTTCATCCGTTGCGATCCGCCCGGTTTTTGCAAGCCAGTCGAACACAGGTCCCTGCCGCCAGCTGTTGATGTCCACCCGTGCGTTCAAATTGTCGGCGAATGCTCTTGGCAGATTTTCGCTGATGCCGCCGCCGGTGATATGCGCAAGGCCTTTGATTGATATCTCTTTCATGAGCGCAAGTATGGGCCGGACATAGATTCTTGTCGGTTCGAGCAGGAGCTCGGCCAGCGGCAGGCCATCAATCCTGGCGTCACTATCTATTTCCAATACGCGACGAATGAGTGAGTAGCCGTTCGAATGTGGTCCGCTGGATGCGATGCCGATGATCGCATCGCCTGCCTGGATTGAGCGACCGTCGATCAGGTCCTTTCGATCGACCGCGCCGACACAGAATCCTGCGAGATCGTACTCGCCATCCGGATACATATCCGGCATTTCTGCGGTCTCGCCGCCGATCAGTGCGGCGCCAGCCTGTTCGCAGCCGTCGGCAATGCCGGCAATTACGTCGGCAGCGACGTCGACATCGAGACGGCCACAGGCAAAGTAATCGAGAAAGAACAGGGGTTCCGCACCCTGCACCAGCACGTCATTGACACACATCGCCACGAGATCGATACCGATGGTGTCATGCCGCGCCAGCTGCTGGGCGAGCTTGAGCTTGGTTCCGACCCCATCGGTTCCGGACACGAGGACCGGCTCCCGATATCGATCCGGCGGTATGGCGAACAGCCCGCCAAAGCCGCCGAGCCCGGCCAGGACCTCTTTTCGGCTGGTTTTTGCCACAAGCGGCTTGATCCGTTCGACAAGCGAGGTACCGGCGTCAATATCGACGCCGGCATCTTTGTAGGTGAGAGGATTTGTCATCGGGTTTGGCTATCAACCAGTGGCATTCTCTGTGAGGGCGATATAATAGAGCCTGGCCCCCATCGGGGAAACCATCTTTACAGAATACCCGGATCTTAAGAAATCACTCATGAATGATGATTCGCCAGTTACAAAGGAGACTGTTCGGCGCTTAGGGTTTGGGCTCCTGATTTCCATTCTCGCTTTCGCCACTAATGTCTCGTTCGCGATCGATATTCCCTCGCTTTATACCGCGGAGGTCATGCTTGATCAGGAGGAGGAAGACCCCAGAGCTGTCGCATACGCAAGGGGGCTCTGGGAGATCGTCGTTCGCGTGACCGGATCGGAACTCTCGGAAGATGCGCCTCTCCTTGAAGAGTTATTTCCGAATCCCGCCCGTTATGTACTGCAGTATCGCCAGGGCGCCGACGAGACACTTTCTATTTCATTCGATGGTGAGGCGATCGAGAACGTACTTCGCCGTGCGGGCGAAACCGTGTGGGGCGCTGACCGTCCTCTGACACTGGTATGGCTCGCGGTCGACTGGGGTCAGGGCGAGCGCGAAATCGTTGCAGCCGATGATCCTGAGCGGGACACCGATGACTCACGATCTATCGACCGCGATCGCCTGCTACGCGAACGGGTTCAGGAAACGGCATCGAGGCGCGGCATTCCCATCGCTTTTCCGCTGCTGGACACTGAAGACCTGCAAAATGTGAGCTTCACTGATATCTGGGGAGGGTTTGGCGAACAACTGCTGCTCGCCTCGCAACGCTATCAA
>Ga0255053_10001022_pt1 | contig 15425 bp, 15 predicted proteins | sample JV7_2_22_MG_FD_188635 | JGI IMG/M metagenome (GOLD analysis project Ga0255053, IMG submission 188635) | Seawater microbial communities from Jervis Inlet, British Columbia, Canada - JV7_2_22 | ecosystem: Environmental > Aquatic > Marine > Inlet | place: Canada: British Columbia | collected...
CCTCGACGTGATGGAGTCGGCATCCTGCACGGTGGTTGGCGGGCATTCGATTGATGGGGAGGAGCCGACCTACGGTTTCGCCGTCACGGGCCTGGTCGACCTGGAGTCGGTGGTGACCAACGGCGGAGCTCAGCCGGGGGACACGTTGGTGCTGACCAAACCCCTCGGCGTCGGGATCATCACCACTGCGATCAAAAGAGGAGGAGTATCCGAAGATGTGGCCAACCAGGCGATTGAGATGATGGCCACACTCAACAAGGCCGCCGGGGATGCCCTCAACACCTACGGCGCCACAGCGGCGACAGACGTGACCGGGTTCGGGCTCCTCGGGCATCTCCGCGAGATGTGTCTGGCCTCAGGCCGTGGCGCCCAAGTTCGATTCGGCGATGTTCCACTCCTGCCCACCGTGCCCGATCTCCTGGAACAAGGGATGTGGGCCTCGGGCTCACAGCGGAATCTGAAGTCGATCGAGCCTGAAGTCGACTCACAGGTTGACCGCAGCCAGTTGAAGGTCCTGGTCGACGCCCAGACTTCGGGAGGTCTCCTCGTCGCGCTCCCGCCCGACAATGTCGCCGGGTATGTCGCCGAGGTCGAAGGGGCCGTCCCGATTGGTGAGTTCATTTCCGACAGTGCGATCATCGTCACCCCATGAAACCTGAGGAACGGCTCAACGCGATCGCCGAAGCGGAGTCGATTCCCCGTGCCCAACATCACATCCTTCTCTGCGCCGACCAGACCACTCCCAAGTGCGCGCCAACCGAGGTCACCAACGAGCTATGGAGACACCTCAAGGTGCGTCTCAAGCAGACCAACCTCACCTCGGCTCCACCCGCCTGGTACGGCGATCCGACCAAAGAAGCCACCCCCGTCGAGCCGGGCGACGGGACCGTGCTCCGCTCCAAAGTCGACTGTCTCCGCATCTGCGAACAGGGCCCTATCTGTGTGGTCTATCCAGAGGGGACCTGGTATTCGAATCTGACAATCGAGAAGCTCGACCGGATCATCGACGAGCACCTCGACGGCGGTAACCCGATCGAGGATCTGGTGTTTGCAGTTGGGGACTTGAGCCGATGAAGTGGATTCGCCGCCTGTTCTTCGCCGCGATTCTCTGGCGTACCTTCGCTCCTCCCCTTGCTCCAAGGTTCAGGCCGCCTCAGGAGCACCCCTGGCGGACTCCGGGGAGAACTGTCTTTGTCGGAGATCAGGAGTTCTTGGTCCGCGAGTTGGGCCCGGACGGCGCCAGGCCGGTTCTGCTGATCCATGGGCTTGCCGGGTCTTCACTCGCCGAGTGGTATCGGATCGGTCCGGCACTTGCGGAGAAGTACAAGGTGATCATGGTGGATCACCGCAGCCATGGTCTCTCGCCATTGGCCAGAGACCGGTTCGACGTTGAGGAAGTCGCCGATGACGTGGCGGGTGTCCTCGACGAGATCGGCGTGGGTGAGGTATCCGTGGTCGGCTACTCAATGGGAGGGGCCATCGCGCAGGCACTCGCTCATCGTCACCCAAAGCGGGTGGAGAAGCTGGTCCTGATTGCCACGTTCACCCACCACCCAACGGGGTGGCGGGTGGCGAGATCGCTTGGCACGGTCCTGATCAGGGCGTGGGAGCGTCTCACCGGTCTGGGTACTGCCGAGGCGCGGACCGGCTACCTCCTCGGCACACGCGCCGTTGACGGGAAGCATTCCCGCTGGCTGTGGGAGGAGACTCACAGGAGAGACGTCGAGGCAGGCTCGCAGGCATCCTTTGCCACATTCAGGTTCGACTCCAGACCCTGGATAGGTCGACTCGAGCCTCCGGCAAAGGTGATCATCCCCACCAAAGACCAGTTGGTACCGCCCGCCTGGCAATACGAGCTTGCGGGTTTGCTGCGTGACCCCGAGGTGGCGGAGCTGATCGGCGCCCGTCATGAAGCGCCGTGGACCGATCCCGAGCGATTGGTAGACGAGATCGCAGACTTCGTCGGCTAGCCCGACTCGGGGACGAGAGTCAGGGTCGCGGCTGCATCTGCATTGATCACTTCGGCTTCCCATCTCATCGGGTGCTGATCCCCATCCGTCCAGGGCACGATCATGTTGTCGTAGTAGTGATTGAAGGCGTGCCCCGAGTTGCCGGTCGTGTTGATCGAGGTCGAGTTCGAGAAGTCGCTCAGGTCGATGACCATCCTGAACGACGGCACCCAATCGACTTCGTAGCTAAGACTGGTGTCCCATCCTGTGGCGTTGATCAGCGACTCGCTGCCGCCAACCCTCTCCGGTGCGGTTCGGTTGAACAGCCATTCGATAGGTGCGATACCGGATTGACCCAGCGTCTCATTCTCGAATCTGGCGATGTGGAGCCTTCCCCATGACCAGTTGTCGCTATTCGACCCCAGTAGCCCGGTCAGTTCAATGTGGGCGGAGATCATCGCCTGCTCGATGATCTCATCCCGGGTCTCCGTGAAGTTGGTGGCTACGTCGTCCCACCATGGGTCTTCTGGTGTCTCAACCAAGTTCTTCATCACCTCGAACCAGCGGGAGCCACCGTCCGGCCAGTAGTCCTCGGGAAGCTCATCATGGAATGTGAGCCGGAGAAGATGACGCCACACCGCCTGGTAGGCCGCTGCGCCTGAAGAGTCAGCGGCAGACTGGTGAGTGACCCAGTCTTCGAGGAGCGAGGTCATCTCTTGAAACTGTTTCGAACCACCGACACACCCGACGCAGTCGAGCAGGTAGGGCACGAGGTTGTCTGCCCCGCCGTCACGAGCGTCCATCTGAAGTTGCCGAACCGACGCAATCGTGTGTCTCGAGTTGTTTTCGATCCGGTCGACGATCCGGGAGGCGCGGTATCCCAGAGCAGCATCGTGTCCGTCAAAGGGGCCGACGCCCAGCCTGGTCACGGGCTGGTTTGCCGAGTGGACGTAGTCCTCCGCCGGGTTTAGGAGCAGCGGCATCTCCTCGAACGGGACGACACCCAGCCACTCGTAATTCGAGGACCACCCGGGGACCGGATACCGTCCGTCGCCCTGTGCCCGGACAGGTATCTCGCCCGTCGATTGATAGGCGATGTTCCCTTCGATGTCGGCGTACACGAAGTTCTGCGGGGCGATGTCCCAAAGCGACAGCGCGGCTCGAAACTCCTCGTAGTTCGTCGCTCTGTTGAGTCCCACGATCGCTTCCGCCAGAGTCGAGGGCTGAAGGCTCTGCCACGAGAGGGCGACCACGTACTGCTCAGGTATGTCGAGCGCCGTGTCGTCGAAGTGGTCTTCTTCGAGGAAGGTGCCTGAGATGATCGGCCCGTGTCTCGTCGACCTGACCTCGTAGACAAGGTCCTCAACACCTGCGACGCGAATTGTCTCGGTGCGAATCTCCATGTCCACCCAGCCACCGTCTGCCTCGTATTGGTTCCGGTTGCTCGGGTTGACTCTCTCGATGTAGAGATCCTGGGTGTCGACCGCCTCGTTGGTCACTCCCCAGGCAATGTGTGTGTTGTGCCCGACGACTATCCCTGGTGTGCCTGCGAAGGTGAATCCGACGGCGTCGGGAACGCAGTTCGGGCCCGGTGTCGTGCAATGCAGCCCGATCTCGTACCAGATCGATGGCATTCGGATCCCGAGGTGGGGGTCGTTGGCCAGGATTGGCTTGCCCGTGTTCGTCCTCGAGCCACCCACCACCCAGTTATTCGATCCGATTCCTTCGAACCCGCCGCCGGTCAGATCCCGGACTCCATTGGCTCGAGCGCCCGCAGAGGCCAGTGCAGCGAGGGCTTCGCTCGGAAGTTCCGGCATTTCCCTTGAAGTAGTGAGCTGATTGGAGCCCACGATGCTCGGATGCCGCTCGGGGAACTCCGGGTAGATCTGTTCGATGCGGTCGATGGGAAGGTCCGCGCTGAGAACGGCTCGCTCGATCTCAGCCCGTATGTTCCCGGCAAGATCCCACGACATCATCTTGGCCCAGGTCAACGTGTCGATTGGATCCCAGGGCTCGATTGCGTACAGAGGGTTGTTGATGCCCAGCACCGCGTACTCGAGGCTGACATCAGAAGCATCTCTTTCCGCCAGATATGCATTGACACCTTCGGCATACCACTCGAGCGTATCCCGGGCATCGCTGTCCATCCGCTCCAGTTCGATTTCGACCAGTTCGACGAGCCCCAGCGACCTGAGGAACATGTCGGTTTCGATCTGACTCTCGCCGAACATCTCCGAGAGGCGGGCCGCACCGATGTGTCTGAAGAAATCCATTTGCCAGAATCGGTCCTGGGCCTCGACATAGCCCTGGGCCAGGTACAGGTCGTGTGCACTCGATGCATAAATGTGCGGTACCCCGTCTGTGTCGCGGATCACCTGAACCGGGGCATCGAGATCGGAAACGACGATCTCACCCTGAACCTTCGGGAATGATCGCCGAACCGTGTAGACGCCGAACAGTCCCAGGGCAACGACAAGGACGAGAAGCAGCACCAATAGACGACGAAGCCAACGCATCGAGCGGACAGCCTAAGGGCGAATTTCCTCCGCGGGAGACCTCACTCATCCTTCGATTCGCATGGCACTGTTTGCGAGATAGTGTTGGACATGGCGCTCCGACCGTCAAGAAAGGCACATCGTGAGCAACGAGAATCCACCATCCTCGACTCCCGAGGAAGAGTTGTCAGCCCTGCGTATGGAGAACGAGGAGCTGCGCGACCAGCTTGATACACGACGGACCAAGGGCCCGCTTTGGCGCAGGATCCTCGCCGGTGTTCTCGCCGCCCTCGCCATCATTGCTGTGGTGGCGGCGGTCCAAGCGGTGTGGGTGCAGACCACGCTTCAGGACGAGGATGCCTTCGTCGACACCTTTCAGTCGCTGCCGCAGGACGAGGCGGTGGCCAGTTACCTGTCGATACAGGTATCCGACGGTGTCCTAGAAGCTGCAGGTGTCGAAGCGTTCCTTTCCGACACATTGCCCAGTGAGCTGAGTTTTCTGGTCTCCCCGCTGACAGGAGCCGTCGAGGACCTCGTCACCGGGGTTGCCAATGAGGTAATCCGATCGGACGCGGTGACAACGGCGTGGACGGCGACACTTCGGATAACTCACAAGGGCGTCAGCGCGATCCTGAGCGGGAACGACGGCGCGCTCGTCACCGAAGAGGGCAAAGTCGCCATCGATCTCGACGAGATCGGAGCGGTCGTTGTCGAGCGGGTAGAAGCCACCGGACTCGACCTGCCTGATCTGGAGCTCAGCCTTGGCTCAGTCGTTCTCTACGAGAGTGAGGATCTGGCGGCGGCCCAGACCGCGGCTCGATGGATCGACACGATGGGATGGTTCCTTCCCCTGCTGGCACTGGTCCTGCTTGCAGGTGCGATCTGGACCTCGCCAAACCACCGTTGGATGACACAATTCCTCGGCTTCGGATCAGCAGTCGCTCTGTTGTTGAGTCTGGCCGGCCTCCGCATTGGCCGCTATTCGACCATCAACGGGATCGAGAGTGAGGTCGAACAGGAAGCAGCGGGAGCGGTATGGGACCTCGTTTTTGTTCCGATGGTCCAATCGACCTGGGCGATCTTGCTGATCGCCTTCATCATCGGCCTCATCGCCTGGGTGACCGGCCCCTCTCCGCGTGCGGGCCGTGTCACTGCATGGTCATCTCGCACACTCGACTCCTGGCGTCGTCCTGCCGAAGAAGAACCCAGCGGATTCACGGCATTCCTTGCCGAGTTCAAGCGCACGATCCAGTGGATCGTCGTGGTGCTGGGGCTCGTTTTCGTCCTGGTAGGACCTGCACCGAGCGGACTGGTTGTGATAGCCACTGCAGCCGTTGTCCTCGGAATCGTTGTGCTCGTAGAAGTGTTCGCAGGTCCGGAGACCGCAGCTGCGGAGAACCTCGACCACGCCGACGTCTAGGTAATGAACGGCGACATTTTCACACTTGCGCACTACTGGGGAATCGACGAGGTCGGGGTGTTTGTCGTGCCTGTGGTCCTGGCCATTCTGCTGATGCGCTGGTTGGAGAAGCGGGCTCGCAGCCGTGCAGACAGTGAGAGTGAGGAGCCGGAGTCATCGGAGGAGTCGATTGATGTCGAGTGACAGGCACATTCCGGCGCAGACCGAAGGTGTCGTGACAGATCACGAAGTCTCGTCGCGGTCCCGCCTCGCTGCCTACGTGGCTTTGACCAAGCCACGGATCGTCGAGCTTTTGCTGATCACAACAGTTCCGGCGATGGTCCTCGCCGCAGGGGAGTGGCCTGACACCTGGCTGGTCCTGGCGACGCTCATCGGTGGCACTCTCTCCGCAGCCGGCGCCAACACACTCAACAGCTACCTCGACCGGGACATCGACGAGTTGATGCGCCGGACCAAGCGACGTCCGCTGGCTCGTCACGAGGTGCCACCACGTCATGCTCTTGTGCTGGGTGTCGTCCTCGGCGTGGCCGGCTTCGCCTTCCTCTGGTGGACCAGCAACCTCCTGGCGGCATCGATCGCAACCGCAGCCCTTCTCTTCTACGTTTTCGTTTACACCATCGCCCTGAAGAGATCTACGCCCCAGAACATCGTCATCGGCGGGGCAGCGGGCGCCGCTCCCGTCCTGGTTGGCTGGGCGGCCGTGACCGGAAGCCTGGGGGTGGCTCCCTGGGTGTTGTTCTTCGTCGTCTTCTATTGGACCCCTCCCCACTTCTGGGCTCTTGCCATCAGATACCGGGGTGACTACGAAGCCGCTGGAGTTCCGATGTTGCCTGTCGTCGTGGGAGTGGAGGCAACGGTCCGCAAGATGCTCCTCTACACAGGGCTGATGGTGGGTGTGACTCTGTTACTCGTCCCGGTGGCGTCGATGAGTTGGATCTACCTGGCGGCTGCCATCGGTCTCGGCGCCTGGTTTCTCTGGGACACCTGGCGCGTATATCGCAACCCGGACCTGGCGATGCATCTCTTCACCACCTCCACGGTCTATCTAGCTGCCTTGTTCGCCGCGTTGATGCTCGACGTCCTGGTCCAATGAAGAAACTTGCGCTCGGAATAGCTCTTGCGGGCTTGCTTGTCACCGCATGTGGGGGAAGTCAGGTTTCGGCTTTTGCCGTCGTGGCTTCCAGCAACGGCAACATCGGCGTAGGTGACCAGCGTGTCTTGCTGGCGCTGATTGATACTGAGACCGACGAATTTCTAGCGAGCGAAGATCGTGCAGCCAGCATGACTCTTCGTGACCGGAACGGTGCACCAATCGAGACATATCCGATGTTCTTTGTCGAGACGGTCGGGGAGAGGGGACTCTATGGAGCAAATGTGTTCATTCCCGAGGCCGGCACCTATCAGGTGACGATCGACGCCGATGGGCTCAACACGGCCGGTCCCGTCGGTTTGGTTACGTCTGCTGACCCTATGGTCATCCAGGTGGGCGCGCCGGCGCCCCTTTCGGTAACCAGGACGGCGGCGGAGTATCCCGACCTTTCGGTGATTTCTTCAGATCCCGAACCTGATCCTGAGATGTACCGGCTGAGTGTTGACGAGGCAGTATCCAACGGCACCCCTTCGGTTGTGATCTTCGCCACTCCTGCGTGGTGCTCGTCACAGACCTGTGGCCCACTGCTCGCTCAGATCAAATCGCTTCGGGCCGACTGGAACGGCGTCGACTTTGTTCATGTCGAGGTCTACGACGACATCCAGGTAGCGACACCAGAGGATCTTGTGACGGTGCCGTCGGTGGCCGAGTGGGGCCTGCCCGCCGAACCCTGGGTCTTCGTGATGGATAGCACGGGGGTTGTGACGGGCTCGTTCGAGGGCGTCGCCACGGACGAGGAGCTCAAAGCCGCTGTTGAGGCGGTTGCTCCCTAGCGACGACGCAAAGACGAATGACGCGAGCCGATTCCAATGTCCTTATGATGCCGTCTCGAATGGGTCGATTTCGTCAGCTTTTTCAACGGTTGGTGCTGCTCGTCGGCATGGTGCTCCTCCTTGCCGCGTGCGCCTCGGTAGAGGACCGACCCCTCACAACCTTTGACCCGGCCGGCCCATTCTCCGAGCAGATCAACAACCTGTTCTGGCCGGTGTTCTGGATCGCCGTTGGCGTTTTCGTCTTGGTCGAGGGCGGCATCGTCGCCGCCATGTTTCTCTTCCGTGAGAAGGACGGTGCCCAGGAGCCGAAGCAGATCCACGGAAGCCCCAAGCTCGAGGTCTTGTGGACTGTCATCCCTGCCTTGATCCTCGCGGGGATTGCTGTGCCAACGACAGCCGCCGTTTTCGAGCTGACCGGATGTGCCCCGGATGCGATCGAGATCGAAGTCACCGGGCACCAATGGTGGTTCGAATACCACTATCCGGACGCGGGCTTTGACACCGCCAACGTGATGGTGATCCCGGCCGGTCAGGAGATATGCGCCAGAATGACCTCAGACGACGTGCTCCACAATTTCTGGATCCCCTCCCTGAACGGCAAACGCTATTTGGTGCCGGGACAGACCACCGAGTTGCGGCTCCAGGCCGATGAGCCAGGCGAATATTGGGGACACTGCGCAGAGTTTTGCGGGTTGTCGCATTCGCTCATGCGAGCCCGCGTAGTGGCCATGGCTCAGACCGACTACGACGCCTGGCTGGTCTCTCAGCAGGCGCCGGTGGCTCTGCCCGCGGAAGGCAGTCCTGAATACGACGGTTATCAGGTGTTCCTCGCCAAGGGCTGCGTTCAGTGCCACACGGTTAGGTTGGATGACGACTCCGCCTCGAATATCGTCGCCGCTGATGCATTCAATGGACCTGAGTTGACTCACTTCGCGTCACGCAGCGTCTTCGCTGGTGCGGTACTGCCTGGAGAAGGACAGACCAGGACCGAGGCGTTGAAGATCTGGCTTGCCGATCCGCCAAACGTCAAACCTGGCAGCTTCATGCCCAATCTTGCCTTGACCGAACAAGAGATTGACCAGTTGATCGTGTGGTTGGAAGGCAACGAATGACGGCTACCGCCGAACGCCCTCAGACCACGATCTTCAGAAGGCCGTCTTCAACGACCGGTATCTGGTCGTGGGTAACCACAGTCGATCACAAGCGGATCGGCACCATGTATGGATATGCCGCCTTCTTCTTCTTCATCGTTGGCGGTATCGAGGCCCTTCTTCTTCGTCTCCAACTCGCACAGGCCAACGCCGAGTTACTGACCGCCGGCGCCTACAACGCACTCTTCACGATGCACGGCACCACGATGGTGTTCCTATTCGTGATGCCGGCGTCGGCCGCGTTCGTGAACTATCTCCTGCCTCTGATGATCGGCGCCAGAGATGTCGCGTTCCCACGGCTCAATGCGCTCTCGTGGTGGATCTTCTTCTTTGGCGGGATCTTTCTGTACAGCACTTTCATCTTTGGGACCTCGGCGGCCCCGGTTGGGATCGATGGTGTCGGGGGCAACTTGGGGGCTGGCGGTGGGCCGGGAACCTTCAACTTCCTCGCCGACTCACCAGACGGAGGGTGGTTCGGGTATCAGCCGAACGCCGGCCCGTTCTATTCGCCGGGCACGGCGATGGACTATTGGGCTCTCGGTGTTCAGATTCTCGGCCTGTCCTCCCTGGTCGCGTCGGTCAATTTCATCGTGACCATCCTCAACATGCGGGCGAAGGGGATGCGACTGCTTCGCATGCCGGTGTTCGTATGGATGGCGATGGTGGTCAACTTCCTGCTTCTGTTCTCCCTTCCGATCATTGCCGTCGCCCTTTTCATGGTTACCTTTGACCGGCAGTTCGGAACCCCTTTCTTCCAACCGGCAGGGGGTGGTGACCCGATCCTCTGGCAGCACCTGTTCTGGCTCTTTGGCCATCCCGAGGTCTACGTCCTGATTCTCCCGGCGATGGGAATTGTCTCCGAAGTGCTCCCGGTTTTCTCCCGCAAACCGCTCTTCGGCTATTCCGCAGTCGTCTTTGCCGGTGCTGCAATTGGCTTCCTCGGCTTCGGAGTCTGGGCGCACCACATGCTTGCTTCTGGGATAACACCAGTGGCCCAGGCTGCTTTTGGGCTGGCAACCATGACCATCGCCATCCCGACCGGCATCAAGATCTTCAACTGGCTGGGCACGATGTGGCAGGGTCGATTACATCTCAACACCCCAATGTTGTTTGCCATTGGTTTTCTCGCGATGTTCACGATCGGTGGGCTGTCCGGTGTCACGCATGCAATCGTTCCCTCCGACTGGCAGCAGACCGACACCTACTACATCGTTGCCCACTTCCACTATGTGCTGTTCGGCGGCGCGGTCTTCGGGCTTTTCGCCGGTCTCTACTACTGGTTCCCGAAGCTGACCGGCAAGGTCATGAACGACAAATTGGGCAAGGTCCACTTCTGGCTTGCGTTGATCGGTTTCAACCTCACCTTCGCTCCTATGCATTGGCTTGGTCTTCAGGGAATGGTGCGAAGAACCTGGAAGTACGCTCCGGAAACCGGTCTCGAGCCCTGGAATATGGCGGCCACGATCGGAGCCTTCGTAATCGCAATCTCCCTTCTCGTGTTCATGTTCAATTGGTGGAACAGCAAGCGGCGGGGCTCCCCTTCGGGCCTCGACCCGTGGGACGCCCGGACGGTGGAGTGGATGGTTCCCAACCCGACTCCCGAGTACAACTTCGCCGTCCCACCGGTGATCACCGGGCTCGATCACTTCTGGCATCTCAAATATGACCAGGACGAGGATGGGCGTGCGGTGCGCAAGCCCGATGCCGACGAGTTGGTCGCCCAGATCGAACATGACCAGCTCAACCCAAAGGAGCCGATCCACCTCCCCAACCCGTCGTATTTCCCGCTCCTTTTGGCGCTGGGGATACCGATCGTCTTCTACGGGGTCATCTACCACACGACCCTGTGGGGGAAGGCTTTGATAGTGGTCGGAGCCATCATCGGGCTCATGGGTGTGATCGGCTGGGCGACCGAGCCGCTGGAAGAGCCTCATCACGATGAGGGCCATGAAGAGATCGAGCCTGGCGCCGCCTCCGATGAGCCCGGGGAGGTGATGGCCGATGACTGACATATCGCACGAAGTCCCGGTCCAACACGAGGAGCATGAATCGACGGGGGTCGAAACCCGGAAACTGGGGATGTGGGTGTTCCTCAGCTCCGAGTTCCTCTTCTTCGGGGCCCTGATCGCTAACTACTTGTTGTATTCGAGCCGCCCGGGATTCGAGGGGATCTATCCGGCCGAGATCTATGACATCCCGTTCACGTCGGTTAGCTCGTTCGTCCTTCTGATGAGCTCGCTGACGATGGTGCTAGCCCACAACGCTCTAAGCCGGAACGACCAGAACGGGACCAGGACATGGCTCTTTGCCACAGCCGCCCTCGGAGCAGTGTTCCTTGGCGGCCAGGTCTTCGAGTTCACCGAGTTCATTGTCGAAAACGGGATGACACTCACCTCCAACCCGGCGGCGGCCGCGTTCTTTCTGCTGACGGGCTTTCACGGAACACATGTTGCCATCGGGGTGATCATGCTGCTGTCCCTCTGGGGTATCTCCCGCAAACAAGGCCGGCTCAGCGAAAACCACGGCATGAGCCTCGAGCTCGTCGGGCTCTACTGGCACTTCGTCGACATCATCTGGATAATCATCTTCGCCGTCGTCTACCTGCTTTCGGTGCCTCCGACATGAGCAGCGAGCACCAGATTCACCACCCCACTCCTGGCCAGTACTGGAGGATTGCTGGTGTCCTCGCCATCCTCACCGCGGTTGAGGTTGCGGTCTTCTACATCAATCGAGCCAACGACCTTGGCATCTTCAACGGTCTGATCCTGCTGACACTGGCCGTGCTGAAATTCGTCATCGTCGTCGGCTGGTACATGCATCTGCGCTTCGAGTCGCCACTTCTCAGTCGTTTCTTCACAGGAGGGTTCATACTCGCCATGGCGCTGTACGCGATCGTGCTGGCGTCCTTAGGGGTTCTAGCGATTCGGGGTGCTTGACGATGATGCCTCCATGGCACCCTCACTTTGAGCTCTGGGCCATCGTCTTCATCCTCGGTTTTGGCTACTGGTACGCCAACACCCGAATTCGGGTGCACGTGGCTCCGAACGGGACAGCCCCTACATCCAGACAGTGGCGGCAGTGGTATGGAGGACTCACGCTCATGGCGGTGTTCGGCGGCTACCCGCTTCACGACATCGCGGAGGCCTCGCTATTCACAGTCCACATGGCAGAGCACATCGTTCTGACGTTGGTTGTCCCACCACTTCTGCTGATGGGCACTCCCCGCTGGCTGGCTGATGCGACTCTCGGCCACCGCTGGGTCCGGGGGTGGCTGCGCCCGCTGGCCCGGCCGCTTCCTGCCTTCATCATCTTCAATGTGACGTTCATCCTCATCCACTGGCCGTATCTGGTGGAGTTGATGGTGACCAATCCTGTCGCACACTTCTCGATTCACGCATGGCTGTTTGCGGCGGCGACGCTGATGTGGCTCCCGGTCCTGTCACCCACCCCGGTCATTCCGAAGCTGGAACGACCCAAGCAGATGTTCTATCTCTTCATGCAGTCCCTGCTCCCCACCGTTCCGGCCTCCTTCCTCACCTTCTCGAGTGTGGCGCTCTACCCGGTGTATGGCGACGCCGCCCTCGAGTTCGGTCTGACCGCGGTTGCCGACCAGACAATCGCCGGGATCATCATGAAGCTCGGCGGAGGGCTGATCATCTGGATCACGATTGCGGTGATCTGGTTCCGCTGGGCCGCCGAGGAGCGGGAGTTGGACAAGGTCGAGTCATCTCTGCGCGTCGGCTAGCGACCGTCCTTGTCCTGGTCGTCGCATGCTCGCCGATGTCGGCTACGTCGGGAACGGTGCGCGGCACTGTTGTTTCGGTCGAAGGGGGCCTGACCGAGGTCACTTCATTCGCAGTTCTCGTTGAGGGCGAGGAGATGCATTTTCTCCCCATCGAGGACGGCAACTATGACTTCCCACTTCCACATTTGGGAGACCATCAGAGATCAGGGGTCCTGGTCGTCGTCGGCTGGGAACTGAGGGACGACATTCGGTATGCGGTGTCGGTCGCAGACGGATAGCGTCTCGCCGACCCTTTGGAGGTAGATATTGACTGAGATCGAGAGAATCGAGGAAGGCCGGTTCTTCCTGCCCGGGCCGACCGAGGTTCACCCCGATGTGCTCGCGGCGCAAGCCCAGCAGATGATCGGCCACCGCGGCCCCGACATCGAACGTCTGATGAGTGGTCTCGAAAAGGGCCTCGAGCTTCTTTTCACCACGACGCGGCCTGTGATCGTGTCGACATCGTCGGCAACCGGTCTGATGGAGGCTGCGGTCCGCAACGGGGTGCGAAATGGGCGGGTTCTCAGTCTCGTCGACGGCGCCTTCTCAGGCCGATTTGCCGAGATCGCAAAGACCTGTGGACTGGACGTCGAGGTCTGGGAGGTGGAGTGGGGCAACGTCCACTCCCCGGAAGAGCTTGACCAGCGACTGTCCTCGGGTGGCTTTGATGCGGTGACCCTCTCGCAGTCCGAGACTTCGACAGGTGCGCTTCAGGATCTGGAGGCTCTCGCAGCGGTTGTGCGCCGTTATCCGGATACCCTGCTCTTGGTTGACTCGGTCACCGGAGTCGGTGGTGTCGAGACGAGGCCTGATGAGTGGGGAGTGGACTTCATTCTGACCGGGTCTCAGAAAGCCATGGCTCTTCCTCCCGGTCTCTCGTTTGGTGTCGCATCGGAGGCGATGTTGGAACGCTCAGCAGTCGCGTCGGCGAAGGGCTGGTACTTCGACCTCGAGCGGCTGTCGGTGCAACTGTCGGCGCATCAAACCCCGGCGACTCCTGCGATCTCACTGCTCTATTCGCTGGACCTCCAGTTGCAGCGGATCATCGATGAGGGGATGGAGCGGCGATGGCAGAGGCATCTCGACATGCAGATCCGCACAGTGGAGTGGGTCGAGGAAATGCAGGCCAGAGGTGTCGGCATCGACGTCTTCGCCGGCGAGGGCCATCGGTCCCCAACGGTCACCTGCATCTCAATGGCCGAGGGCATCAACGCCAAAGAGGTGGTTGCCGGGGCCCGGGCACGAGGCTGGGTCTTGGGTGGAGGCTACGGAAAGATCGCCGATTCGACAGTCCGGATCGGGCATATGGGCGACCACACCGTCGTCGAGCTCAATGGCCTCCTCGACGTGCTCACCGATGTGATGACTTGAGCAACTTCACGGTGCTCGCCACCGACGGCGTCTCGACTCTGGGCCTGGCGCCGCTCAGGGAGGACGATCGATTCGATGTTGTCGTGATCGCCGACTCGACAAGGGCCGACTTCGACGAAGCGCTCAGCGTTGCCTCCGGATTGATCGTCCGAAGTGCAACCAAGGTGAGAGAGCCCATGTTTGAGCGTGCTCCTCTTCTCAAGGTCGTTGGTCGGGCCGGAGTCGGCGTTGACAACATCGATCTCAACACTGCCTCCGAGCGTGGGATCGCAGTGATGAATGCCCCGGCCGGGAACACGGTGTCTGCTGCCGAGCTCACCATGGCCCTGATCCTCTCTGCCGCTCGATGGGTTCCAGAGGCCGACCGGTCGATAAGAGAGGGAAAGTGGGAGAGGGCGAGGCTTCGGGGCATGGAACTTCGGGGAAAGATGCTCGGATTGATCGGGGCAGGGCGCATCGGCAGCGAGGTGGCCGTCCGCTGTCGGGCGTTCGGGATGGACGTCATTGCATACGACCCATTCCTCTCTCAGGAGCGGGCTCACGAGCTCCGACTCAACCTGGTCGGCCTCGATGATGTCCTGAAGAATGCAGACGTGATCTCATTGCACGTTCCGCTGACCGACGAGACACGGGGGCTTATAGCTGAGTCGTCACTAGAAAAGATGAAGAACGATGCGCTCGTGGTCAATGCGTCACGTGGTGGTGTGATCGATGAGACTGCTCTGGCCGCTGCGCTTGTGAATGGCTCGATCGCAGGTGCCGCTCTCGACGTTTACGAGACGGAGCCGATACCCACGGACAGTGCCTTGCGGGACGCGCCGAACCTCATCTTGACCCCACACCTCGGAGCTTCGACCAAAGAAGCACAGATTCATGTTGCGCGGGAGGTCGCCGAGGCGATCATCGCCGTGCTTGCACACGGTGATGTGTCCGGCGCTGTCAACGCCGCTGAGATCTCGGGAGCGACCGGGCTCAGCTGAGCAAGAGCGTGACGGCGGCTTCCTCTGGCCCGGATTCCTCATGTGCCCCGGTGGGATTCTGAGCGAAAAGCACTGCAAAGATCAGGATCAGGACGATTCCAATCCCGGCTACGGCGACCATCACCTCACCAAAGCTGATCTTCATGTTGGGACTCGATCCGGCAAGGGTGGCGAAGCCGAGGATCCCGGCTGCGGTGATGATCCCCACTACAGCGGCGCCGTTGGCGGTCAGAGCGTTCGATTCGATCAACGCCCAGGCGAATGGCAACACCAGCAACAAGAGGATGATCAGCGCCGTCATTGGGATGCTGAGTGCGCCGCCGAGACGCCCTCTTACGGACTCGATCGCCTC